>SDBT01000541.1_pt1 | contig 59923 bp, 112 predicted proteins | sample 2277101 | NCBI WGS metagenome assembly SDBT01 (sample SAMN10404973, study PRJNA504765) | marine sediment metagenome | isolation source: marine sediment core GS10_PC15, 103 cmbsf | place: Arctic Ocean: Southern Knipovich Ridge | collected 2010 | reverse complement strand
AAGTTGTATTCTTTTGTAAATTATTTTGTATGGGTAGTAATAATAATTTTATCGTATCAGAATAGGAGCTTAAACCATGTTTTTTTTTAAGTTCTTCCAATTCATTTTTAATTATTTTTCTGATTCTTATTGTAGTACTCATAATAAATTATAAGAATTGCTTTTATTTAAATATGTATATTTAAAATCTACATTTTTAAACTTAAGATTTATTAATTACAAAATCTATTTAATAAGTAATTATGAGCTTTAGAAATATGTCATCTCGACAAGAATTTGAAGTCCTAAGAACTCGTTCTTCTAAACCATCTGACGAGAAAATGTGGCACAATATATACCCCCCCCAAGTAGAATTGGCTTTTAAAAAGATTCAATCGTTTACCGTAGCTAACTGGGTACCGATTGTTGTTGGATTTATTACTCTTATTGGTGGAGCAGCGGGCGGTTTCTATCTCGGTCAAGCTTTCTCTACCGCAAATATAGGTAAGAAATTTGCTTCGGGAGCTATAGATTTACTTCCCAAAAAGCTACAAAAATATTTATAGGTGAAAAATATGGTTGATGTTACTGTTAATATAAAAAATGCTATAGATAATGCTATAGATTTGGTTATTGTTTATACTGACTTACAACGGACATATCATAATTGCCACATGCATAATGACCAAGACGCATGTAGTTTAATTGACGAAAAAAGGGCAGATGTTAAAGCTAAACAAAAACAAGCATCTTACTTTCGCAGAGAAATACCAAAAGATTTATTTTATAAATATTTATAGGTGATTTTCGTACCAGATATTTTCCGTAATCTGTTCCGACAGATGAAAACATTAGGAAAAATGATGGTGGAAGACGATTTACACGATAGTGGACTTTACGATTACTACGACAGAAAGGGACACATAGACCATCCGTCTAAGATACATCATTGGCAATTGGGGTTAGGAATTTGGTATGCTTCTGAAATGCTAACGCTCTTTAATTTTTTTTTCCCTTTCAGCAAACAAATCCAAAAAAATAAATTACAAGAAGAAATTAATAAACTTAAAAATCTTAACAATAATTATGGCACGCCGAAAATTTCACAACGACCTAAGTCTAATCCTTTTCGGAACATCAGGAAGCGATATTCATAAGTTTATGGATGCTCTCGTGAAAAAGCTTGGTCGAAATCATAGGAGTGAACGACACGATTCAAATACAGTCGCTCTTCTCTATGCTATAAAAGGTAAGGAAGCGGCACAACACGCTTTAGCACATATTATTCTCGATGAGTCTGCTTCTGCCCATAAAAAGGGAGCGGAGCGACTAATTCAGTCTGGTATGCAAAAAACTTTAAAAGAAATAAAACAAATTAAAAGAGCTATTTAAAAATGTTTTATGTTAGAATCATAAACCCAAAATATCCAGAAGATTGGATTCAATATTATAAAGATATGTTAGAAAAGCATCCTAAAAAGAAAAGGTGTAAACAAAAATGTCAGAAGATATTCTAAAAGGTGTAAACGCAAGAATTAAGAAAATAGAGTCAATTGGGAAACCAATTAGGGAATCGAGCAAGAAACCTACTGGTAGTAAACCAAAAGCCTATGGTTCTTATCAGCATTTTCAGAGCGAATGTATGAAAAAAGTTGATGATTCTCAACCAGATTCTCTGAGTAGGATTGAAGTTATTACTGGAAAAGAGGGAATACATTCTACCGAGCGATTGGCTGAGTGCTCTATATTATGGGGCAAACATAGAAATCTCTCTAACCCTATAGATGGTTTAATGAACGAGTTAAAAGAATCTCAAATTCCAGACAAAGGTGAAGATTTATAAAAAAACTAATCTTAGACCCAAGACATTTGTATGATATTCATAAAGCTAAAAAACGGTTTCATCTAATAGGAGAACCTTTAGCAAGTATGTCTGCATTTACAGATATTATGGGTTCTTGTTTGTCTATAAACGATGAATTTAAAGACTTTAAAAAATGTGTAGCAGCCAGTTTAGATGATTTAAGACATTCTGAGGAAATATATGGTTTTCCTGAATTTGAGGATGAGAAATGAGCCGTTTAGAAGAACCTTATTTTCAATGGTGTAAAAATCTTTTTAGTGAAGATGAGCGGAAACACTTAGAAGAATCATTACATAGCGATTTAGACGGCTACTGGGAAGAGATAAAAGATGTGTTCAAAAAAGACCCCAAAAAGTCTTCGGCTCAAGAACAAGTTGATAATATTTTAGAGAAAGATTTTATAGAGTGGAAAAATTTATCAAATAGCATATTTAAAAAATGTAAATTAAATAAATGGGAGACACCTTCAAATGGCTAAAATAGATTATAGATTATGGAAACAAGCATTTCCGTTTATATGTATTAAGTGCGACAGTGTTATGAACATGAAGCGTCAATATTGTGAGTTTTGTGGCAAAGAGAACTGTTTACGACCAACTACCAAATCAGATTATAACAGAAAATATAAAAAAGTGAAAGAATTATGAGCGAAGAAACAAGATACATGATAGTCCAAGAGGGATGTGGAGCGTGTGCGGAAGCGAAAGAGTTGTTTAAAGAGAACATCGAAAATAAAAAGCTTGTTGTTCTTGATATTACTTCAGAAAAAGGGTCGGAGTTAGCTGAAAGGAATAATGTCGAATCTGTACCGACTATTATTCAAGAAGTAGGTGAATTTCAGCAAAAATGTTTTATAAGTAAGGAAGGAGAGAAGATGTTTTGCGAAGACGGTACCGAAAAGAGGTTAAAAGAAAATGGTAAAGGATAGTTGTCAACAAGCGTTTGAACAGTTATTAAAAACATGTGCTATAAAGAGTGGAGCAAAGGCAGAAAAGGGAGTAAAGGGATATAAAAAGAAAAGAGCGATGAGCGGGTATAACTGTTTTACTAAAAAGTTATATGCTGCCGAGAAACAAACCGCTAAAAAAGAAAACAGAGACCCTATGTCTTATAGCCAATTATTAAAGATGAAAACTTGGAGCACATTAGAAGCCAAACAAAAAATTCACTGGAAAGGTTTAGCTGATATGGGGTGTCCCGAAGACGCATGAGCTTATGCACGCAAGTTTTACAGACCATAATTGAAGAAGAAGAACCACTTACGACTTATAAAATCTCAAAATTGTTAAACAAACCGTTTAACAGTGTTAAATATAATATAAAAAAATTAGAACAGAGTGAGGCAATTTTAGAGTCTAAAATGGTTGATAAGCAATATAATAAAGCTATTTATTATATTCCTAATAAATTATTTGTTGAAGTTATGGATGGCATTACCAAGTTTATTGAACCAATTATTCACAGTGTTAATATGGACGAGGAAAAAGCCAAACATAATCTTAAATTGCTTCTTACTTTAATTATAGATGGTATTTAATGGAAAGTCTAATAGATAAGGCTAAAAAGATTTTTGGAACAACTGATTCTTGTAAGTATTCTACTTATATACTTCCAGAAGGAAAAGCTCTTAATATAGTTAAAGACACCAGCACTGTTATTGATTACCATCCTCACGATAGAGCAGCAAAAAAAGTTTTGGAAAACGAAGTAGAAAATGTGTCAGGATGGAATGCGACTGAAAAATTTATAGATTTGACGGGTTCAATTAGATATGTCCCTATGAAAAGTCATATAAATATTCAATTAGGTCTACAACATCCTTTAACTGATAAACAACTTGAATTTATAGAAGCTTGTGCTTGTTATAAAAAACCTACTAAAAAAATAGTATATGATTTTATAATAGAAGATGCTCTCATTTCAAATTCTAACATAATCAGAGCAAGTGGTACTTATGACGAACCAGACTGTTTTAAGGGAATAGATAAATTAAAAAAAGATTTTAAGAAAGAAAGATTAAAAGAACTACAAAAAAAATTAGATGCTCATTGGGAAGCTACGACAGAAGAACGGAAAAGAACTCATACTGGTAAACTTTATGAAAAATATATGAAAGAGAAAGGTTAATGACAAGACCGAGCAAGCTCCAGAATAGTGTTATTGAACAAGTGGAAAAAATCGGGGATATTATTGCGTTAATAGAAGCAGTATGCGATAGTATAGAAGAATTAGACCCCGTTTTAGTGAATGATATGGGAGAGTTATACCATATCCAACCAATTCTCAAGTTTATTATCAATCATCGTAAATATACTTTCTGGTATAACGAGATGAGAGATTTTCTGTTTCAAGAATTAACAAACGGAGCTTATATTATATCTCAAGAGGAATTATAATGACAAAAAAAAAAACTGATAATTGCGACCCAGTATATTTGTCTCATTATTTTGACGCTTTAAGTTCTAATAACGAAATGAGTGAATCTGAAAGGCAGCAAACCATAAGTAGTATGATACAGGGGTGTTATATTTATAAAGCGGGTAATTGTTCAAGTGAAACCCCTATGAAACCAATAAAGAAAAAGAAAAAACCCAGTGGATATAATCTCTTTATTGGGGATTGTATGAAAGAGGGAGCTAAACCGATGAAAGAGTGTGCTGGTGATTGGAAAGGTTTGAACGAGTATAATAAAAACGATTGGAAGGCGAAGGCTGCTGAGAGTAGGTTATATTAAATATAAGGACGGTGATAATAAAGTTAAGAACTTTATTAGTGGTGATTTAGATAAGTATGTTGAAAAGATAACAGAAATTCCAGACGACAAAATAATAGATTTTAAATTTGGCAAAGATACCTTAAGTTTTGATGATAAAAATGACTAATCCATATAATTCTCTTAAAACAAAGGTAAAGATATTAAATTGTATCTTATGCAGCGATACTCCGATGATTGCTCATAGAATAGCAAAAACAATAAGGTTAAGTCCTCAATCTACTACTTATCAATTAAATAAAATGGTTGAGAGTGGTATTTTATTAAAAGAAAACGATTGTTATCTACCTCAAGATTATTTTTTGGATGATGAAGTAAAAGCTGCTTTTAACACGCTTCTCAATCCACTTGTGAAATATATTCGTGATGAAACTAATCCCTCGCAAATGAAAGACGATAATATATTGTCTATTCTTCGTGTATTAGTAGAATTGATGATGCGAGACTTATTAAAATAATACAAAATCATTTTGAAAATCATTTATATAGAAACTAATTTTATAATATTCAATACAAAATATGTTCAAATAAAATAAATTTGGTGTATAAAAAATATGGGTAAATCCGCATTAAGAGCTGTATTAGGCATGCAGCAACCAGTATTCCCAAGCAAAGGTGGACAACCGCCTTATGTTCGTTCAAAAATAACTATCCACACTTCTGCTAAATTGATAGCACATAAAGTATGTGTTGGAGACGCATTAAGGGGAAAGAAACATCCTGACCGAGCGGCTGTAAGAGATGCCTTTAGAAAGGCAACCAAAGCTTGCAAAGGCAAATCTAAATAATCTTAATTAATTTTTTTTAACTTTTTTTCTTTTTTTAATATCTATAAATTTAAATACTTATATTCTAAATATTTATTGACGTTGTTTTTTCTCTTCTATTACAATGACAAAAAGGGAGCTGAGAACGGAACGCATCGCCGTTCTCTCTCCCAAACATAATTTTTATAAATAAAGCTGATTATTTTTAAATTAATGATAGAACGAAAACAAATAAAAGTTAATAATAATTTAAAAAAAGTTTTAACTATTATAGGTATAGGTTCTGCTATATTATCAGTAGTTTCTGTTTCGATTTCGCTTTATTTGGCTAATAAAAAGAGGTAAAATTTTATTTAAGTTTAAAAGCTAAAAATACTATTATTATTTAATTATGAGTGCATTAGAAATACCATACGAAAAACGACTTCAAATATTAGAGAAAAGACTCAAAGGGTATGAAAACAATTACAAATTTGCCGTAGCGAACAATAATTCAATTAGACAAACTAAATATGCTAACTCTATTCGAGAAACTAAATTAGAAATTAACCAGCTTGAAAGAGATAGACCGCTTGAAAGTAATGAGCGACTTCGTAAAATAATTGATGGTCTAAATGCTAAGATTACAGCATTACAAGAAGAAGTTAAGAGCTTAAAAGAAGCCTTTGAAGCAGAAAAACAAAGAATCCATTTGCTTTTGAATCCGCCTAAAGTTATACCTCCAGAAGAAACAGATTTACAAACTAATGTTGACCACGAATGTCCTAAGTGCAGACGGACTTTTAAGGGAGCAAGAGGCGTAGCACAACATCAGCGTTCTGGAACATGTCATAAAGCTCAATAATCTCTATGTTCGGGTCTAACATAATTTTCTATTCTTTTTTTTTTTTCTATTGATAAACAAGAACCACACCATATTTCGCCCGTTTTATTATTACGATAGCATTGTTCTTTTGTATAAGGTAGTTCGCATTGACTACAATCGACCCATGTTCTTAATGGTATTTTAATGCCACCATTTTTTCCATGATGATATTTTTTCTGGAGAGATGGTTTCGTAATAATCAGTATGATGTATTAAGCCAGTAATAGAACGACATTTTACTAATTCTCCTACCATTGCTCCACTTTCTTTATGTTTAGCACAGTCGTTTATTGGTGGGGGGATATTATGTTTACATTTTTCACATTTTACAAAAATTATTGTTTTACCATCGTTTTGTGTGAACCATAATCCCTCTTCTTCTTTAACGACTCCCATCGGTTCGGGTGGTTTCGGTTTTTCAGTTGTCGTAGCAGTTGTGCATTGTGAACACCAATCTTCATGCATCATCATTTCGCCCATTCGATGTCCTCCACATTCTTCACATGAATCGGGCAGTTTCGAGTCGTCTTCAAAAGGGTCTTCATATTCTTCTGGTTCTATTGGTTCTTCCAACAAAACCTCGCCCCCCGAAGCCTTTTCTTTTTCCATCTTATCTAATATCTCATTAGGATAACCATAAATTTGAACTTTTTTCTTTTCCGTCTTTTTCATAGGAACTGATTTCATGTTATTAATTCTTTTCATTAAATCATCTGGTAATTGTATTGGTGTGAAAAGCTTTTTAATATAACTCGCTAATCTTATAAAATCTTCGTCCAAATTTGTATAGTTTTGTTTTACACTTTTAATCATATTGTTTGCTTCGTTTCGCCACACAGCAAGCTTGTTTTTTAATGCGTTTATGTCATTTTTTACATTAATTAGTTTTCGTGTTAATAGATCGACTTTTTCTTCTAATTTGGTATGTAATTTGCTCATTTTTAATCATTTTTTATTTATTATTAATAATTATATGAATAAGGACTATAAAAAGAGATATAAAAAAAACTATTTCCTTACGATGTAAGGAAAGTCTTGTATTAGTTTAAATAGTTCGGGAAATTGTAGCTTCCAACCACTATTTCTTAAAATTCTCCGTTTCCGTTTATTACGCCGTGCTGTGTGATACCTTTTATGATTCCAACGGGGGTGTTTCCCCTTTTTCTTCTGAACTCTACTAAAAACGCTCATTTTAAATCATTTTTTTCAATATGAATAGTTATTCATAGGTTAGCGAACTGCTTAAGAAAGTAAAAATACCAAAACTCAGTTCTATGGTGATGATGAAAAGAATATTTGTGCCTGAAAACACAGGGTATTTTTTTACCACCTATTCTGAACTATTCAATATCTACTTTAATTTTGCTCAATATATAATCTAACTGAGTTTCCTTTTTCTTAATACCTAATACGGTTGGTAGGATTATTACATCGGTTTTGGTTGGGTAGAATTTAATAGTGCCCGCTCGGAACATCATATATTCAAAAATATCGGGGACACTTTTAGTAAATCTTAAATTAGTAAGTGTCCAACGCTCTGCCAATGTAAATAGTCCTTTTCGATGATATAGCTCATTCCTTTCAATAGTATAGTAATCAAAAAACGGTAAAATAATAGCAATGAGTAAACAGAAACCAAGAACGCCCGTCATACAAATATAAAAGTGTGAATCAAATCCAAAAAATCCCTCAGATATATCAAAGCTAAAAAAATCTGCTCTAAATATTAAAGGAAAAACTGTAAAATACATGAGAGTAGCAGCGAGTCCTATGCCTAATATCATAATCAAGAATTTGCTTGACGAGAAGTCGAAAAAAACTACGAATATATTACAAAAGAATATAACAATCCAGATAATTTCAAGTATGGGTGTTGGGGTTATTACAATAGCTTGAAATATCCAACCGAAAATACTAAGTATTAATGTCGGAAGCATAAAGATTGCTTTTGAGTAGCTCCGAATAATAATTTTTTCTTCGGTCATACATGATAATAATCGGAATAATATTTAAACTTAAATACTAATTGTTGTAATAGTAATTAATTATGAAGAAAAGATTTTTTAAAATAGGTGAAAAATATGGATAAAACAATATATCAAAGTAAAAAAGAAGAAACTAAAAGAAAATATAAAGAGTTAAAAAATCAATACAAAAACACACGACCCTCTTTTAAAAAACGGGTTGGTAAGATTCTCCATAGAGTGAAATATTCGTTTGTTGTAGCTTATAAAAACAAAAAAAAGAAGATAGGTAATAAAATTCATAAGAAACGGAATGCTATCAAAGAGTTAAATGTTAAGTTAGATTATATCGTTGATTCTTTAAAAGGCACATTAAATACTACTGACGCTATTAGAAAAAAAACTATTGATGATATTATAACGGGCATTGACAAGCTATAAATGTCAAGCTCCTAAATGTGTTAAACAAATAGAGTTTGGTCTTTATTGCGATAGCTGTGGAGCGGGTTTTCTTGAAGATATTTTAATAATGAGCACTCCCCCTACTTTTTTTTGGCGTGTTTACGATTTTATAGCGACAAAAATAGATAATATAGCATTTGGAATTGAGTATATTCATGACAAAAGAAAATATAGAAGAAATAAAAAAAGCGTATGAAGATTTTGTTAAAGTAGTTGGCTTCGAATGTTTAGGCTGTGCTAAATGTGAAACTATAGAAGTTAATGCTTTTATTCTATTAATGAACGAAGAAATAGAAGTATTAAGAGAAAAAGATAAATTGTATGGCGTGCGTATGATGGTAGCACCGCATACAAGAATTCGTGGATTTGGTGCTTATCTCAAAATTGACGAGAAGACAAATAAATGCGTTTTTTTGAATAAAGATAATAGGTGTGAGATTCACGAATATAAACCACTTATATGCTTCTTACACCCTTTTCAAATGTTTACTACTGGATTTATGTTCGGTAGTTTGATGATTTTTGATACTAAATGCTCTTGGGTTAAAAAAAATAGAAGTAAGCTCGACAAACCATCTAAGTGTATATTAGACGCTTATACCAAATTATATAATTTAGTTATGAATTATAAAAGAAATTTAAGAGCTTTCGAAGTTTCCAGCTAAATTCTTACCCATATCCCCAAATTTGGAAACGACATTATTAATATCTTTTTTTATATTATCTACTGAATTTTTCATTTGAGTCCCTAAGTTATCTGCTTGTGTTTCGATAACATCGCCAAAACCTTTAAACGCTTTTCCCAGTCCGTTAAACGAATAAGCTATTTCACCAAACCCTTCTAAAATTTCTCCTAATACTGACCTCGTTTCCGCTGGTTCTGGTGGCGGCGGTGGCATTACTAATTCTTCTTCTGGTGAAACTGGTGTTGGTGTTGGTGGTGTTGGTTCACCAATATCTACAGCAAAATCTCTCGGAGTTTTTGGCCTTCTCATCGGTCTTGGCATTTTATATTACCCCCTTTAGGAATGCCCAATAAATCATTCCGACAACATTGATGGGTAAGAAAATTATATTATCTTCTTTAGCTCTTCGGGCATATTCTTTTACCATTAACATAGGAGCATTTACTTGATTGACTGCTTCAGTAAATTCGTTTCTTATTTCAACAGTTTTTTCTACGATTCCTAAAGCAGCTTGTTTAATTGATTGACCAAAAGTAATGAATTGGTTTTTTATTGTTCCAATTTCAGTAGTTAAAGTTGTTAACATTCCATCGCTTGCGGTTTTTAGATTTTTTACATCGGTATTAAGGACTGTCGCTGCTTCTTTCATATTATTAGCAATAGTAGTTGCTGCCGATATAGCGGTGTTTGCTTTTTCCATAGCAATATTTCCAGTTTCTTCAATTGTAGCAACAAGATTTTTTGTATGTTCTCCCATCTCGTTTTTTGCGTTATTAACAAGAGAAATGGAATGTTCTACCATCTCGGTTTTAGCTTTATTTACTTCATTCAAAACTAAATCTGGAAAGTCGTTAATAGCTTGTATATTATTGTCAACTTTAGTCTCTAACGATGTTATTCTACTAAGAACATTTGCTACAGTAAGTTTGTCTTTTATCCAGTCGATTGCGATTCTGTTTCACCTTTTTTTTCTTCTTCGGGGAACAGTTTGTCAAAAATATATTTTTCGCATTCTTCGAGTAAACTTTGATCTATTTCTGAAGTTGCTTTTGCCTGTCTTAAAGACCATATTAACGCTTTTTGTACGATATCTTTAATTTCTTTAACTTGTGGGGGTTGTTTACCGATAAAATTGGTAATAATATCAGCCATTGCTTTTGCTAAGTTAGTAAATTGTTGTGTTGGCTTTGGGGTGATTGGTATTTCGGGATTAGCTTTAGAGTAAAGCGTCACCGTAGCTCCAATAAAAATTGCTATAAACATAAACAAAAAATAATTAATATTCAGTTCTCCTATACCAAATAGAGGTGCGTTAAGCCATGTAACGGTGTAGAATATTATAATAATAAATTGAATAAGAATATGTTGGAAATGAATAGTAATAGGTTTTCTTTCTTCTTTTTTTTTCATATTAATCAATTAATTAAATTTATTAAATATAAAATAGATTGTACTAATTTAAAATTTAAGTTTAAATGTTTTTTTTTGTAATAATTATAGGTATGAATAAAGAAAAAAAGGCTGAATATAATAAACGATATCGTAAAAATAATAAAGAGAAAATAGCTGAACATATGAAACAATATCGTAAAGATAATAAAGAGAAAATAGTTGAACAAAAGAGACAATATTACGAAGCCAATAAAGAGAGATTAGCTGAATATAGTAAACAATATCGTAAAAGATATAAAGAGGAAAGAAATAAACAACGCAAAGAACGCAGAGAAAAAGATTCTAAATACCGATTATCTGAAGCATTTAGTTCGGGAGTTTATTATTCGTTAAAAAGAAAAGGAAGTTCTAAAAATGGACATTCGTGGGAAAAGATTGTTGGATACACAACGCAAGACCTTATGAAACACTTAGAAAAACGATTTAAAGGCAGAATGAGCTGGGGTAATTACGGCAAGTGGCATGTTGACCATATTAAACCCGTATCGTTGTTCGATTTTACTTCTTACGAAGACGAGGAATTCCAAGAATGTTGGGCGTTGGAAAACCTACAACCATTATGGGCTGAAGAAAATCTTAAAAAGGGAATTAATTATATATTATAAAATTAGTGGTAAAAACATTCTTCGAAATTCTTCTGGTCTCATCTGTTCCATTGCTTGCAGTCTCAATAATACATGTTTAGGCAAATCATCGGGGTAATAATCTATTTTAGTAATACCGCCTTCATATTTTTCGTTATCTTTTACATATAAACAACTTTTTAGCAAAGCATTTGCTTTTATTGCCTCTTTAATGGTTAAACAATAAGGGTTTAGTTTGAATCTATTTTTAAAAACTAAACATTTCAGCGTTTTAGTATCTAAGAATTTACACGGTTGGTTTTTTATAATAATGTTATATCTTTCACCGCTTTTGCCTATAACAATAACACAATTATAACAGCAATATTTTTTATTCTCTTCACTACATTGAAGACATAAATTTTTTTTAGTCATAACAAAATAAGAAAAAAAAAGAATTTAAAGGTATATATTTCTAAGTTTCTTGTCCAGAACCTTTCGAGACATAAACAATCAAAACTACTTTAACTCCAGCAACTATTTCCCAAACATCTATAGTTCTCTGTCCAGTAATCAAAAATTCTCCAGCAGAATCGGGAGTCAAAGAAGCGGGTGTTGCTCCCATTTGACCACCTAACGCCCATATAAGATTCTCGTCTGCTATGATAGTAGCAACATTGGAAGCAGCTATAATAGCTATAACGGGGGATGGGATTGTTCTATCAATAGGGGGATATTCGTTTGGAATAGTAAGCGTTACCACACCACCAGCCGCTCCAGCGGAGGTAGTAATAGCTGCTACGATTCGTTTTCTGTCTTTTTCGTCTGGAAACATGTGTAATGCTAACGGGTTATTTGCCATTTCATATTCACCTTTTAAGTCTCCTGCCCAGTACCTTTTGATATATAGAAGATTATATATACTTGGTTCTCAGCGGGGGTCTGCCAAATGTCGACTGTTCTTGCTCCAGTAATGAAAAATTCTCCATCAGCAGTAGGGGCAACAGCCATTTGACCAGCTATAGCACAACCAGTATTTCCGAGAGCTAATAATGCAGCGTCAGATTGTAATCCAAGAATAGCTAAGACTGGACATGGAATAGTTCTATCAATAGGGGGGTAGTGATTTGGTATAGTGAGCGTTCCTACAGCTCCACCACCAGTAGCGGCTAATTGCATAACGGCGGCGACCATTTGTCCCCAATCTTTTACATCGGGAAACCATATATTTGCTAATACCATTTTTTATTTCACCTTTTAAGTCTCTTGTCCAGTTCCTTTGCCAATATAAATTACTAAGACTACTTTTGCTTCAGCAGCTTGTTCCCAAATATCGATAGTTCGTGCTCCAGTAATCAAAAATTCTCCAGCAGAATCGGGAGTCAAAGAAGCGGGTGTTGCTCCCATTTGACCGCCTAACGCATAACCTTCTACGCCGTTTCCTACGAGAGTAGTTCCAACTTGAGCAGTAAAAATAGCTAAAACGGGGCATGGAATTGTTCTATCGATTGGGGGATAACCGTTTGGAATTGTTATCGTTATATTAGCTCCAGCTCCACCAGCGGAAGTGGTAATAGCTGCTATAACCCTACTTCTGTCTTCGTTGTCTGGAAACCAAACATTAGTTAAAGGGGCGTTTGCCAAAGATAATCACCTTTAAACTAATAATTGTTTTCTAGGCCCGATTAAGAATGCAATAGGGGATATAACACAAATCCGATTTAAACCAGTCACTGGGTGAACTATCCACGCAATTCTATCGTTTTCACGGGCAAATACAATTTGCTGTGGTTCAATATAATTATGAAACTCACCGTAGTATGCCCATCGAGCACATACTTCTTGGCGTTTGATTCCCTCTAAATCTACTTGAAGGATTCCGTCTCCACCTAAATCACCAGCACAATGCCAACCAAGATGTAAAACACCTTGTCCAATGGGTACTCTAAGTGAAGCAGCCATAAGATAGATAAATTGGTCGATAGCGTCAACATAGGTAGCTTCATAAACTTCAGCAGCTTTTCCGATGACTTGGTCGTCTGGTCTTAAGATTCTTGCGGCAATGTCTACGAGTTCTACAGAATCATTATAAGAGTTTACAACAGCTCTGTATTCGTCAATCATGTCCATAATTGTATCGTATATAGCGGGATGTTTGGTTAAATAATATCCTAACATTTTTTTATTTTCACCTATACAAGTAATTGTTTTCTAGGCCCAATTAAGTATGCTATAGGAAATACTACTCCAGTCATATTTATACCAGTCACTGGGTGAATAATCCAGTTGATTAAGTCGTTTTCACGGGCAAATACAATTTGCTGTGGTTCAATGTAATTATGAAATGTTCCATTATACGCCCATTGGGCACATATTTCAGCCCTTTTAATATTCTCTAAATCAACTTGAAGGATTCCGTCTCCACCTAAGTCCATTTGACAATGCCAGCCAAGATGTAATACACCTTGTCCAATGGGTACTCTAAGTGCAGCGGCAGCAAGCATGAGATTATTATCAGCAGCGTTAACATAAATAGCAGAGTAAACTTCAGCAGCAGCTCCGATGACTTGGTCGTCTGGTCTTAAGATTCTTGCGGCAATGTCTACGAGTCCTACAGATTTATTATAAGAGTTTACAACAGCTCTGTATTCGTCAATCATGTCCATAATTGTATCGTATATAGCGGGATGTTTGGTTAAATAATATCCTAACATTTTATTGACCTCAATTTTATTTTTAATAAGTTTTTGTAACGTTTTCATAAATTAAGATTAATTCTATTTAATTTAGACTCCTATATAAAGGGTTTCGTCCAAAAATGGTAAATATTTATAAAAAAAGACAACTTTAATCAAAGTAATGAAAATATTAAAAAATATAAATATTAAGTTAGATATTAAAATTACTTGTCGAAGATGTGAAGAATTAATGATTAATACCGTTAATTTAACAGAAAACCATCTTTATTTTGCTTGTCAAAAATGTAAATCTGTAATTGTTCTTGATATAGCTATAGAAGGGGATATTAAAAAATGAAGATAATAAAAACGACAAAAATATACGATAATCGAATTTATTTACCTATAGAAATTAGGGAACAACTTAAAGCAAAAAACGGAGATACTCTTATCTTTGGGATAAATTACGAAAAGGAAGTCGTTATATTTATGAATAAAGATGAAAAGAAAACTACTCGATTTAATATTGCTTCAACTAAAAGGGTTAAAATTTAAGCTAATTGTAAACAGCGTCTCCACTTTCTCTAAAGCGTCTTTCCTTTCTAAAGCCTTTTCCAAAAGTTCCAATTTCTCTAAACCTGCGTGCGGCGGTATCGGTATATTTAAAATCACTCGCATTTTTTACGGTATATTTATTACTTTTGAATAATTTGTTTGGCATAGTATTTTCCGTAGCTCTTAATCGCCCGCTTCGAAAGGCATTACTAAATTGACTGGTAATGTTTTTCACTGCTCTTTTTATTGCTACTGGGTTTCTTACGAGAGAATCAGCGACACCATACATGTTTCTACTTTTAATAGCTCTTTTTAATTTTCCTATGTCGTCAGCAATTCCAAGCGAAAGTACTCCTTTTTTAGCGTTCATTTCTGCTGCACTTGCAAAATAGTTAGAGAAAAAACTTGCCCATTCGCTTTTTATTGTTTCGTTTTTAATAAGATAACTTACTCCTGTTAATCCAATAGCTCCAATTAATAAAGAAAGCATTCTTTTACCAAATTCGGTGGTCATAATAGCCAGAGGATAACGAGTAAGCGTAGCAAAACTTTGCATAATAGCAGGTTGCATTATAGTACGATTTCTTGTTACTAAATTTCCTATTAGTGGTGTTCTTCCTATTAAATTAATAATTGAATAATCCATATTTTTAGTATAGCTTTTGTCCTTTATAAGTTTTTTTCTATTCATAGAAATAATGACCATTTTTAAATTTGATAATTTTTTCTCGAACAAGCTCTCTGGCAATTTTATATAGTTCCATATGTACTTTCCAATGATGAGAATTATTTTTGCATAAAAAAAGGTTATTTATATCGTTATTTAACTTGTTAAAATCAACATGATGGGTTCTTTCTTCTTTTGTAAGAAATCTTCCAATTGATTTTTCTATAATAATAATATGTTCTTGTATCCTTCCACCCCTTTTATTCGCTCTTGGATGATTAGGTTTATATAACCATCTATATCCTCCTCCATAAGTAAATTCTCCTTTAGAATGAGGATGGTTTAATCCTTTTATTTTTATTAAAGGAATGTTAAAACTATGCAACCAGCGATATATTGTTTCTCTTGTAGTATTACATTCTTTAGCTATTTGAATCGGTTTCTTTTTTAATTCTAAATATTGATATTTTAACCATTCTTTATTTTTATACTTCTTTATTATATTGTATTTTTTTAACCAATATTTTATAGTTCCCCTATTAACATTATTCTCTTTTGCTATTGTTTCTTGTTTTTTGCCTAATTCTAAATATTGTTTTTCTAAATATTCTTTCCATTGATATTTTGGTATTACCATATTATTAATAATTAATAAGAATATTTAAGGTTTGGCATACCATATTTTAATTATATATAATAATGGTATTAAAACAATACTACTTACAAAAATAACAGGAAGTATAATATCAGTAGAAGATGATAAATAAGATGTATTGGATATTGAAATATGTTTTCCTATTTTACACAGCTTACAACCATCGTATTGAGGCAAAATCCGTTTCATATCGCTCCGACTAAAATGGCTTTTTGGATATTGGATATACATGAGTTTCTGTTTCTTTGTAATAGGGTCAAGACCGAAATAACGCTTTACGCCATTCTTTAGCGTTTCTGTACCTACGAATTTTAAGTCTGGATTTATAATAACTTCCCATTCTAAAAAACCTTCTTTCAAAGTCGGATGATTAGGCATTGATTATATTAAAATAAATTAATTTAAAAAAATTTGGATATTGCTTTATTTTTAGGTTTTTTCACTTGCTTAAGATTTGTGATTGTTTGACTTCCGTTGGTGAACTCAATTATTACATTTCTTATACAACCATTACGGAATTGTAGATTCTCTGGACAGATTATTTTGATTCGTTGTCCTTTATAGATTGCTTCTCTAATAATTCTTCAGTCTCTTCTTTGGTGAATAATGAAGCTGATTGATATTTATGCTCGTTTTTCGAATGTTTTGAACCCTCTGGTGGTAATAAAGGATTATTATGCCTATCGTATAGAGTTGGTAAAGCTTTTTTCTTTCTTTTTTCTAATAATTTTTTTAGATAATTCATAATAATATATTAAAAAAAAGAGTTATAAAGTTAAACGAAACTGAGAACAATAAAAAAGGAAAAAGTCTCAATCAAAAGATGCAAACTTTTTAACACGGAAAAGTTTAGGGGTTTAAGATTTTCTCAGTTATGTTTAACCTTAAATATTAATATTCAGAGAGTATTTAAAGGAATATTTTTTCAGTAAAATGGATTATTACACATATTTATTAAAATGCTGGAGCACCAAGAGTGGATATAAGCGACACAGACCTTTATATGGTAATATAATCTATTGTGGTTATACATATAATATCTTTCAGAGATTAGTTGAACATATTAAAGTGCAAGCTAAAGGGACTTATACTAAACAATTTAAAGGGAAAATTAGATTAGGTTATTTAGAGACTCATAAAACGAGAAAAGAAGCTATGAATCGAGAGAGTGAAATTAAAGTTTTTGACCGAGATAAAAAAATCAAAATGATTTATGATTATCAAAATTCTTCTCCTGAAGTATTAGATTTTATTAAAATTAATTTGGAAAATTTATTATGCAAATGAAATTCATGACACAAAAACCTAAAGGGATAATTAAGTGGCGGGACAAAGTTCTTGTGCGATTATCTTGTTTATATAAATATATATTACCAAAACATTCAATATTCCAAGAAGATTGGAAAAATATGATTATATTGGACGCATGTAGATACGATTTCTTTAAAAAAACTAATACTATTAAAGGTAAGCTTAAAAAGAATTTTTCTGTCGCTACTCATACAAAGACATTTTGTCATAAAACTTTTACTAAAGAAAAATACGATGATATTGTGTGTATTAGTACTAATCCACATGTAGATAGAGAAATAGGAGATAAATTTCATGCTATTATATCAGTATGGGAAACGAGTTGGAGTGCTAAATTTGCTACAATTTTACCGAAAGATGTAATTCAGCATGTTTTTAACGCTATAATCAAATATCCAGATAAGAAATTATTGATTTGGTTTGTTCAGCCTCATTATCCGTATTTATATTATAGGGGTTGGGGTAGTCCTTTTGGAATATTTAACGGGAGACAGTCATATAACTTCTTTAAAGAATTTAAACTTTTTTGGTGGGCACATCTTTCTCGGAAAGAGTTAAAACGGCGTTATATAAAAAATCTTACAATAGTTTTAGAAACATGTAAGAAACTCTTGCCGATATTTAATGGAAAAACAATAATTAGTTCCGATCACGGCGAAAGTTTAGGCGATTTTTTCCCTTTCACGCCGATTCGAATTTACGGACATTATATACCAATTCAAAACCTTAAAATGTATATAGTACCATACTTTATTTGTGATTAATATGAAAGAATTGATTTCAAAAAGCATATTCATTATCCGAGAGGCACATAATCGCTTCAAGAATCTCGCTATTTTATGGTCGGGTGGTAAAGATTCTACAATATTGATACATCTTACCAAACAAGCACTCCCAAAAAAAGAGTTTGATAATATTTTTATTATAACTCTTGATACTAATTATATGTTTCCAGAAACACGGCATTATATCAATAAAATGCTGAAATTTTGGAATATATCTAATTATGTAAATGTTCGAGATGATACTAATATGATTAATCCTAAAAATGGCGTTTTTGAGTGTTGTAATGTAAATAAAACGAATATTTTGAAAGATATTATATCCAGATTAGATTTGAAAGGTATTATAGTCGGGATTCGAAGAGACGAGCAAGAAATAAGAAATAAGGAACGGTTTTTCTCGCCCCGTAATAGTAAAGGGGAATGGGATATTTGGACGCAGCCGTGCGAACTTCAGGGATGGGATATATATATATTAGAGGATAAATTGAACGAGCATTTTCGGGTTCACCCACTACTTGAATGGGACGAAGCAGATGTTTGGGAATACGCTAAAAAAGAAACTATACCTTTAAATCCGTTATATTTTTCGGAAGAGGGGAAAAGAATGAGGAGTATTGGTTGTGTGCCGCCTTGTACTAATTTTATTAAAAGCGAAGCAAGAACGATTGATGAGATTGTTGTTGAAATTAAGAATAGAGGCGGAACAGAACGAGAGGGTCGACATACTGAAAAGGAAAAGCTTATGATGGAACGCCTTAGGGCACTTGGTTATTTTTAAACAATTTGGAATAAAGGTTCTCGTTTCATAGCTGCTTCTTTAAATTCTATATACGATAAGCGGTCAGCTTTGGGTCTTTCTGTTAATTCTTCTTCTTGGACTTCATAGAGAATAAGTTCTTCTTCTCCAGACATTATTTTTTTCATTTGTTTCATAACTTCTACCATTTCACCTTTTACTTCTAATTGTTGTGGTGTCATTTCTATAACTTTTGGCGGTGGTCGTAGTCGTTCAATTGGCATATATTCTTCTATTATTGTTCGCCGCATTGGTTCACGATTAAATAGTTGTTTTTTCATTTCGTTTTCGAGATTTGTGAACTTGTTATCTATATGGAGTTTTACGGATTGAGCGACATCGGGTAATGTCATCGTAGGACGGATAACATTCTGTCTAATTAGGTTAGAAACAGATATATTTTGAGCTTTTGCTAATTTAACGATTTCTTCTTTTTGCTCTTTTGAAACCCAAGCTCCAATAAATTTTTTATCATTCATATATAAAAATAAAAAAAATAAGATTTAAAGTTAGTTATTTTATTGGGGGATATATTTTACTTTCGGAAGAGTAATCATACAGTCGTCATCGTTATCGGGATTTGTGGTTGTTATCTGAATGACAATGTGGTCTCCAGCAACAAAAGTTCCAGCGTCAATAGCACAATCGTAAGTAGCGAAAACATTAGTTAAATCTTGGGTGACAACACTATCATCATCAGATTCAACACCATTAGAATCTATAACATTAATCGTTAATGTGGAATCGTTAGAAGCTCCTAAATCTTGAGTAGCTCGAATAGAAACATCATCACCTTGATTAGCGAACGCTTTGAAATCATCGGGTATTATGAAATCAAATTCAATAATACAATTTCCAGCTCCAGTAGCGTCAATATCAATTACAAGTTCGTCTTCAGCGGCGTTATTAGCTACTACGGCGGTACAGGCTGTTAATGTAGTGGCAAATAATCCAGTTGGTTGAATAAATTTGTAAGCTTGTCTCGGTGACGGGGCAATTATGCTCATTTTTGATTCACCTATTGTGGAATATATTTTACTAATGGAATTGAAACTCTCACAGCATCTCCAGCTTCGCTACCAACTATTTCGTCAATTACGATTTGAACAACGAAATAATCTCCGACAGCCCAAGCTCCAGCGTCAATAGCACAATCTAATACGACATAACCAGCAGTTCCAGCAACGGCAGCTATACCGCCGTCATCAGAAACCGTTCCAGCGGTATCGATAACATTTACAGTGATACTAACATCTCCAACACCGTCTCCAGAATCACCGTCTTGAATAAAAGATACTACGACATCATCAGCATGACCAGCAAATTGTTTAAAATCAGCGGGAATTTGGAATGCTAAGTTAATTTCAGCGTCAACAGCTCCACTTATATCTATATCGAATACTAATTCGTCAAGTGCAGCGTCATTAGCTAAAACATTGGTACAGTTTACTAATGTATCACCATGTAGTCCAATAGGGGCGATGTATTTGTAAGCCTCTCTCAGCTCTGGGGCAATTATAGACATTTAATAATCACCTTATACCGTTCCTTTTAGTGCGACATTACCTCTATATAAGATTCCACCGAAAAACGCTTCCATCCAACTGGTGACTGGGTCGTTTTCGATATTAAATACGGTAGGTGGCATGTAAAGTAGCATATCAATGGCTACGGCACTTGCCGAGTTATCTACGACAAATATAGGTTGTTCTTCACCTTTGATGCCGTGAAATCCTACGACATCAGAACCAAAAGAATATACTTGTGCTTCAGAAGCATGTCCGAGAACTTGAGCGTCATCTACGGTACAAACTTTAATTTGTCTGCCCTCATTACAAGAGTAATGTAAGATAGAACAACTAAAGACATGCCCAGCGGGAATCTCAATTTCGAGAACCTCTGTTCCGTTAACATCAGAAGTTCCTTGAACTCCTAAGAGAGGTGTAGTAGCTTGAACCCAATATGGTGTAGCTCCGATTAATCCTTGACCAGACGGAATTCTCTGTTGGTGAATTGTTTCTTCGTAGATTAAATTCAATCTTTCGTTATTATCTGTTATACCCATGATTTTAGCCCTCACCTATATTTAAATCAGTATAAGAAGTCAAATCGGTATAAACATTACTCTCTGCTACTGTTTTTACAATCCAACGCTCGCCTTCGAGAAACATAATACCTACTTTCGCAGTTAATTCTGGATTAAAGTATGTAAATCGTGGAAATTCAGGATTGCGTACCAGAATAGGCATATGAATAGGGTTTGTGAAAGAAGCTCTATGCCTATAGATGTAGCGTCTTAATCCATGAACCGTCCATCTTGGCACGGCGGGAAAAGTTAGTTGAAATCCTAATGCTCCGTCAATACCCATTTTTTCTATCCAATACATATACCCCATAGAGGGTGTAAGATTGTCGTTAAAATTTTGGGTTTGAGCGACTCCAGCATCTACAGAAGCGATTAATTCGTAGTGAGTAAATGGTTCAATACCAAGAATCTCGTAAAATTCTCTGCCGATTTTAATAATATAGTGTAATTTAAAGTTATATTTCTTTTTTGTTATTAATAATTGCGACATTTTAAAAATTGACCTACTTTTTTTTAAAAATCAGTTTTTGTGTGATTTTGTTAAGTAAAATAGAATGTGGTTTTATTTAAACATTTAGAAAAAATTTAAATTGATAAAAAAGAATAGTTAACTATGGCACATTTGAATCAATGGAGAATATACCTCAATTTCAACATAAAACATGCTGTAGTATCATATACTAAGGTTTCTAAAAGATATGCTAAATTTGCTATCGTTCCTAAAAATGGAAAAAGTATTCCGCTGAAAAGAAAAGCTAAGACTGTTTTTGATTTTAAATCAAAGAAGTTTATTCATACAATCAAAGGGCATTTTACAATAGGCACAAACAAGAAACGGAAAAGTATGTTAACGCAGGGAATTCAAATACTCGCAGAAAAGCGTTAATTATAATACCCGCATTTTGTATGATAGAAGTTCTGATATAGAAAGAACCTTGCTTGGTTTGGATATATAGCATTACCGCAAGTTTCACAAGTGGGAATAGGAATAGGAACATATTTTATTCTAATGTCAATGTCTTTCAATGTGGTGGTATTGGAAATCCCATATTTTTAATTGAGTCTTTCAATCTAACTTTTTTTAATATGTAGTATGGAAGATTATTAAATAGGTTTAATATAGCATCTTTAACATTTTCGTAATTGTGAAGTGAATGTTTATAAAATTTAGGGTTCATAATTCCAAGCCAAATACTTTCGGTACAGTAAGGAGCAAGTTCTTTTATTAAATGAATTGGATTAGCGTCTAAATATGGTTCGATTGAGACCGAAGTTTTATAACCTTCTCGAAAAGCGTGAATTAGGGAATCTTTACGACTTTGATAATTAGGAGCATTTTCTTCCCAATATCGTAATAAATCATCGTTCAGAGAAGTAATAGTAAACCTAAACTGAACTTGTTCTTTATACGCTTCTAATCGATGGCATAACATCTTAATAAGAGTAATATTTGGTTTAGTTGTAATAAGGACTTCATTTCCCGCTCGTAATAATTTGGTTAGAGTTATCGCACAATGTAAATATGTAGAGGGAGTAATATCGTGCGTTGTAGGAAACATTCCACGCCCTTTTCGCTTTCTATATTTTTTGAAAAATGCTTTAGTGTTTAAAATCGGAATACGCCATTCTTCAAGAGTTTCTATTCTCTCAAATCGTTTTGCCATGAATTTAGCGTAGCAATATCGGCAATTGTTATGACACCCTTTAAAGATGTTAACATTCCAATCAGCCCATTCTTTCGTACCTTTAGTGCCCATATTTAATCATTTATTTCATTAAGTTGTATGAAACTATTACTTCCACTATCTTTAATTCCAACGATAATATTTGTCATAATAATATTACTATGTCCACCATCAATTATGATTTTTGAAATAATATTACTATTAATTATATTCATGTCTGAATTAAATAGATATATTTCGTTGGCTTTAACATCGCTAATCTGACAAAATCTTGAATCTTTTAAAACTAAAATATCAAAGACTCCTTTAACATTTAAATTGTTTTTGCTTAACAACACTCTCGATTCGCCAGTTCCTATAAGATATTTTTTCATGATTTTTTAACCTTTTTTATCACTTTAATAATTATTATTACAATTAGTATTTAAACTTGATATTAATCCGATAAAAATAAATCAGTTTATATATAATAAAATTCAATAATTATTAAATAATAATTTGAGAATTAAAAATGCTACTTAAAGAATTTAATTACAATGAATATATCCTTAGCGTTAATGATAAAGGGTCTATTTTTTTACACAAAAATGTCTCTGGTTTTGGATATATAGATATTGCCGATGTACCTATAATTAACGAACTAATGAAAGAATTAATAGAATATTATGCAAAATGGTGGTTAATAAATGTCAGTCCCAGTCTTAGAATATGATATGCTTTTAGAAATGAGAGTATATATGAACGATTTAATAGAAGAACATAAAAAAGAAATCAACGCCTTAGTCATGATTCGCCGAAATTTAAAGAAAATAGGGAAAATTGTTCAAATCGAAGAAACACAACAGCGTATTGACAAAGTGAAAGGTTATGAAAATAAAGCTCACAATTTTATATTATTCATAAAAGATTATCTAAAAATCGCCTATGGAGTGAAAAAAGATGGCAAGACCAAGTAATCCAGATACAAGTTTTAGATTTGACGAAGCGGGAAATGTAATATTAAAAAAACCTGAAGTTCTTAATAAGGTTATTAAGCTAACTGACGAGCAGATTGCTAAATATATAAGAAAGTTGATGAAATAAAATGTATAATTTCTTAAAATATAAACATAACTGGAAAAGATGCTCTATTTGTAGCGGAAAAATGAAAAGGGATAAAGCTTTTTGGTTTTCTACAATGTACCAATGTCAAAAATGCGAAAAAGAAATTCCTGCGTGTGAACTTAAAAAAGTTCCTATGAAACGCAGATTTTACCCAAAAGGAAACGCTAAAACTCGAAGGATAAGATATAAGTTTTATAAATTAGCTCAAAAATATAGAGTATGGAGGGCATTATAATGAAGTTAGGGATAATATTCAAAAAAGAATACGAAAGGAATAAAATCGAAATCTACGGCGATGAAATCACCATAAAACGATACAAGTTCTCTCTTTTAATTGAAGCAAAACACGAAAACAGCGAAAGAATAGAAAAAAGAAGATTCCCTATTCATACAATTCAATTAATATATCTCGGCGGGTGGAACGAATAACGAGTTTTGATGAACATTATAAAGGAAGTAAACATAAAAAAGAGGCATTAGGTATTGTTGACGAGTTTATAGGTTTACACACAGCTAAAGCTCAATATGAAGAACTTAGCATAAAAGCCGTAGAAATATTAAAAGATTTACGAGCTAATATAGAATTACACTGGGGAAAATAATGGCGGGTGGAACGACTGAATTGGAAGATTATAGTTAATATGTTTGATTGTCCTTACCGTGTATTAACTTCTACTATTATTAATGATGAAAATATAAATATATGTCGTCATGCAGATAATAAAACACATCACCCCCGAATATGTAATAAAGAACATTGTCCTATAAAAGAGGGATTAAAATGAAAATAACGAACTATCAAGCACTTATCTTGTTGGAATTGGAAAATACTACCAAAGAAAACGGAATGTGGCGACAAGAACTCGCTGAAAAATTAAATACCCCATCAACCACGCTTTATGACAATCTAAAAAAACTTAGATTAGCTGAATTTAACAAAGAATTAGTCGATAATTACGAAATAAACGATGGTAATAGAGGACGCAATAAAGTTTTATGGTATGCTAACGATTTGGGAAAAAGAGCGATTAAAGTCATTAAAAGGGGTATGATTTAATGAAAATTAAAACATGGGACAAAAAAATACATATTCCCGCTGGTGATTATACATATTGGGTGTTTAGGCTTTTTATTATAATAATTGAAGCAAAAACATATAACAAAACTAAAAGATATGTAGGCTCTTTGGACGAAATAATTAAATTTATAGATATAAAATGGTGAATTAAAAATGTTTTTAATTACATTAATATTGTTTTTAATATATATTCCGTTAGGAAAGGAGTTATACCAAGATGAGCGAAAATAAGAAATTTGTGGCTATTAAAGTTAAAGAAGGCGTTTACGATAGTATAATCGAACTCAAGAAAGTTCTAATCCAAAAAGGGTATAATAGCTTCCCAAAAGAGTTTTTGGACTTCTTAGAAAAAGATAACTTCGATATTACTAAAATTACGATGGGAAATATGCTTAAACTTGCTAACAACGCTATTTTATATTTATATGGTGAAAAATTATGATAATGAGAATGGCAAAATGTCCGAATTGTAAAATAGGTATTGTCTCTATTCAAGAAAATAGTGATTTTTTTACAACTCTTTGTAGTCATTGTAAGGAAAAGTGTATTTATATAACTAAAGAAAGAGAAGCGTGGGTAAAAGAAATGTTATTATCAACAAATTTTCAATTATGGAAAATAGCATTACTTGAAAATAATGTAAAATTAAAATATATTCATGAGGGTATTTTTGTGTATGATAAATAAAGAATCAGAAGATGATGAAGTTGTCGCTCTTGAGCGAAAAGCAGCGGGCGTTATGCTCTACATGGCTTTATTAGAAGTCTTTGCTAAATATAAAATATTCGAAAATCCAAAACGAGTAGTTGAAGTATTACTCGGCACGGTTGAAGTATTTGTTAAAAAATGGATTGAAGCTACTCCCGACAACGAAGTAGAGATTACAAATCTCCTTTTAAAAGGAATTGAAGAACTTGCCTTTCGAATTAGGGAAAAAACTGATTAGGGCGTGTAGCTCAGTGGAAGAGCAATTGCTTGGCTGGCGATAGGTCGTGGGTTCAAGTCCCATCATGTCCATTCAATCTTTTTTTATTTTTTGAAGCAGCAGCTTTTTTTCTGTGCATAATAATCTATATAAATTATATATTTGTTAAACGATATGTTTAACACTGTTAAACAATTTATCATAAAAGTAATAATTTTTATACTTCCGTTCCTAAATTAATAGTATGGCATATCGTAGTTATTATAAAAAGCCTAAATCGTTTCCAATCCAAGAATCTCTTAAAAATGAATTACGAGAATTACAAGAAGAGCTACGAGGCATACACCAAACTCAAAGTGTGCCACGCCGTCAGAATAATTTTGCCGATTTAGAACAGTTTTTTATGAATAAGTTTATCCTAATAGGCGGATGTATCCTAATAGGACTTGGAATCGGATATGCAATCTTTAGTAGTAAACGAAGGTGTTAATTATTGGTGTCCGAGAACTTGAGGCAAAAATTCAAGAGAAAAAAAAACAAATAGCTGCCTTTAGAGAACGATTTAAAATTGATTTTGATAAATTCACTAAACAAGACGAAATCTTATTAGCATTGCTCCAAGAACAAGAAGAAACTAACAAATTATTAGTATTAAACAACCGCATTCTTCTTACATTGTTAAAAACGCAATTTGGTGAAGATATAGAACTAATTGAAAGTTTAGAAGGTTATGGGGAAGGAGATTACCAAACAATTAATATACAAACTTCTGGAAAAGATGTAAACTATAGAAAGAAAGGAACTGGATTTATTGAATTAATCAGACTTGTATCGTCAAGTTTAGATGTTAATAATAAAGATTACAGTATTGAAGTTATTTCTGATGATAATGTTCTTTATAAAGGCACTTGGGACACTTTAGAAGCTCGTAGTGCTACGGAAAAAGGTATGGTATGCTTTGAAGATGATATTGCCGAACAATATATATTAAATTTTCTTGGTAATTATTATTCTGAATATTTTGAAGTCAAAGTATACGACTCCAAAGCTACATTCTCTTTATTCCAAATCAAATATCATAGTAAGGTGTAAAAAAATAAATGGATGTAAATAAATTAATTAAAAGAATTATAATTGGAACAATAGGAAGTTTGGGTTTATTTGGTTTAGGAACATTAACATATATTATTTGGCTTTGTATGATACGAGGTGGAGAAAACTGGGAACTTGTTATTAATTTTAATAGAAAAGGGGAAGGACTATTTGAGATAACCATGATAACTTTATTCCTATTTTTATATATAATTGGTATGGGATATATAATTACTGAAAGCGAAACTAAAAAAAAAGCCCGATTAAATGCCAAAGATGTCTATAAACAATTAGAGAAAGAAACGCAAAGAAAATATGAATTTTTATTCATAAAATTAAACAAAAAATAAGGTGTATAAGTTTTGACTGGTATTAAAAAAGAATGGACAAGATTAATAAACATGATGAAAACTCATGGTTATGATTCTCTTGATTATATTCTTTACCAAATGAGAAAAATCTTTCTTGTTTTAGAAGATGTATATTCCGTTGGTTCAATGGTAGAACTTCAAGAAGCAATAGACTCAATTGGAACTGGGGCGGGGACAATATTCGTAGAAGCTGGAGAATATATAGTTAATACAACCATAGATATAAACAACTGTGGTTCAATAGTCATTTACGGTCATGGAGATAACACTGTTCTTGAAGCTGTTGACGGTGTTAATATATTCCATATAACTTGTTGTGCTTCTCTATTAATAAAAACAATAGCATTAGATATTTCTGCCTATACACTTCCCGCTACTGATGTCCAAGCAATTTTAATAAATGAAGTTAACGATAATATTGTTAGTCTTGAAGATGTCACCATTCATGGAATTGGTGGCGGAAATTTTGGTATAGGCGTTGAGATTAATTCAAATAACTGTGTTATAGATAATTGCGTTATAACTCAAGTTAAATCTGGTATTTTTGTTAACGGAGCAGATAGAACCCTAATCACCAATAATACTTCTGCTACAAATGCCGAATACGGACTGGTTTTAAATCTTGCGGATATCACCACTATAACTGGAAACGCTTTTATTGGTAATGGTATTCATGGTATATATAATTACGATAGTGATTATTCCCTTATTGGTAATAATGGATGTAATGACAATTTGAGTAATGGAATACATCTCGAACTATGTGAACATTGTACCATATCTGCGAATGCTGTCGTTGCTAATCTTTTAAATGGTATTTATTTAACTCAAGCAAGTTATTGTACTCTTTCTGGAAATAATTGTAATAACAACGATTCTAACACAGCAAACCCTCAAGGGGGAATATTTTTAACAACTAACTCCGATTTTAACACTATTTCTGCTAATTCTTGTAATAATAATAACAATGCTGGAGCGGGAACTGGTTATGGAATTATAATTGAAACCGCTAATTGTGATGAAAATGTGGTTGCCGCAAATAACGCTAATGGAAACGATATAGACCTTCAAGATTCTGGAACAGCGACTACAATTGAATATTATGTTCAAGACGAATTTGAGCTTCAAGATGCTATCAATTCAATAGGCACAAAATCGGGCATAATCAATCTCGAAGGAAGTTTTACTATAACAGCTACCATTACTATAGACGCTATAACTGGTGGCGGAAGTTATATTATTCGGGGAGCGGGTTCTAATACTACTTTAACGACTGGAGATATTACATGTTTCGATATTACTTTAGCTCGTTCAGTTTTACTCCAAAATTTCAAGATTGACGCAAGTGCAGTGACTGGGAGAAATACTCGTATTATAGATGTAAACGAAGCGAATAACGATTTAGTTGTAATAAATAATGTAGAAATAACTGGGATTGTCGGAAGAGGTTGGGGAATTTATGTCCAATCTGATTATGTCCAAATTACAAATTGTCATATTTCTACGATAGATATGGGCATTAATATATCTGGAGATTATTGTAAAATCGAATCAAATGTTTGTAATGGTATGGATGAATACGGAATTGATTGTATTGGCGATTACGCCATTATCACAAATAACACTTGTAATTCTTGTAATGATTCTGGAATACAAATGAACGGGGGAAGTTATTGTAATGTATCTCAAAATCAATGTCATAGCAACGCAAATTACGGAATATTCGTATTTAGTCTCGATAATATGGTTCTTGCCGATAATATCTTTACTTTAAACGCTACTGGAATTAGGGTTGAAGATAGTAATTATGTTAGTGTAAACGGAAATACTTCAAGCAGTAATATTACGAGTGGAATAGTAATAGCTCCTACTTCTTCTTATAACATAATAACTGGAAATACTTGCATTAATAATGCTGCGGGATATGGGATTATTGTCGCTGCTGGTTGCGTTGAGAATATAGTTAGAAATAATAACACTTCTGGAAATAATTGGCAAGTATGGGACTTAGGTATTAATTCCGATTTCGAATATAGATGTTCTACTGGTCAAGATATACAAGACGCTATAGATTCTATTGCAGCAAAAACAGGAACTATCACAATTCTTTCTGGAGATACAGCAATTACTACTGCTATTGATGTCGATGGGGGCGGGGCATATATAATACAAGGACAAGGAGATAATACGATATTAACTCCTAATGATAATAGGGTTTTTGATGTTACGGCTACTAAATCTTGTATATTTAAAGATTTTAAAATTGATGCTCAAAATATTACCACTGCCACAAAACCGATATTTGATATAAATGAAGTTAGTGATAATCCAGTTTTCATTGAAAGAGTTACTATTACTGGAGATGGTGATAAAAAGGGCTATGGTATAGTAGTGGAGTCTGATAATGTAAAAATTTCAGATTGTATAATCTCATATATGTATGGGGGTATTTGGGGGCAGACTCCTTCATATTATACAATAAGAGGATGTACCATTTCATATTGTAATATTGCTGGAATATATTTTATAACAGTTGCGATATATGGAATAATAACTGAGAATACTATAGATAATATCATAAACGATGGTATATATATAAATTCGTGTGATTATCTCAATGTTTCAAATAACACGATTACTAATTGTGATGAAGGAATTGTTATAGTAATAACAAACAACTCAAATATTTCTGGAAATATTATAAAAAATATTGATGATAGTGGAATTGTAGCATCAAGAGCTGACAATACTAATTTTAACGGTAATACAATAGAAGATATTGGTTATAATGGTTCAAGATTTATCCAATGTAATTATTGTACTATTGCCAATAATATTATAGATAATTTTGCTAATGATGATTCTGCTGCAACTGTTTTTGGAATTGGATTAGAAACTTCAACTTATAATTCTATCATAGGAAATATAATTGTTAATGGTATTAATGGTGGAGCTGGAACTGGTTATGGACTTCGTTTAATAACTAATTCCGATAATAATAAAATTAGCAGTAATATTCTTTCAGGAAACGATATTAATTATTCCGATGCTAGTACTGGAACAATCCTATTCGGAGATGATACTGTCTACGGAGCTGGTTGGAACGGAGATTTAGGCACGGCAACAAAAAACGCAATCTACGACAAGATACAACTCGTTATAGCTGGAGTCCCTGCTGCTACACTCGCTTTTAAAACAATTACTGGTATCACTAATAATATAGTAGCTGATTCTCCTACTGATACGCTTACTTTCGTTGTTGGAGCTGGTCTTACAATTATCGGAACTGCCGCTACAGATACTATAACATTTACCAACACGATTACGCAATATACTGACGGTATGGCTGACGCAAGAATAGCTTTAGCTCATCACGACACTTTATTATTTCCTAACGGAAATGTTAACGAACAACACATGACCGCCGCTCAAATAGGTGATTTACACGCTATATATACCGATATTGCTGCTGTTGCTGCAGTTAATGCCGCTGGATTATCTTTAGCTAATACAAAAGTTATTACTTCTCAAGATGCAGATTTAACCTTTACATTTGGAAGAACCCAAATTGATTCAAGATTTGCAGACATGATGATAATTAGTCATAGGGATATGTCTGGTGTTAATAATTATGCTTTTGGTCAACTTAACGATGGAAAAACATATATAAATGCTCCAACTGGAAAGCTTATATATTTTCATATTAACGACGTGGAAAAAATGTCTATGGGTGCTACTGGTTTAGCCACGAGTGTTCCAATTATTATGACTGGTGAAGCATGGAAATTATATTGCACAAATGCTGGTGGAACAAAAATAGCATTGGCTGCTGGTGCTGCAGGAACTATTCTCACTGGCAACGGTGTCGGGGCTGCTCCAAGCTTCCAAGCTGCTGCTGGTGGTGGTATAGACGATATTCAATTAATAGCCGTTAGATTAGCAGATGGAACAGTTATAAGCACTTGGACAAGCACACCAATGGCACAGATAGAAGCAGCAGACCAAAACGCAGAAATTAGTTATACAGGACATGCACCTGCTAATATGGATGCTATGGTTAATCCGAATTTAATCTTGAGTTTTTCGGGGGCGGCAGCGGATACATGGTCAATTACAGTAAAAGCAAACTCGGCAGGACATGGCGATGCTCAAGGTAATAATTTACATACTGGAGTAGAAACGCTTGTTGCCGCTGCAGGTGCAAGATTTTATACAAAAACTGTTGCTTTAGTTGGCACAATTTCCCCAAGCGACATAATAGGTCTTAGAATAGAAAAAATAAGTTCTGATGTTCAAGTTTTATATATGAGTTTGGCAGCGTGGATTGAGAGGTCTTAATTATGAGTATTGAAAAAGAAAAATATATAGATAAAGCAAGTAATTTAAAAATAGAAGATGGATATAGCACTACGTATCAAACCTGTATCCAATTAAGTATTAAGATAAAAAAATTAGAAGCAAGAATAATAGAATTAGAAAAACAAAAAATTTAAGTTTAAATACTTTTGAAAGAATAATATTTAATTATGTCAGAAGAAAATAAAAATAAACCGCCAATAAAATCACCAATTCCGCCACCACTACCAACACCAATACAACCCACACAACAAAATCCGCAAATTCTTGCTCTTCAAGCAATTGGTAATTTAAACACCAGAATGACTGGTACAGAGATAGAAATCCATAAAATAAACGCTAATAACGATGTTTTTAACAATAGATTCGACTTGCTCAGAAAAACAATTGACCTATTGGAAAAACAAATGAATTTTAACGAGAAAAAGGCTAATCTTGAATAACTTTTAAAAAGGTAAACTTAAATATTTTTACATCTATTTCTTTATTACTATGGCAGTAAATAATGAAGATTATGTTTACGACCCCGAAAAACGAGAAAAAGACCGTATATTTGTCAGTGAAGTCTATTCTTCCAAACAACTTTTACGACCAAGCGAAACTGTTGCTGTTGATACATTAGTAAAAGAAACTAAAGGAGTAGGTTTTATTCATCAAATACTTCTAAAGACAGACAGTACCGCATATAGCGTTCAAGTAATTATCGATAACGAAACTATATGGGAACATTCATACGCATTTTTCTTAGCTAATACGGCAGATATAGTAGGTGTTTCCGCTTATGCGGCTGGAGGTTTTAATTATCTCTCGCTACAGAACTTATTTTTTCAAAAAGATTTTCTTATCAGGATTCGACCATTAACTTCTATCGTTTGGGATGTAATTCTCGTTAGATACGACATTCGAAAAGAAATAAGGTTAAAGGAGTTTGTTTAAATGGCTTATACCATGAGAAGACTTATGGAGAAACAAGGTGTAGAACCAGAAGTCGTTCGAATGATAATGGCTTTAGCAAAAACACTCGCTTTTACAGATACTCTATTTGTTAGTGCTGCGGGCGATAACTCTGACGGAAGCTCTTGGGATAGAGCTTACACTTCGCTTCTTACCGCTCTGAATTGGATTGAAGCTAATCAAGCCGCTGGAGAAGTTCACTGTATTATGCTTCAAGCTGGAGCTTGGGATTTAAACCTTACTGGAGTCCCTACTTTTGCGGCAAACATAGCTATTTATGGTGTAGATAGTAGAAATCAAGCGACAATTTCAAACGGACACGCTACTGCTACTGGTGTGCTTCAGTTTACTGGTTGGTGTTCACTTAATAACCTTACTATAGATTGTGGAACTGGAGAAACTGGAATTAATATTAACGGAGCAGGAGCTGAAGGGGGTAGATTAAGAAAACTTATCATTATTACTGAAAATCTTACTGGAGCTGCTGATGGTATTTTGGTTGATGGCGGTATAGCGTATGTTAAAATAACTGATGTTGTAATTGTAGGCGAAGCAACTAACACTACTGGAATAAGATTTAACAACGCAACCCGCATTACATTAAAAGAAATAAAAATTTATACAGCATTAGTAGGAATACATCTTGACAATGCCGCCGATGACGAAAATATATTTGAAGATTTAGATATTCATAGTTGTATTACTGGAATTTTAATTGACGCTGGAGCAACAGATAATCACTTTGTACATGTTCATTTTAATTTGAATACAACAAGAATAAATGATGGCGGAACTGCTACTGAATTTGCCGAAATGTTTTTAGGAATACAAGCTCAAATTGTCGCTCCCGATGATGTTGCTGGTGTTCTCGTAGTAGGTGGTGTTGGAAATAATGTTTGGAGTGCTGCCGCCGTTCAAATTAGAGCTGTTTCTGCTACACCGTTTAAAATTGTTGGTATAGCTTATGAATGTGCCGCTGCCGAAAAAACTGGAATAAGATTATTCTCTGACGGTGGAACAGTGCCTATTTATCAAACATTAGTAGAAACTGGAGCTGCTGTCGCTGGTAGAGCAGATATTACTCCAATTGACCCTATTTGGGTTAATCAAGGGTTAGCAATTCACGCAAGAGTTAAATCTGAAGCGGGCGGTAATAATGTTCTTATCTGGGTTCTTATAAAAATAGTTTAAAAGGTGAAATAATGGATAAAATATATGCTTGTAAAGAATGTGGTCAAGTATATCGCACAAGCCCGCCGAAAGAATGTATGAGACATAATTGTAATTCAGTTGAGTTCGAAAGAATAGAAGAAAAAGATGTTATAAACATACACGATGTACCACAACTGTTATTAAATTTATTTCTTGAAAAGCTTTTTGATATAAAATCACGGTAAATAAAAAAAGGGAATGATGGATATAGCTTCTTTAAGTCCAGAGAATTAAGGTTATATCTTGACCCGCCTAATTTATTATGAATGATAAATATAATCGTGTAAAAAAGATAGTTGAAGGGTTATCAGACGAAGAAAAAAAGAGTATGACCCATGTAAATGCTTGTAAAATTATTGCTTGCGAACCAAGCGTTATGATACTTGCTAAAATTGTTGACGACCACCCAGAAGTTGATTTTAAAAAGACTAAAACAATTGTACAAGAAATTAACAAACGCTTGTATAAGATGAATAAGTATAAAGCTCCGTCAATTATGGTTGGTGCGGCATTATATTTAGGAAATAAATATCTAAATCAAGAAGAAGCAGCAAAATTAGTAAATATATCAGGAGTTTCACTAAGAACAATTTTAACTCTTACTAAACTTAAGTATAAAGATAAATGGGAAGAAGAATATGACAAAAGATATGACAAAAGGTACTACAACAATACTTATGATTGACGAAGTAAAGCAAAAGAAGCTTATAGATAAAGCAAAAGAGATTTTTGGAATTACTGAAAGTTGTAGTAGAGCGGGTTATATACTTCCAAATGGCGAAATGCTTGATTTTGGTAATCCTGATAGAATAAACGGTGGTCATTATCGAACACATTCAGATATATGGGAAGTATATTCACATTTTCCAGAAATAAAAAGCATTGAAAGAAAAGGATATTGTTTTTCTAATTATATTGACCAATGGCTAAAAGAAACGGGAAGCATTAGATTAAGTGGGGCTATAGGTAATTTTATTTTAGCTGGTGAAATGTTTCAACCAAATATACCAACCAGAAAACAAAAAGAAACTTTAGAATATTGTACTTGTATGAAACCTCCAACAAAAATATTAATGGAATTTAGTAAATGTGACAATAAAGGAAATCATATTCCTAAAAACTTTAGTGAACGAGTAAGCCACGATTGCGTAGAACCTATTAACAGACTAAATACAGCAATAAAAAAATGGAAAAGAGAAGAGAAAATTTAGACAATTGGCTTGGTCATATCCACGAATGGTATCGTATAAGCATTGAACATATTAAATGTAAACGCTGTTGGTATTGCGGAAAAACAATTAAAATATAAATAATGTATGTAATTCCAAGAAAGAGAAGAAAAAACCCAGCGATTGAAAAATCATCAAAATTATTCTCAGAAGCTTTACATAATCAAGATTATGAAAAAGCAGCGGTGGTTGTTTTTTGGTGCGTTTTAAAAGATTTTGATAAAGAAGGAATATCAAACGCCTTAGACTATGCAAACTCTTTTTATGAAAGAACCTATACACAGAAAAGATATAACAATTTTTTCATAAAAAGTGATGCACTCTGCTACTTTTTTCATAAAAAGTGATGCATTCTTGCTGCACTTATATATTTTTTACGGCTATTAAAAATATAATTGTTTATATACTAATTATGAGATATAATTATTAGTAAAGTAAAACATTTTTGATATACTTTAAAAAAAATGACAAACTTAGAGAAAAACACTAGAATTATTAACGATTTATACAATAAAATTGATTTAAAAATTATAGCAGAAAAATATAACATGAAATTAAGAAGTGTTATTCTTAAAAAAGGTTGTATTGACTATTTAAAATATCCAATTAGAGTAATAAACAATAAAGTTGTTTGTTATAAATGTAATAACAATAAAAAGTTAGTAATACATCATAATCATAAAACAGATGAATGTGTAGCTATTGTATGTCAATCGTGTAATATAAAATTGGGAAATAATGAAATCGAATATAAATTAGAAAGACATAAAAAATTGATTATAGATTTATTCTATAAAAATCATTCAATAACATTTCTAAAAAACGCCTTACAATCAGGAGGAATAAAAACATCAATAACTACCCTTAATTCACGATTAAAAGAATGGGGTTTAAGTTATGATTGATAACCATTGTATTTTCTGCGTCATATACGGCACAGAACACGAATGTAAAGAATGCTATAAAAGAGAGGAAAAAAATGCCAATAGAACAGTTTAACATTAAAAACACTTAAATGTCCTTTTTGTGAATCAGATAATGTTAAAGAAATAGATTACGAAGCTGGAGTTACTGTTTTTGAATGTAATAATTGTCATAACGTATTTAATAGATTTTTAACTAAAATAAAAAAAAGTGAATAAAAATGTTAGAAGAAAAAAAAGCAAAAATGATGAGAGATTTAAATAATATAGGAGCAGAAGCTGAAGACATGCAACATCTTATCTTGAAAGCTAATGATAGTCAAATTAGTGAAATTATAGATAAGACGGAATTAAAAAAAGCATTAAATGACTCTTGTAGTCAAATAGAAATAAAGATTGATTCTATAAAAACTATAATTAAAACAATTAATCCTATATAATTAATTAATTTTTTTTAATAAAAAAGGTGAATAAAAATGGGACTAAAAGAGATAATTGAAAGGTTAGAACCAAAAATAATCCAATATCTTACAATTGAAAAAGAAGTAGTAGAAGAAATACATAAAGAACTTTTTGCTGGAACGATGACAAGAAACGAGTGGAACGATTATTATATTAGTATTGTTGAAAAAGTTGGAAACCCTATAATGATAGAAATGATTAAGGGTTTTAGAAAGATTCAAGATATAACAGTAGAAGAACTTGGAGAAGATAATGTTAAAAAATATCTAATGGAGTTAGCAGAAGAAAACGATAAAATTAAAAAGAACTTGGCAAAACTAAATGAAATTGAAACTAAAGAATTTCTGGACGGTGAAATATAATAATGGCTGAAAACATTATTAAAAACCAAATAATTAAACACATGAACTTTAAAGAATTAATATTAAAAAACCACGAAAACGCTACCGTAGTTGCGTGCATAATAGGTTCTCTAAAAATGATTAACTGTAAGAGATGCACAATTGTAGGAAATAGCATTAGTCATTTATCTATAGGTAATGATTCTGTAGGAAACTTTTTTGGTTTAAATGTTATACTGAAAGGTGAAGGAATATCCAACGAACTAACCGAAAAAGAGAGAATAGAAGAAATAGATAAGATTTTAACAGTTATAACCGAAGGAAGAATTTTAGAATTGAACAGAATCTTGGAGCTGGAAAAGAGTGATAAAGACACTAACGAAGCTTTCGCTGATGTTTTGATTAAGTTTACAGAGCTGGAAAATCCATTTGGAGAAGAAGGTTTAACAAGTAAACAATCACACAGACAGTTATGGGATAGAGGAAATACACATCAAGGAAGACTTTATAATTTAGAAAAAGTCCTGCGGAAGTTAATAAAGGATTATAAAATAAAACATTCAACTTCCAGAGATGTTGCTGATGAGTTATTAGAGGAGCTCGATGGTAAGACGAAAAAGCGTTTTGAAGTAGACAGTTTAACTATAACTAAAAATGGTTTTATTTATCGAGGACAAGAATATATTCTTTTTAATAAGGATTCGGAAGGACAAACGGAAAAGAAAGAACCTAATTATATCAAATGTGAAGACTGTTGGTTTACTTTATGTGCTAAAAACTGTGCAGGACATGGTTGTAATAAAGGCAAACCTAAAGAGGTTTCGGGGGGCGAGAAAGAGTTAGGACGGAATGGTGACAATGGGTTAGAGTCCCATAAGACTGACCAGACTAATGACTCGAAACCGCACGAACCTAATTTTTTAGAATGGGATTTAAACTATAACGAGCCGAGAGAGAACGATGATAAATGTGCTGAATGTGGAGGTTTTCGAATGGGAGAGAGTATTATGCATAACGATGGATGCTCAAAAGCAACGACAACTACTCAAATCGAGCCGTTCTAAATCATCTGCAACCACTCAAATCGAGCCTAAAATGAGAGAGTAAATGTCAGATTTTTTCTTTCAGCTATTATGCGGGTTTCTAATATTCTGTTTATTTATAGCTATAGAAATAGTAATAGAGTTCTTTAAGATATTATTCCATAAAAAAAAGAGAAATAAAAAATAATGTCAGGAGAGGAAAACAAGCTTAGGTTATACTCGTATTGCCGAGTTTCTACAAAACAACAAGAAATAGAAAATCAACGCAGGAGTATCAAAAAATTTATTAAGAACAATAAAGATAAATATGAAATAGTAGAAGCTTTTGAAGAATTATTATCTGCTTTTAAAGAAAGACCAGTTTATACCATAATGTTAGATAAACTATTCACTGATTTCTATAATATAGATGGAATTATAATCCAACGCTTAGATAGAATTGGTCGTTCCACTAAGGATTTATCTAATCTTGTAGATATGCTCATAAACAATAATAAAAAGCTTATTACTACTGAACAAAACTTTAACATGGATACAATAGAAGGTAAATTATTAGTAGGTTTATTGTCCGTAATAGCTGAATTTAACGCTAACTTGTTTAAAGAAAGAAGTAAAGAAGGAAGAGAAAGATATTTAGCTGAAAAAGATAAAAATGGAAACCCTATACATAAATGGGGTCGAAAGAAAATTATCGTTCCTGAGAAGATTAAGAAAGAAGTAATTAAGCTATATAAATTAGGTTTAGGAAGTACTAAATTATCTAAATATCTCATAGGAGAGGGAATTAAAATAACTCCAAATACTGTTTATTTAAGACTTAAAGAATGGGAAGTTAAAATAAGACCGAAAACTAAAATTGAAAGATAATAATGAATCCTAAAGAGAAATTAAGCATAATAGAGTATAAAATAGAGATATATCAAGCGAAACTAAGATATAACAAGTATGGGAGATTAAAGGTTAAAAACACCAAAAAATAACCCATTTAAGCCTTTTTAACGCTCTTTTTCTATTCTTTTGATTATAGTAGTAATTAATTTTTTTCGCTCGAAATTTTATTCTCTTTTATACTGAAATTGATTTTCAGTATTATTATAGTCATTTTTAGCTATATTTTTTTAAAAAACTCACTTGATTGAATGTACTTACTAAACTTTAAAACAAGAAGTAATAAAAAAAGGTTCTTAAAACCCTTAAAAAAGCGAAAATAGACACATAAAAATTATATTCCATTAACTACTATTTTTTATCGACAAAAAAAGCATATATTTAAATAGTTAATTAAACATTAATTATTCAATCAATCAAATTTTCTTCCAATCAATCATGATTTCTGAAAAAAAAAATGTTAAATGCAAAAAATGCGGAAAAGAATATAACAATAAAAGAAGTTTAGGGCAACATTTACGATTTCACAATAAAAAAGAGAGAGAGAAAGCTTCTTTAAGACAACTTGGGAAAAATAATTCTAATTATGGAAATCATACTTCTAAGAATAAGGGTAAAAACAATCCTAATTTTAAGCCTAATAGTATTAAATTTTCTACAATACACATGTTTATTGGTAAAAGAAAAGAGAAACCTGATAAATGTGAAAGATGCAAAAAAGAAAATTGTAGAATAGAACTCTCTTTTAACCACGATTTAGGAGACTATACAAGAAATCCAAACGATTACGAATATTTATGCTGTAAATGTCATAAACAAAGAGATATGCAAGAATTTGGTGTTAAATTTGGTAGAAAGTCAATTAAATTTAAAAATACAAAAAAAAGTGAAAAAAAATGCAAAAAACTAAAAAAATTGAAAAAATGACTAATGAAGAATATGAAAAATACTCCTCTGAATGTCAACGATTAGATAACGAAATTATGAATACATCATTATTGTTAAGTAAAATGAAAGATAATGGTAAATGTCCCTTTTGTCGTAGTAATATTGATACTAAGAATAAAATTCGAGAAAGACATATAAAAGATATGCGAAAATATAATGAATTTAGGGGAAGTAAAACTTACATTACTCATATAGAAGGAAATCAAAAGTGGGAAATATAAATAAATTTTTATTTTTTATATATGCTCGAATAAAGGTTTTAACGCCTTTTCGAGCGAAAAGAAATAAAAAAATCAAACAAAAAAAAGGTAAAAAAATGGTAAACATAAATCTTAAGGAATACACGGCTAATACGGCAATTTTAGAAATTTCTGATTTTGATCATATTTCAAAAAAAACTCTTTCTATTACTCTTTATTATAGCTATAAAACCTTAATGGGTATTAAAGGTACTGATAATATCTTATTTGTTAGTCAAAATGTAGATAATGAGTCTGGCAAATTATCAAAAACTACTGGGTCTTTTCTTAATTCACTTGAACCTAATAAAGACAATAGATATAAAAGAGAAATTTTCGAAAAACTTGCAGGTAAAATTGTTAATCAATTAATCTTTAATTTATAGGAGTTATTAAAATGAGCAAAAAATCTAAAGTAATCATTACTAAAAAAACATCTACGCGCCTTTTCTTATCCAATTTAGTTAGTGAAAAAAAAACTAAAACCTTTTTAGATTCATTACAACACAAGTTAAACTATACAAGAAATAGAGATATAGCTAAAGAACAGGAAGAGGAAAAAAACAAAATTTAAATTTTTTATTTTCTTTTATATATGCTCGAATTTAGAGTTTAAACGCTCTTTCGAGCACAAAAAGAAGTGAAAAAATCATGACAATGGAAAATCAAAAAGTAGTAGAAAAGGAAGTTAAAAAGCAAATATTAACGCTTAAATTCAATTGTTATGAGTTTTTTAAATTCATTGAGACAATAAGCAAATATGTTGACGAACTCGAATTTGTTTTTGAGAATAGAGAACTTACTATAACCTTTATGGATGCATCAAGAATCATGCTTTCTAAGTGTAGTATGTATTTAGTAGATAACCTTACTACTATTGAAAAAATGGTTTTTGGAATTGATACCAATGACTTAGTTAAATTGCTTAGAACCCGAAAAACCGATAATAAAGAGATTGAACTTATATTCGATAACACTAAAACCTTTATTCAATTGATAAAAACAAGCGAAAAGTATAATAGCGTAATAGAGCGAACCTTAAACACTATTGAATTAGACTTACAAACTATACCTATTGAGAACATACATAAAATCGATTACCCAGCAAAAGTAGTTTTTAACACTAAATACTTAGATGATTTCTTTTACGAAGCTTCTATATTATCGGAAATAGTAGAAATAGAGATTGACGAAAATAAGGGTATTAGCTTTAGTGAAGAGGGTCAAATAGGTACTTCAAAATATCAAATCAAAAGAGAATTTACAGAGGAAATAAAAGGATTTGAAAAAGGAAGTTATGCTTATTCCTTTTTAACTCCAATTAAACCATTATTACCTATACTAACCAATAGCGATATAACTTTTAACTTGAAAAAAGACCACCCTATTAAACTTGAATTAAGAATAGAATCTTTAGATATTGATATGCTTGTATATCTTGCTCCCCGCGTGGAAGAACCAGTTTATGATGATTACGATGATGAATTTTAAAAACTCAATAACTTTTATTTTTTTTATATATGCCCGAATAAGGTTTTAACGCCTTTTTGAGCGAAAAAAAACTTAAAAGTGAAAAAAATGATAGTAGTAGATGGTATAGAATATTCAGAAAAGTTTATTAAAGAGTTAGTAGATAGTTTAGAAAAAAAGGATGAACAACTTGACCAATTAACAGAAAAGGTTGTAGAATTAGAACAAAATATTCAAGAATTAAAGTTAAATTAATTTTTTTATTTTTTATACATGCTTGGATTTGAATTTAATCGGTTCTCTGAGCGAAAAGAAATATAAAATAGAGTTAAAAAAGCCTTATTAAAACACGGAAGAAAATGTCTCATACATTCACAAATAAAGACGGTTTTAGTGTCTGTACGCATTGTGGAATTATTGAAGAGAAAACTCATTATTGGAGCGATGACCTTACAAACGAAGCATTTAATAGAATAGAAAACAAACAAGCTGGTCGTTATTATAATTTATCACCTCCTAACCAAACTTTTGAATGGTATTGGTATAACCTATTAAAGATAAATAGACGCTTCTCAAAAGATAATAGTAGTTATGTTAATACAGAGATTACATACATCTTTAACCAGCTCCCTTTTTCCTCTGAAGTAAAAAACAAGCTACATACATACTTAAGAAATAAGAAGTTAACAAGCTATAAAGAAGTTTGGGATACTATCTATAAAATAATATGTGTTTTGGATTTACCACTTACTACAACAGATTTTTTAAAAATCCTTAATACTGATAGAAAAAGGAAGAAAACATTTAAACCTCTTACTACTCATAACGAAAGCATAAGAAAATACTATTGGTATATTTCCAAATCCATAGAAAAAGCTCGAAAAATTATGGGTTTTTCGCACGAACAGGGTCAAGAACTTTACAAACTTGTTTATAATTACTACAATCTAATTAGGTTCAGATTGCTTAAATCAGCTAATCCTATTCTACTTATACAGAATTTAACATATTACGCTATTCGAGACAAATTGAAACCTAACCAACAAGTTTTCAATAAAAATAATTTCGGAATTAGTAGTTTCTGTTTTATATCTCGATTAGTAGGCTATTTGAAAGAAATTAAAGAGTTAAAATTAGATTTTACCCTTTCCCAAAAATTGAGTATAAACGCTCGAAATATAAAACTATACAGCACACTAAATTAAATATATACCTTTATATATCTTTTTTTTTATTATTTGTTAAACTAATCTAATTAAAAATTAAACAACTATTTAACAAAGTGAATTAAAAATGGAAGAAAAATACATACAAACAAACCTAAGCAATCTATTAGAAGTTATTGAACATAATTTAGCATCTAACTTAGATTCTATATACAGTCAAGCAATAATACTAATCAATACAAAAGATTCAGAAGAGAAAGATGATTTAAAAAAGAATTTGTTATGGAAAAAACAAGATTTAAAAAAACAAATCGGTTTTTATCTTCAAATCGTTGTCAAAAACATTAGACAAAAGATTTTATATAAAGAATTTGATGACTATATAGGTGAAATAAACGAGGCGGTTAAAGAATAATGCCCTTACCTATACCAGAGAAATGTAAGAAATGTCTTCATAGACTAAACGATTACTGTAAAGCATATAAAGCTAAAATCGAGATTCTTTCTGTAGATGGTTGTACCAGAAAGAAAACTAAAAAAAGTAGAAATTTGAGGCGAAAAAAGAATGCCTGATAACTTTTCTGATAAAAGCAGATTTGTTGGTTTTAGGTGTCCTACTAAACTACATATAGAACTGTTAGAGGATAAGAATAACAAATCTAAAATAATTGTTTCTGCTTTAGAATCGTACCAGTCAAAAGAGTTTCGAGATAACTTATTAAACGCCTACTTACAACTTAACAACCTTTTTAAACAAATCGGAAAACATTTTGCTCCCGAATTTAACAATACAAGCTTAAGCATAAACCAATTAGGATTTTTAATAAATGATAACATCAAAAATGCTGACGCTATAGACTCTACAAACAAGACTTTAGGTGTTGACTAAAATGGATATAAAGAATTACTTTCTAAAAAAGAAACAATTAAAAGCTATAAAAAATACGAAAATGGATATAGTTTTTTTTCAATGTAAATATAATTGTCCTAAATGTTATTGGAGAACAGATACATTAGAACCCTATATAAAACATTTAGAAAATCATTTAACTAAAAAAAAGAGGCAAAAAAATGAGCTATCTTAAGAACATTGCTAAAGCGGGGAAAGAACAAATTACCGAGCGTGTTAAACAAACTGTTAAACAAAAAGAAGTAATTGTTAAACAAGAAAGACCTAAAACTCCTAAAATAAAACAAGAACATTTAGATATTAATCCTACTATAAAATCTGTTAAAGATATACCTAATGTTAACATTATGACTTCTGGGAAATTATTAGGCGTTCGATTACGAGATAAAAAAGAACCTATGCTCAAACAATTTCTAAAATATCTAACCAAGCTATTAGAGGAAGAAAAAAATGATGCTTAAATATATCTGTCATTGCGGACATTTTATACTTAGACCAATTACTTTTTACCAAAAGATTCTAAGTGGTACAACTTATTGCCCGAAATGTAATAATTCAATAATATTTTTTATGGTAGTTGACGAGAAGACTAAAGAAGAGAAAGTTATACAGCTTGCTAACGATTTTATTAGTTTTATAGAATCAGAACCGACATTAAATTATAACCTACATACCCAATTAAGGACTATACATAAGGCTTTTGACTATATTAAGGCAAATTTATAACCGACAATAAAATATACCTTTAAATTCTTTTTTTTTTATTACTTATTGATAATTATGAATGATAAATACTACGATGACGAAAAAGATTGGGAAGACAATTATTACCCTATTTTTGATTTTAGACCGAGTAAATGGTTATATAAGAGGATGAAACAAAATGACAAAATACAAACTTAGATGTTTTACGAGAAACTGTGAGTTCAAATCAAAAGAAGAAGTATTTAGAGATATTAGGGGATGTCCTATTTGTGAAGATTGTCTACATGAATTCCTCAACGAATATTGGGAAGACGAGTTTTCAGAATATATAATTAGTGAAATAAAAAAACATGGTAACAATTATTCCAAATGGTTAAAACAGTTTCACGAAAATCATACTCTATGTGATGGTGAAGAACACGATGAATATAGCTTTTTCTACGAAGAAAACGATTGTATTACGGTAATTGACGAGAAAAAATACTGTCGATACTGTATAGATGAATTTAAAGAAAACGAACCAATGAGGTTAAAAACATGAGGAAAATTGAACTTAGAATGTTTTATTTATATCTTTTTAATAAAGAAATTAGGAATTATATAAAAAATACATGCCAAAAATGTTCTTTTTATAAAAATTCTAAAAGATTTCATTTTGAAACAATATGTAACAAAAAAGATATAAAAGAATGTAAAAAAACAGGAGAAATAATAAGGAGAAATAAAAATGTCAAAATTGATTAAAGTAAAACGCAAAGACTTAAAAAAATGGTCGGGGATACTCTATGAAGCAATTAACGAGCAAGAATTTGTTATAGACGAATTTGAAGAGATTATGATTGAAATAGGAGAATACTTAGAATAATGTCAATAACCAGAGAATTTAGAATATTAGATAAAACAATAACAGTTCACTTCTCAGAAGAAAATCACGCAGATAAATACTTCGATTTTGCTGGTTGGGATTCAGATTGGCACAGAAAAGTTGTTGGTGAATACCACCTTACTTCTCTTTTAAGATGCTTAAGAAAATATTGGTATTTTTTTACCTACCCAGAGAGAGAACATACATTAGAACAAAAGGGAATATTCCTTATAGGGAAAATATTCCACAAACACATACAAGACCATTTAGAGAAAACGCTCGGATTTGTAATAATTGAATGTCCATGTGAAGACGAACTCGAAGATGATATTAGTATTTTGTTTAAAATCGACATAGTTCATGTTAGAGATAAGGAAATTACGGATATAAAAACTACTCGTTATATGCCTATCATTGGCGATTTGACTGTAGAAAAATTTGAAAAGAAATTTGGAAAATATATACTTCAAGTTTTAGCTCAAATCTATTTTGTAAACAATACCTACTTCAAATGCGACCCTATGGAAACCATAAAAATACTCTATATAGATAAAAATACACTTTATACTAAAGAAATATGGTTAGACTACGATGAGTATTTAGGAGAGTATTTCTACCTTAAAATCCGTGCCCGTGCGAATTATTTACACGAACACATCTTAAACGGTAAAATTCCCGAAAATTGTGAACCGTCTGACTTCTGTATGTGGTGTGCTTTTGTAGATTTATGTAAAGAGGGAACAAAAATTAAAATTTCCCTAACTGTACCAGTTAATATTGAATCCATAGAATACAAAAAACATCACGGTCAAAACAAAAAACCCTACTGGAAATACGACCCAGACACTAAAAGTTGGATGAAATCGAAAGGATTTGTCGATTTTCTCAAAACTACATTAAAATATACAACTGAACAAATAGGTGAAATGGAATAATGGGGAAAATAAAATGCTTAAAATGTGGTCAAGTATTCGAAATACCGAAAGGGAATTGTCCTATATGTTTTTCTGATGATTTAGGTGATATATTAGACGAAAAAGACGAAGATAATAGATTTGGGTATTTAACAGATTTTATAAACAATCTAACCAGTTTTGATTACGATAGAGGCTTCCATAACGCTAAATGTGCAAACCAACTTACTGAAGATGGAATATTAGGTTTCGAATTTGAGGAAGTGGAAGAGAGAATTGAAATGATAGATGATGAAAGAAAAGTTGTAGATTGTAATCATAAATGTAGAAAGAATGGAATAGCAGATTATCGTGCTGATTGTTCAATTTGTATAGAAAATCCTGATAATGATTTAAAAGACTTACAAAAAGCGGGGAGAAGTTATAAACCATGAGTCGTGGAACTACTTTTGGTTGTTGTAAAAAACATGGAGACTATTGTGGAAGTTCTTGTCCATTCTGTCAAATTGGTGAACTTGAAAAACGAATAGGAGAAATAGATAAAATCTTAATAGTTATAACTGAAGGAAGAATCTTAGAATTAGAATCAATCACCAAATTAAAAGAAGTCCTGCGGAAGTTCTTTACAAAAAAACACGACTCGGCAAAATACGCAAATGATGACATAAAGAAGTTTTATGAAGAATTATTAGAGAAGCTCGATGTCGGTAAGACGGAAATTACACCACAAGAATTTGCTGATGAGATAATAAAAAAAATGGAAGAGACGGAAAAGAAAGAAGTTGGATTTGAACAAAGTCCTTTTGGTTCAAGTTCTTATACAGTTCAAAGTCCTTTTGGTTCAAGTTCTTATACAGCTCAGGTTTCGGGGGGCGATACATCGGGTGTGGATAAAAAGAGCGTAATTGAGGATAATGATACGAGTTCTCTAACTCTTCCCAACGACTCGAAACTACCCGAACCTTTTAGATGTAAAAATCTTGATAGGGTTTTATGCCCCGATAGAGAATGTCCATGTGAAGCTTTTGAACCAGTGCAGACAGAAAAGAAAGATGTAGATTTCATCAAGAGCGTATGTAATACAATTAAAGAAACTGAAAAGCGTGTGCGAGACGCGACTCGCAAGGCTTCGGGGGGCGAGGTTTTGTTGGAAGAACCAATAGAACCAGAAGAATATGAAGACCCTTTTGAAGACGACTCGAAACTACCCGAACCTTTTAGATGTAAAAATCTTGATAGGGTTTTATGCCCCGATAGAGAATGTCCATGTGAAGCTTTTGAATCAATATACGAGCCGAGAGAGGACGAATAATGACTTTAGAAGAACTTGGCTATATGACACCTATACAAGCAACTCTTTTTAAAGAATTAAGTAAAGGTATATCTCTAACGAGAAATGATTTTGTAGAGAAATTTAATAGAGCACGAACTACAATCTACGATAATTTAGAGAAGCTTGAAACGAGAAAGCTTATAAGAAGATTCGAAAGGGGAAACGGATTACGGGGCAGACCTATAACTTTTTGGTATATACCACGAAACTTACTGTATGAGCTATTTAAAAAAATCAGCGAAACCGATAAAAAAACCTAAAAACTACTAAATTAATTTACACCTTTTTTTTATATTCCTTTTTATACTACTGGTTCTATAGATTAGTACATTTAAAATTTTTGACTTAACCAAAATAAAAAAACAAAAAAATGTGATTAAAAAAATGTCAGAAGACATGTTAGCAATACTAAATCAGAGTTTAGATTTAGTCGGGAAAAGAGAATTAGGAGCAGAAGAGCTTAAAAAGTTTATTCAAGAAACCCTACGACACGATGTTAAAGAAATTACCATTAGAACGCAAATGTTTAAAAATAAAGAGCTTGAAAACGAGAGGGAAATTAATAATTTCGGTTTTTATGGAGATGGGTATAGAAGTGGTGTTTTTATCCAATTAAAAGATGAAAATATATTCACGCTAAAAGATGATGAAGGGGACGACATACAAGTCAAACAGTTATATAAGAAAGATAGGAGTGGTGATTATGTTTTTGATAACAACGGAGAAAAAATATCTACTAATCGTTGTTATATGAGGTTAAAAGCTCGAACTGGTTTCATGAGTATTTTTATCGGATTTAGTAAGGCAGACGCTTTAGATACAGATAAATATTATGTGCTTGTTGGTGGTCTAACTACCCAATATACTGTAGCTAATCCTATTAGTGATGAGAATCATGATAAATACCACAAAAAGAAAATAGCAGGAACTGAATACACAGATTTCCCCTCTTACACTTTAAATATGTGGCAATTAGGCGAGATTAAGAAAGTTAAAGGCGGAAAAGTTAAAATCCTACTTCCCGATTGTAATTGGAAAGAAGACGAAGCAGAAACTAAATAATTTTTTATTTTTTTTATATATGCTCGGATTTGAGGCGTAATGGCTTCTCTGAGCTAATCTAAAAATAAAAATTGATGAAAAATGAAATTAAAAATTGGAACAGGAACATCAAAAAAGAAACAAAAGCCTAAGCAAGAGAAAGAAGACGATTATTTTAGCGACCTTTCAGACGAAGAAATAGAAGCTATACAAGTCGAAAGTTTTTCGGAAGAAGAAATAGGATACTCAGACCTTAAAGTTCTTAAAGATTCAATAGACACGGAAGTTAAAGAATCTGTACAAACCGCACTCGATATAGCCTCAAAAGAAGAAACAAAAGAAACTTTAAAGGAAGTCATTGAAATTCCAGAAGATATTAAAGAAGAAAAAGAGATTAAAGAAGCCGTTAATGGTGTATTTATCTTAGATGAAGTCGGAATCGGAATTAAATACGCTGAAAAATATGCTTCGTTATTTCCTAAAAAGAAAGTTGTTTATCGTGGTTTATTCACTAAAGCGTTTCTTAAATGGTATATAACTAACGCAAAAGTCTCAAAATTAAAAGACTTATATATCATAGAATCTGAGTATGTCAAAACAGAGCAAAAAGACGAGATTATGAAGTGGATTGTAAAAAGATTAAAAGCTCCAGTAGAACTTGAAGATGTCGAAAAAATACCGATAGTAGAAAGCGGAGCTGGATTAAGATGGGAATTAGAAACGCAAAAAGACATAGACATGTATGAATTTCTTTTAGGCGAAAAATGGGATTTTGAATTATCAGAGGAACGAGCTAAGGGAATAACGCAATTAGATGCTATGCTTGAAGAACAAATGAGAGTACAAAAACTTGATATGACAAACGCACTTAAATATCTTATTACAGGATTTCATTTAGAAGCTAAGTGGTATAGCTTAAGTGGTATATTAACCAATTTATCTCAAAAAAAAGAAGAGATTATAATTAAAGAGGTTATTGAAAAAATAGAACCAAATGTAGATTCAAACGCAGAAAAGATAAGAGAAATAGACAGAAGCATTAAACGCTTTCACCATATTAAGTTCTTATACGAGTTAATGGGAAGTCCAAAAATGAAACTTGTCGGAGACCTTTCGGACGAAGAATTTGAACATATTCAGAAAATTGACCATCTTTTAAACGATAGAGAAGAACTTAAAATTGAAGAAAAACAAAAAACAAAAAGGGGAGTTAAATATGGGAAGCTTATTAGATAAGGCACTAAAAGTTAGACATGGAGTTTTTTTTAAAGTAGATGAAACTGTAAATCTTGAAACAGAACCAGAAATAATACCTCTAAAGGTTGAACCACCTAAGAAACCTGTTTTAAAAGTTGGAGACACGCTTATTGTTAATGATAATGAAGAATTTGTTAAACAAATCGTTAAACAAACAGAGAAAATTGTTAAACAAAAAGGGAAAAAACTCATGGTTTCTACTGCCGACCCAGCTAAAGCACTTTCTAAAGGCAAAAAAACTAAAAAAGGAAGAGTTTTCGCTTTTGTTGGTAAACACGGTACTGGAAAAACTTTTGCGTGTTGTAATTTTGCTCAAAAATTCCAAAAATCGCTCTATTTAGACACGGAATATAAAGCAAGCGAAATTCTTGACGAACAATATCCAGAGTTAAGATATGACATGAAAGAACCTATTAAACACACAAACAAAAGACACGCTCAAATCTTTAGAGATAGTTCAGATGTTCATATAGATGTTTGTCAAGTCATAAACCCGACAACTGGAAAGCGTGATGATATTGCTACAGCTCAATATATCATCAAAAATACTCCTATATATCTTCAATTAATCAAATCTGGAAAATATAAGAACTTTATAATTGATAGTTGTTCACCAATCTGGGAATACGCTATGAAAATGTGGCTTAAAAGAGAAAAACGGAAACGACCTAACAAATTTGAATTTGGAGAAATTGAAGCAATTAAACAAGATATTATACTTCCTTTCGTTAATTATTGTAAAATATATGGCGTGAATCTTATTTTGACATTCGGAATAGCTGGTCATTATGTTAACGATATAATGATTGGTTATAAAGAAGAGGCTAAACAGTGGCTTTTAAACATTTTTAGTTATGAATTATGGTTTGAATACGATTATCAGAAATATTGTATTAAACACCCATATAAAACTTTTTGGTGTATTCAAGACGAAGATTTAGACATAGCTGATTATCTATTCGATAAAACATTCATAAACGAAGAAGTAGAGTTTAAAGAGTTCGAAGAGTTCAAATATGAATCGTTGACAAGCGAGAGTTATAGAAAGGAAGTCAAAAATCGTAGTGGCTTAATAATTAAATAAATTTAAATTTTTTTTATTTTTTTTATAATATGTTTGGATTTGAAGTTTAATCGCTTCTCTAAACAAAACAAAAAAGAAGTGAAAAATTTGAAACTTGAAATAATAGCGTACGACAAAAATGATAAAAATTTAATAGAAATATGGGAAAAAGAAACTAAAGAAGATATTGAATTAGAACTATATAACTTTGATATGATTGAAGTAGATTTTAAAAGTAAATGTGTCCATTTTACCGATTTACGATATAGAACGGATGAAAAATTTAAGAATAAACATATTTTAGCTCCAATCATGGTAAAATTTAAAGATTTGGATATTTTAATTATAAAGGCGGAAAACAAGGTTTAAAAGCAAAAATAAAAAAAAAAGAAAATTATGACAGATTTAAGCATAAAATTTGAAGATGCAATAAAATTATCAACAATAAAATTAAAATCCTTAATTTTAGGCGAGAGAGACAGGATAAGTAAAAATTGGATAGCAAAAATGTATAGAAAAGGCTATTCCCTTAAAAAAGCATACGAAATCTATTACCAAAATAAATTATGGAAAAATTGCATTAGACCGCTTCTAATAGCTTATGGAATTAAATCAAAAGCTATCAAAAAACTTAAAATAGGATTTCAATGCAATAATTGTAGAGCTAAATTACCGAATCAAAAACTTATAGTACCACATCATATAGAATATCCCCCATTAGCCAAGAAATATAAATATAAAGGCTTCGATAATAGAATTAAATTGAATCATCCAAATCGAATAAAATTTTTATGTATTAATTGTCATTCCCAATATCACGAAGAAATCAAAAAAAGAGAAGAATCTCGTTCGGAATTAATATCCCAATTTTTAAGTAATAAAAATTAGTGATAAATTTGATACCGTTAGAAGAAGAACTACTAAAAGCATTAAAGATATTACCCGAAAATAACAGAGATATGAGAACTATTACTATTTATTGTAATCCGAACTTTATAAGAGGGTCTGATACGAGCGTGAGAGAAGAACTTGAGAAAATCCTTATGAAAATGGAAAACGAAAAAAAAGTTATCCAAAAGAAAATAAAGTTCGGTAGAAGAATTATTACGGTGTATGTATTACCATAAAAAATATCCTTAGCGAAGAATTAAAGGGTGTTTTTTTTAACGATTATATGAAAAACGAATAATACATTAAAGAAGAAAAAAACGATTAAAATGAACAATTATGGAATGTATAATAGATTTTGATTCGTTAAATTTAGGGGTTTTTAAAAAAATATTTGTATTAGTCTCTGGAGGTTTTGATTCAACATATTTATACGAAATTATCAAAACCAAATTCCACGAAAAAGTTTATCCCGTGAATTGTTTTAATCCTTATGAATATAATAATACTTTAAAGCAAATACAAAAAACCGATAAAAATTATATAAAAATTGAACCAGAAGCTTACAAAGATATAATTAAAGAATCTTTTTTGAAATTACCCAAAGCTTATAAATTAAAAAAACAAAAAAGGTATCATAAAAAAATATTTCCTTGTTGTTATGTTTTAAAACATAAAAACTTCCTAAAAGATAAACGATTTAAAGAAGAAGATACCGTTATTATTTCAGGGATTAAAAAAGGTGATGGTACTCAGAGAAGTATTTGGTTAACTCAATTATCACAAGGAAGAGAGCCTTGTAATCAATCGAATGGAGAGGCTACTTTTTTTCATAAACATAAAACAGGTCAATTGTATTGTTACCCTCTTAGAGATTTTACAAAAAGAGAATTACCTGAAAATATAAAAAATAAATTACGAGAAAAATACCCTTATTTAGAACATTCAGGATGTGTGTTATGCCCCGTTTTAGTATTATTTAATCTCATTAGTGAAGGAGATCGTTATGAGAAATCAGTTCAATATGCCAAAAATTTAGGTGTCTATCCTAATAAAGATATTAGAATTTATATATAAAAAACGAATAATACCATTAAAAGAAGAAAAAGTGCTTAAAATGGTGAAAATGAACCCAAATTTGAAAAAACAACTACTTGACCTTTTTATAAAACTCATAATTTCTAAACCATATATTATGCTTCCTTTACTTCAAGTTCTTTATGTCGTTATTCCTAAGAGAATAATGGAAAAGTGTTTACCTTTTTAAACTAAAAAAATAATATATATTTGTTTTATTTTTAAAAATCATAAGATTTTTGTCGATGTGAAAGTGAAATTAATTGGAAAGATTTTAAGAGCTTCTTCGTAGGTAATATAAATGCGTACGGTTTACAAAACTCGAATGGTAGTTGGACAGCAGTCAGAGAGAAAATCACGAAAGATGTCGTTGAAAAGCATTTAAAACAAGATATTACTATTGGAAGCTATACGATTTATAGGAAAAACAATAGAATCTGTTGTAAATGGGTTTGTATTGATATAGACTTACACTCGTTTAAACTTGAAGACGGTACAATCGTTTCTAATTCTCAACAAATTAACAATCTTACTTATCCTATACGATTATTCAAAAATCGTAAATCTAAAAACAATAAAAGCTTTTTTATGACAGCTCAAGAATTAGAAGAGTATTATTGGGATAAATCTGGTCTGGTTGTTTATGAAAAGGTTAATAACAACAATCCAGAGAAAAAGAAAATTAAAGAAATCTATATAGATAATATATTTCTTAAATTTATAGAAAAATATAGGATTGAAGCAGACGACAGAGATAAATTAGAAAGTTTAGTCAACGAGATTAAAAACTTTTTGATGAAATATTACAAAATACCTATACAAGCTATATGTAGTGAAGAATCTGGTCGGGGATACCATATATGGATTAATCTTGAAGAATTAACTACTCTTAAACGAGCTTACGATTTTAGAGAAAATATTTACGAACAAATATTACTACAATTTGGCGTTGAATTGGACGAAATCAATCCAAAACAAGATGATATTGACGACATATATAAATGTCCTCACTGTGAAAAGAAAAACAGAATAACTGTTTACAATCGAGATAAGTTCTATACTTGTCGGTATTGTAATACTCCTTTTGAAATGAAACCTAACATGATAGAGACTGGTTTAGGAAATTTTGTTAAATTACCTTACTCTATAAACCGTAATACTAATACTGAATGTAAAATATTAGACAAAAGCTTCGATTTGGCTACTCAACAATTTTTTGTAATTAATAAGTTAGTTAAACGAGTCAGAAGAGAGAAGAAAATAGAAAAGAAAAGAGATTCTAAAAAATCTGAAGTTGACTTAGACAAATGGACACCGTTAGACAAAGATGATATATTTTTCTACTCAAAACTACGATATTGTCTCAAAGAGCTTGTAAACGGAAGACAAGCCACTGGAACATACGGACATGATATTAGAAGAGCTTTAGCAAACGATTTATTCAAATTAAAAGCTCCAGTTTCTACGAGAATTAATGCTTTTGCTCGTCAAAAGGATTTTGAATTAGCTAAAACAACCTATCAAGTAGAAGACTTAGAAATGAGAGCAAGAAAGTCTAATAGGTTTTTTACTTCAAATTGTAAAACCATTGCTAAATGGGGTTATTGTTATTCAGAGTGTCCGTATAGATATAAGGCACAAGAAGTAAGTGAAGACAAAATAATAGAAATCCTTATGAGCGATGTCGCCACAATAAAAGGAATAACGGGCGGTTGGACGGAAGCAAGAGAGCTTTTGGCAGATAAAATTACTAATGGTATAGATACAAAAGAATATGTTATAAAAACCACTCGTTCTGGAACTACTACTAATGTTATTCTTGAAACTATTGAAAATGATAAGAAATTATTCATGATAGCTCCAACAATTAGAATTTGTGATATAACTGTTCAAGATGCTTTAGAATTAACAGATAGGGAAATAAACTTGTTTAGGTTCGGAAGCAATAAAGATTTATGTATTAGATTAGCAGAAAAAATAGAAGCAACTCCAATTTTAGGTGATTTTCCCTTTTTATTAAAAGAAAACTGTCGTGGTTGTATGTATAATCAATATATATCGTGTGCTAAACACGAAATCCACGATGAAAAATGTGAAGATTGTCAAGATATTCATAAAAACCGTGAGAAGTGTAATTGGAGAATAGCAATTGAAGATATTGAAGATTATGACATAGTTTATATAACTATAGCTAAAATGTTTGCGTTGACGCAAACAACCGACCCAGAAGGCTTGTTTATTCTTAATAAAATCTATGAAAATACCGATGTAATTTTCTTGGACGAAATATCTAATGTATTAGATGTCGGAAGTGCAAGCATTATTTTTAGAGAAAAAGCGGATAATATATATCGTAAAATAGCGGGAGAAAGGAACTTACCAGCCCGATTTAGAACAGATTACGAAAATTTGGCTGAATTTATGGATAATAGATTATCGAAGCAACAAAAGAAGATTTGGTATGCTTTATATGATTTTGTTAAGCAAATAAACAAAATACATAATGTATGGCATAAATTAGACAGAACCGATGAATTTTTTAAGATTAACTCTCCCTTAATTAAAATCTTAAGAGAAATAGATACTTATTATAAAGAGAAAAACGAGAGAGGGAGTGGAGATACAGACTGGTTAAGTATTTACAAACAACTTATTGAATATACTGAAGAGACTGATTATTATCCAGAAGCCGTTGTCCAAATACTTATTCTTGCTAAATATAAACAAATTTATATCCAATACACAGCTCCATTACGATATGAATTTAGAATGGAAGTTATACCAGCTAAACCAATTAAAGAATTTATTGATTTCCTTAATATTGTTTCCGAACAACGACAATTCTTTACTACAGATGCTACTGAACCACCTATAGATGTGCATAGGATGTTTCCTAATTTAAAAGAATTAATTATTGACGACCCGATGGGAACGGCAAAAACCCAAACCGTTTATCCAGATGTACGGACTGTTAACATATCTCAAATGAAATCTTTAAAGTTTCATTTAAAAGATATAGTTAATTTTATTAAAACTCATACTAACCCTAACACCATGATAATTACGCAAAATATCATGACAAGCATAATTTTGAGAAAGCTTTTAGATAAAAAGAAAGATTATAAACACCTTACTTATTTTAGAAGCCCTCTAACCATTGGCACTCCCTCACCTTGTAGAAATATTATAACAATAGGAAATCCATATCCACCTAAGAACTCACATAGGTGGTTAGCAGATTTATTTCTTAAAGAAGAGTTAGTAGATGAGAATAAATTTGATATTGAATCTTTAACGAGACATTTAGAATATTATAACGCAAAAAGTAATTTCTTTCAAGCAATATCGAGAGGAAAAGACCCAGAAGGAATAGTACCATCTACAGTTTATTGTTATGGTTTAAATAAATATCAAGTTATACATCTATTAAAGTTTCCAATTAGCGTACCAAAGATAAGATTTAAAAAATAAAAAAGTTATTACTTTCGGGGTCTCCCATATATTGTACTGGGAAAACCCCAATTGTAATAACTTTTTTTAAGAATACCTCATACATAAAAACTCTCATTCCCTTAGGGGTTGGTTCAAATTCGAGTAGTATGAGATGACGCAAACCCGATAAAAATGACCAAAAGAAAAAGTAGTTTTTAAGCTATTCTATAAGGTAAGAATAGTTTTTTTTATATAATTTATAAGTCTCTCTGTCCAAATTCGACCTTTAGGAGTTATAAGAACTTGGTATAAATCGGGTCGTTTTTCTTTAGCTTTCGAAATTAATTTTTCGGCATTTATAAATTTATTAAGTAGGGTTTGATTATTTTTTATAATTTGATTTATTCTTGGGAGAAGGTGAGCGGGTATTTTTTTAAGAAGTGGTCGTATGTCAAATGTAGTGTTATTGAGGATGAATTGTTCTAAATCAGACGGTTTAACTCTTTTGAGCATACCGATAAAAAAGCTTATAAGAAAGTTATATATTAATCTAAGCTCGTCTTCGTTTAAATCTGTTTTTACAGCTTTAACATCAAAAGCTTTAGCCAGTTTCATACACCTTGAATCTCGAACTTCTTCCTTGAATCTCTTCTTGTCGGTTTTCGAACTTTTCTAAGTCGGTTTCTAAATTTTTTAAGTCACCCAAGTCGATTTCTTCTCGTAATTGTTCAGGAGAGATTCTGACTTTTTGTACTTCTGGATTTTTTGGTTGTTCAGGAGCGATTCTGACTTTTTGAACTTTTGGGGTTTTTGCGTCTTCGGTGAATTGTTCGATTTTGGACTTAGCCGCCTCAGCTATAGGTTCTCCGAGTATTTGTCCAAATGTAGAGATTGTGTTGTTAATCATTTCTCCTATCTGTGCCATGTTTGCGGTTCTGCGTGTGTCTTCGTTGACTTGTCGAGCTTGTTCGAAAGTTAATTCTTTCAATTTAATGTCGTGTGCCATAGATTCTGGTGTAGAATTTCCCGCTCCGAAAGCCCCTTTAAAGGTTGTTATATAATCCATCATTCGTTTAGCTTCTCCTAATGGGTCGTTAGAGTTTTGTCGCATTTCTAAAGTATTTATTTTCTCTCGAAGAAAGGTATTTTCGAAGTCGGTTTGTCCTTTGACCATTGAAAAGAGTTCTTTCATGAATAGATTATTTTGGTCTTGTTTCGGGACTTCGTTTTTTTGGAGTATTATTTTCATTAAAAGTTCTTGGTTTTGCTGGTTTTGCTGCATTACATATTTAAGTAGGTCGTTGTCGCTACTCCCTTTATTTCCGTTGTTGTTATTATCTTTAAACATTTTTTCAATCACCATTCCTAATAATTTTTCTTGTAAATTGTTCCCGCCCCCATTGCTTCCTTTATTCATATTCATAGCCATTAACATAGATAATGGGTCAGAACCGCCACTGCCCCCCGAATTGGTGAACATTGACAATTTAGCTACATCTTCAATTGTCATGCCTTTAAGTTTATCGGGGTTAGCTGCTATAAAGGTTTCCATAGGACTCGGAACTCTTGGTTTATTTTGATTTTCTGTCATATTTCCACTTTCTCTTAATTTTTTTAATTTATTTTGTTCGTAAATTAAACTGTCTAACTCGTTAGCGATAGCTTTTTGCTTTTTCATATCAACGATTTCTTTCAATCCTTCAAATGGAGAAGCTTTAACATATCTAACGGTTTCTTCTTTTTTATTTGGCATATTTTTATTCAATTGATTTTGTTTTTTTATATTATTTTTTACTTGTTGTACGGCATTTTGACTTGCTCTTTTTACTTGAGGGTCAAGTGCTTTTTTCAGCTCACTCGCTTTCAATTTCTGCTATCACTTTTTCTACTTTTTCCTCTGTTTCTCCTGTAATGGCTACAAGTTTTTGTTCAAATTTGGTTTTTAACTTGTCGTGTTCATCAATTAGTTGTAGGAGTTGTTCTGGAGTATATTGAAAATCGGGTACTATTTCGTCTATATGGTCAAATAGGGTTCGGAGTATGCTATAATTCGCTAATCCGTATTTAGAATCTGATTCAATTGTGCCATTTTGATAGAAATGTTCAATTAATTGTAGAAGAATTTTGTCGTAATTCATATTAAATGCCGCATTGTATTGACTCATTTGAATTTTTTTTTCTTCACTTTTTTTAATAGGAGTCATAGGGGGGGGTGTAAGTAATTTTGATGTATTAATTTTTTGATATTTTAATAATATTTTGTACTCTATTTTTACAATATTTATACTCATATTTAAATTTTCCATATTATCCGATAAAAATAAAATCTTAAATAGGAGAAAACCATTACTTTTACTTGTAGCTATGAAGATATTAATTATTGCTCCTTTACATGATTATCCGACAGTTTTATCCAACAAAGCTGTGCGGAGATTAACCAAGTTTCTTAATTCGTATGAGATTGATTACGATTTATTATCATCTGTATTAGCGAACCGATTATATATAGATAGCAAGCTAAAGAGGAATAGATATAATGCCGTTTTCTATTATGGGCACGGATTAGAAGATAGACTCGGTGATTGGGCTTTAGAATTCGTGCCGTTAGTGAGCAAAAAGAATATTCACCTTTTTAAAAACACTATTATCTATACGATGAGTTGTTTGTCGGGAAAAATATTAGCTCCGCTTGCCATTCAAAAGGGCGTAAAGGCTTATTACGGTCATAATGTAAAATATTTTGCGTTTATGGAAGAATTACAAGTTGATAATGATTATTTTAACGACTGGGCAGAAATGGTTAACTTTATTCCTAAACGATTAATACTGGGCGATACAACTGGAAGAGCAATGAAGTTATACGAGAAGTTTGCTAATAACATATATGCTAAATACTTATATCTCGATAAGGGCACAAATCTCGGTTTGTTATACTCGAACGCTTTATATTTAGAGCTTTATGGGGATAGAGATGCTACTTTACTGAAGATTTATTGATACTTTTTTGTCTGGGGTCTTCATGGTCAAATCTTTTATCAGCTAATCTTCCTTTTGTAGCTATATGCGGATAAACTCTTCGATACGGACGGTCTGCATGATGTAGTCCTGTATTCTCTTTTTTTGGAATTGGCAAACCAAGAATAGTTCTAATGCGAATATGAATATCAATAACCATTTGCCATAATTCATTTTCCCATAAATGAACATATCCAGCAAATTTACCATATACTTTTTTTCCTTTATAGATTGCGACTTCGGGATGTTCTTTAATCCAATCATAACAAATCGGGTCTAATTGGTTTAATAAAGATTGTAAATTGGCAATTTCCTCTTTTTGTTGCTTGTTTATTTTTTTTTGCAGTTCTTCGATTTTTATAATTAACCTTCTAATTAAATCGCTTCTTTTTGCCTCTGTTTGTAGTTTAGAGAGGACTTGAATGGCATCCCCAAGACTGTATAGAATAGGAAGAGAACCTCTAAACGAAAGCGAAAACTGAGGTGTCGCTTTTATTTGGGTAGTATATTCTTGTTTAGTGAGGACTTCCCGACCATGTATAAAAACGGTCTTATCTTCTGCTTTATTAAATCTCTGTCTTGTAATATCTAATTTTCTTTGTAAATGAATTCTTGCTACATATTTAAGGTGATAATTCAATCCTTTTTTTCTGAAAATAGGGATTCCAAATTCTTCTATAAATTCACATAAAGGTTCGTCAATAGGTATTTCTGCTATAGTTCTAAAAATTAAAGTCTTCTTTAATGATTTAAAATTTACTTTGATTTTATTAATAATTATACCAGAAGGAGTTTTTTCTGTAATAGGTTCATATTTTTTAATTAGTTTACTTTTTATCAACATGTTTTATTTTACCTCATTTTTTATTTTAGTGGTTGTAAAAAATTAATCGTTTTATCAAACTTAATTTTTTCAATATTTTTATTAACAATTTTTATATTTTCTTGTATTTTCTCCATATCTTTTTTATTGTTTGTTATAAATCTATTGAACATTTCTTCCCATATATCTGACTCTCCTTTCTCTCC
>SDBT01000540.1_pt1 | contig 59933 bp, 49 predicted proteins | sample 2277101 | NCBI WGS metagenome assembly SDBT01 (sample SAMN10404973, study PRJNA504765) | marine sediment metagenome | isolation source: marine sediment core GS10_PC15, 103 cmbsf | place: Arctic Ocean: Southern Knipovich Ridge | collected 2010 | reverse complement strand
GGCCGGGCATCTGGACAATACGCAGCTTCTGCTGGTCGATGACATGTATCCTCTCCAGCGGAATAATCCGATGTGGTGCACGTATGGACCCGCTCCCAACAGCGGCTACCTGATAAGCATGACGGGGAAAGTTATTGTATCCCAGAAGTGGCTGGATGTACCTGCCATGAAGAATGCCATCAACGAACTCATTGCCGGATCCCGGTTTTGACCTCCGCAGTTTCTGTGCAACCCGCTCATGTCACACTGGAGATGCCGTAGCCTTCCCTGCAACCAGATGGTACACTCGGGATTCTGTTTTACAGGTCCGGAATCCCCGATAGCGAACGGAGGCACCATGTCTTCCCGGAACAGGAGTCTTCTTCTCTCCATTGCTCTGATTATCTCTCTCGGCGTACCTCTTTCGGACTCTCGTTCCCAGGTCACTCCACCGGAGGAGTTCCTCGGTTATCCCGTCGGGGCGGATTACAAGCTCACGACGTATGAAACGGCGATCGCCTACTTCGAACTGATCGCCGGGCAATCCGACCGGATGGTGATCCGTGAGATGGGTGAAACGGAGATGGGGCGAACGATGAAGTACGCGATCATCTCGTCGGCGGAGAACATCGCCGATCTCGACCGGTACCGGGATATCGCCGAGCGGTTAAGCCTGGGCAGGGGAGTGTCACCGGAAGAGGCTGACCGTCTCGCCGATGAGGGGAGGGCGATCGGCTGGGTTGATGTGGGGCTCCACGCGAGCGAGTGCGCTCCCTCGGAGCACGCGATACAGCTTGCCTACGATCTTCTTACCGACGAGGACCGGATGACGCGTCGTATCCGCGACAACGTCATCACCCTGCTGATCTTTGCCAATCCCGACGGTATGACCATGATGGCGGAGTGGTACATGGAACACCAGGGAGAGCCGTGGGAGAGCCGCATGCCGTGGCTCTACAGCAAGTATATCGGCCACGACAACAACCGCGATTCCTATAACGTAACCCAGGAGGAAACCCGGAACATCTCCCGGCTCCAGAACCGCGAGTGGTTCCCCAACGTGGTCTACAACCATCATCAGACGGCGCCTTTCCCGACCCGCATCTGGATCCCGCCCTACGGGGAGCCCACGAATCCCAACAAACCGGCGCAGGTGATCAGGTGGGAGAATCTGATCGGGGCGGCCATGGGGATGGCATTCGAGGTGAACGATCAGCCGGGAGCGATATCACGCATCTCCTTTGACGCCTGGTATCCGGGGTACATGACCCAGATCGCCACCACTCATAACATCCCCTCCATCCTGACCGAGACAGCTCTCTACCGTCTGGCTACGCCCCACGAGTATTCAGAAGATGAAGTGACGCGGGCCTCAAGGGGGGGAGGCGCCTATGCCGAATTCACCAGTTCGGCCTTTTATACTTCACCGTGGAAGGGTGGCTGGTGGCGGATCGGGGACGCTGTCGAATACTGCCTGACCGCTTCGAAAGCGGTCCTCGATGTATGTGCCCGTTACAGCCGGGAGATGCTGCTGAGCAAGTACTCCCTGGCCACTGAAAATATCGAACGGTTCGCCTCCGAACCCCCGTTCGGATGGATCATACCGCGGGAGCAGCGCGATCCGACCACCACCGCCCGGATGCTTGAAAAGCTGATGCTGCTCGGGGTGGAAGTGTATGAGGCCGATCAGGTGATCCGGATTGCCGGCACGGAATACCCGGCCGGGACCATCGTCATCCCCACCAGCCAGCCCTTCGGGTTGTTCGTCAAGACGATGATGGAACGGCAGGAGTACCCTGACCTGCGTCAGAAGACCCATCTCTGGCAGGGGCTTCCCGGCAGGGTTGACGTGAGTGGCGCCGATCCCCTCCGTCCCTACGACGTGGCAGGATGGACCCTCCCGCTGCAGATGGGGGTTGCCTGTGTCGAACTCGACGCACTCCCCACATTCGGCATGATGAGATTGACCGAAGTGCCCTGGCCTGACGGGACGGTGACGGGAAGTCGGGGCAAATACATCTTCACTGACGGGGACAATAACAGCTTCGTCGCGGTGAACCGGATTCTTGCGGCCGGTGGGAGGGTGGAGCGAGTGGTCAAGCCGTTCGAACTGGATGGAACCTGGTGGTATCCCGGGACCTTCATCGCCTCACGAATCGGCGTCGATGAGATGGGACAGATCGCGGCCGGTACCCACGTTCCCATGATCCGGACGAACGTCTCCGCGGAGACGGTCCGGCTGGAACCGCTCAGGCTGGGACACTACGCGCCCTGGTCGGGAAGCATGGACGAAGGCTGGATGCGCTGGATACTGGATGAATACGAGTTCCCCTACGAGCGGCTGCGGAACGAGGGCATCCTGGCGGGCGATCTGAACGAACGGTTCAATGTCATCTCTTTTGCCGCGATCGGTGGCCGGTCGATCCTGCAGGGAAACCGGGAGGGATCGACGTTGTCCGAATATGTGGGTGGTATCGGTGAAGAGGGAGTCGAGAACCTGCGCCAGTTCGTTCTGAATGGAGGGACCATTATCTGCAACGGCAGTTCTGCCGCGTTCGCCATTGAGCAGTTCGGCCTGCCCGTAACGATCATTACCCGGGAGCTGGTCGATGCGGGATTCTACTCGGCCGGTTCTCTCATGGAGATGACCTATGCCGGACCAGTCACCTGGGGGATGGAGGGTGACGGGGTCGCCTTCTGGTCGAGGGGCCAGATATTCGATCACGATGCCGAAAAAGCGCAGGACCCGCTCTTCCACCGCGGGGCGCGGGCAGCCGCATGGTTCACATTCTCGGAGAGCGAGTCTTCGTACGAGGGAGAGACGCTCCTGAGCGGATACGCCGAAAACGTGGAACTGGTACTGGGAAAGGCGACGGTGATGCATGTTCTGTACGGGGAGGGGGATGTCGTCCTCTTCGGGTTCAACTTCCACAACCGTGCGCAGTCGTACTCGACCTTCAAGCTCTTCTTCAATTCACTCTATCTCGAATACCGTAGATAGAGGGATGATGAGTCGTTGAACATGTTCCGTACCCGGGTACCCCTGAAGGCCCTGATCGGATACCGGTTGAGGTTCGTTCTGCTCTGGATCCGCAATGGATTCCGGGCCAGGACGATCCTCTTCTATCCGGAATACCCCCACAAGAAGACCGTGCCGTTCAAGATCTGCCGCTACTCCGGTTTCCATATCTCAACCAGGCTGGACCGTCCCTTCGATCTGGCGATCGCCTGGGAGAACACAACCTGGCGTGATGAATATCCCGAACTGAGCAGAATCGGTGCGCGACGGAGGATCCTCAACATCAGGTGCCGGGACATCAGCAAGTCGCATATGGGCGACGTCTTCGATCGGGTCTTTGGCTACCCGCTGAGCGTTGATCCGACCATACATCAGGGTGAGTGCGCGAAGAAAAACGATCGCAACGCGAGCAAGAGCGGCGAGATCGTTCAATGCCCGATCGAAGAACGGGAAGAGGGTTTTGCCTATCACAAGCTCGTTCGCAGCGACTGCGGCGATGGTCTCCTGGAGGAGATCAGGGTGCCGGTGATTGACGGCGCTATCCCGATGGTGTTCTTGAAGCACAAGTCAGCCGACGACCGTTTCCGGTCGAACTGGCTCGATGTGACAGAGATGGAAGCAGCGGAGGTGTTCTCAGAGGAAGAGATAGGAAAGATCGGTGAATTCTGCAGGGCGTTCGATCTCGATTACGGCGAGATCGACATCCTGCGGGATATCGATGACGGGCGGATATATATCGTGGATGCGAATAACACCCCGTGGGGGCCGTCGCGCGATCTGCCTGAACGACACAGGCGGGATATCGTGCGCCGGCAGTCAGCGCTCTTCTGCCGGCGATTCATGGAAGAATGACATGAGGGGGCACATCATCTGATGGTGAGAGGGGGTCACGAGGCATGACTGGTGCTGCCGAGGAACGCCTCTTCTTCCTGACCGGGGAGGGAACCACTGTTCCCGCGATCACCGCTGAGGAGATGCGGACGGTGGACCGGATTGCGATGGAGGAGTATGGCCTGGGTATCCTCCAGATTGTGGGCCTGGAAGGAGCCGTGGATGCCATAACCGGGTCGGACCTCGTTGTTGATGCCCTGATCGGTTACAGCCTGAAGGGTGCACCGCGAGGGGTGACGGCGGAGTTGATCGAGCTGTGCAACAGGTCGAGGGCACTCACCCTGGCTCTCGACGTGCCATCCGGTCTCGATGCCACAACCGGAGCAACTCCTGGGGCTGCAATTGTACCTGACAGGACGTTGACACTCGCGCTTCCCAAGACCGGTCTGATCGGCGTCAGCGGGGAACTCTATCTGGCCGATATCGGCATTCCGCCGAACGTCTATAAGGGGATCGGTTTCACCCTGGAACCGTTTTTCGGCGATCGCTACTGGATACAGCTCAGTTTTGTCATTCCTGGAGGCAGCGACCCCTGAGATGAATCACCCGGGGAGGCTGCCAGCCGGTATCCCCGGTATCAGTGACGATCCTCCTCACCGAAAACCTGCGCCGAGAAGTGATAAACCTCCGTCGTGGAATCCTTCCAGGCATCGGGGGAGAGCCCCGCCTTCAGACAGGTGTGTGCGAGGAACTCGTTACGGTTCCATCCCTGTTCGACAGGGATCTGGGGCAGGAGAAGCCCCTGGTTCTGACCATGTATCATGACCAGACCATCCCGTCCCACCTCGACATCGCGCGGTTCGAGAAGCCGCCGCATCGGTGAGAGAACCGAGATCTCGAGAGAGATCCCGGGGATCTCGCCGGCAGTCACCGGATTGTCGTAGAACCGGGGATCCTGGGTTGCCTGCACCGCGTTCCGGGCTACCGATTCATAGAGCGGCATCATCGCGACCACATGCCCGATGCAGCCCCTGAGTTCGCTGTCATTGTGCAGGGTAACGAACGCCGCCCCCGGAGCCCTCAACCTGGGTGTAAGCGTATAATCATGTTCATCGATCTTGAGAATCTCGCCATCCCGCAGCCACGTGGTTGCGCTGTCTCGAGCGATGGTGAGCAGGATCTCCTGCTCCTCCCCGGTGAGCCCGGTTGATTCTCTCCAGAATACCACGGATGCGTAGGTGACCGATGTGCTCCAGTCACCCGTACGGTTCCCACTGGTGTCGTACGCCACGCGCAACCCTCTGGCGTCCTTCCACGGCTGGAGTATCTCGATGAGCAGACCGACCGCGTTCCGGCCGCATATCGTATCATGAGTCTGATCGAGATGGGCCTCCCAGCCCGGCAGATCCACTTCGAGGATCTGCTGGACGGCCAGATCGTTCAACGTCTTCAGGTTGTCGGGGATGTTCTCATCAAAGGGTCGGTACATGAAGCTCGAGCCGAAGTGGGTAAAATCGGTGCTTACGACCAGAAGTGTCTCATCATCCACCAGATCGCGGATGGCGTCCGCAAGTCTCGATTGCTGACCTTCAGTCAGCTCCCCGACAAGCACCTCCACCAGGTGGAAGTCACCGAGGGCACGCTGGAGCATCGGCAGCTGGTTCTCGGTGGAGTGTTCCTCAGCGTGCGCGGCTGCGTTTTCAGAGACGAAACCGCGCTTCAGAAGGGTATCCCGTGCCTCACCGTCTACGGGGATTTGGCCGAGGGGTGTCTCCCAGGCGTCAACATTCAGCACGCTCGCACCATTCAGGGGAACACGGTGACTCAGTCCGAGGAGGATCACCCGCCGGTAGGTGTACCCCTTGAGTGTGGCGTAGGCATGGCCGGCGGTTTCACCCGAGTAGGGGTACCCGGCGTGCGGCACGATGAGCGCGACCGGTGCTTCAGGGATGACGGGAACCTCGACCGTAAGGAATCGGTCGACCATGTTCCGCAGTTCTACGGGGTCGGCGGGAAACCACGTGCCGGCGCCACTGCACGGCTTCACGCGTCCGTTGGATTGCGTCTTCGGTTCCTGTTCCATGTCCATCATTCCGGTGTCCGTTCCAGCGAGGGATGATGACACGACCATGCAGCAGATCGCAAGGGCGATGAGCCGGCCTTTTCCGGTGTTGCGGTGCATCGGGCGCGTTCCCGCTCCTCTATTCAGGTTTGATGCGACTGACCATGGCGACCGGTTCACCCTCATTGATCGGGGGGGTGGCGATCACGTAGTTCACGACTCCGGAAAAGGGTGCACGCATTTCCCCGAGTTCATTCCCGAAGAAATCCAGAAGTGTGCCGAGCAAGGCACCTTCACTCACGGCATATCCATCCCTCACCGCGGCGCGGAATATACCGGTGACCGGGCTTCTGACCACTTCGTACCGGTCGAGCCACACAATGCCGGACTGCATGTGAGCTTTACCCTCGACCATTTTCAGATAGCGCATGAGGTTCCAGACGCCGTCTTCGGCCATCTGTATCGAGGACGCATCGTTCAAGCCGAGTCCACCGGTCTCGGTGGTGATGCCCGGTTTGCCTCTGGTGAGCGCCGTGTTTGCGGTGTAGGTAGATTCGCGGGGATCACCGGGACGATCGTCATCGATGACGATATGATCGAGTCCGAAGGCCACCACCATATCCCGGGTAACAGCGTCCAGCTCCGCGTTGCCCGTCCGCATCCAGTAGCAGTAGGGGCGCAGCGCCTCGTTCCCGTCACCGCAGTGCAGATCCACCACGTAGTCTGCCCGGTCGATCACTTCGGTTGTGATCGCCCAGGCGATCCGCTCGCTCACCGTGCCATCGGATCGTCCCGGGTACTCCCGGTTCAGGTTCTTGCCGTCCACCGGGCTGTAATAAATCGTGCGTCCGAGGAATGACGGCATGTTCGCCACGTGAACGATAATCACGGTCCCGGTGAGATCTTGCGGATCGAGATCGTGCCGGACGTTCTGGAGAGCTGTGACCGGTGGGTACTCATATCCGTGGACGCCGGCGATGAGCGCCAGGATCGGGCCTGTCCGGTTTCCGTGGATCACCGTGACGGGAATCGTCGTGCCATCATCCACACCTTCCGGGATCGTGATATACCCGGAGACCTTCTCTCCCTGTTTCGCCTCAATCGGTCCGACCGTGAACACCTGGCTCTGCGTCTGTACGGCGAGGGAAGAGAGCAGAACGCCCGCTATGGCCAGTCTGAATATTTTAATACACAGCACGATTCCACCTCCTGAACGGTTCTCCATTTCGGACTCATCACCATCTTACATGACATGGTATGGTACATACCTCAATTGAATTCCGGAAGGGAGCAGCATGACGGGAAGCATGAAGGAGTGGACTCCTCCCCAGGAGTGGGGCAGGATCACCACCATCGACGTCCACACCGCGGGTGAGCCTCTGCGTGTCATCACCGGCGGTTTTCCGGAACTCGAGGGTGAATCGATCCTGGAACTCCGGCGGTATCTGAAGGAGAACTTCGACCATCTCAGGACCGCGCTCATGTGGGAGCCGAGAGGCCACCGGGAGATGTATGGCTGTGTCATAACCCCTCCGTTCGAACGTGGTTCCGATTTCGGCATCCTCTTCATGCACAACGAGGGGTACAGCACCATGTGCGGGCATGGGATCATCGGTATCGGCACGGTGGCTCCCGAGGCCGGGCTCGTCCCCCTGGAGGAACCAGAGACGGTGATGGTGATCGATACGCCGGCTGGCCAGGTTACCGCGTACGCCCGGGTCGTCGAGGGACACGTGCGGAGTGTGCACTTCCACAACGTTCCATCCTTTACGTCCGCGCTCGAAGAGAGGGTGAAGGTGCCGGGTGTCGGCTGGGTGACCTATGACCTGGCCTTCGGAGGGGCGTTTTACGCGTATGTTCAGGCGGAGGACTTCGGCTTCAGCTGTGTCCCGAAAGAGCAGAACCAGCTGATCGCCACCGGGATGGCGATCAAGGAGGCCGTCACCGGGAAGGGGCCGATCGAACACCCCACTGAAAAAGATCTCAACTTCCTCTACGGAACGATATTCATTGCTCCGCCCCGTTCGAAGGGTGCTGACAGCCGGAACGTCTGTATCTTCGCCGACGGTCAGGTCGACCGATCGCCGACCGGAACCGGTGTGAGCGGACGCCTGGCGATCCACTATGCCCGTGGTGAGATCGGGGTCGGGGAGCCGCTCATAATCGAGAGTATCGTGGATACCACCTTCACCGGCACCATCATTGAGCCGGTGAACTTTGGCGGGTATCCGGCGGTTATCCCCGATGTGAGAGGGAGCGCTTACATTACCGGACGCCATGAGTTCCTCATCGATCCCGATGATCCGCTTCGAGAGGGTTTCTTTCCGGGATAAACAATCCGACAGACAGAAGGTGCAGTTTATCTGTCAGGCATCTCATTCTTCTGACGTGCCACGATATCGAACCAGTCTCCTGATTGGAGTAAAGAATAATGGACCGTGTCGCCGTACGCGAATGAGCGCCTGGCGTCGTGTATCGCTACCTTTCCGCGACCGATCACCTCGAAGACATCACCCGTGACCACGATCGCCGTGCTCTCCGAGATCCCGATTCCGAGCAGTTCGGGATGAGCCATGATCACCTCGTAGAGATCTGTCCACCGGGCGCGGGTGTCGATATGCTGATCGATGGCGCTGTTCTTCAGGAATGCGAAGCTTTCCTCGTGCCCCGGAGACATCATGATCAGGTTTCCTTCCGGTGCTCCGCGGGCAAGATATGAACCCTGGATGGTCGCGCCGGCTGACGATCCCCCGATGACACCTCCCCTCGCCAGGACGTTGTGGAACTCCTGATATGTCAGGGTGTTCAGATAGGCGTCGGTCAACCGCCACTGCCGTCCGCCGCTGAACCAGACTGCCGTTGCTTCCCTCAGATCCTTCACGAACTCTTCGGTATCCGCCACTTGCGGATCGACCGTGTGCAGCATCTTCACATTCTCCACGCCACGCTCTCGCCAGGTTGCAACCACCCGTTCCTCGTCGTATTCCTCCCTGCCGCCCGCCGTGGGGACGACGATGAGCCGGGCTTCGGATGCACCACCGGCCAGTTCGAGGAATCGACCCCAGACATCCTCTCCAACCCGGCCGCCTCCCACGATGACAAGGGCACCGTTCGCCGGTCCGTACTGTGGTGCTGAACCACATGATGAGACGGCGATCGAGAGGAAAATGAGAACCACAGCGATGAGGATCTGACGTATTGTGCGACGTGATTCACGCATGGAGATCTCCATATTCGGGTCCGGATCTGGAACGATCGTGAACGGGAAGCTGCTTTCACCAACTGGTTTGTACTATGATTACATCGTGTTTGGAAGGGGCTTTTCAGGATAGTGTGCCCATTACTGCATAAGAATTCGATACAGGAGAGAATCCCGGTGGATATCGGTAACCTGAGCAGGCTGATGAGGATCGGTCTCGTTATCTGTGTTGCAGGAATCGGGTCGGCTCTTCCGGCTTCAGCGCAGCAGTACGACCCCGGGGAGAGGGAGACCGATCCACTCGTCCTCGAGAAACTGGAATGGTTTCAGGACCAGAAATTCGGTCTGATGATGCACTGGGGACCATACAGCCAGTGGGGGGTAGTTGAGTCGTGGTCGATCTGCTCGGAGGATGAGCCGTGGTGCCGCCGCTCGATGAGCAACTATGTCGACTATGTCCGCGCCTACCACGCGCTCCAGAAGACGTTCAATCCGGTGCAATTCGATCCGGAGAGCTGGGCGGAGGCCGCCCGCCATGCGGGAATGCGTTACGTGGTATTCACGACAAAGCATCACGACGGTTTCTCCATGTTCGATACCGCCCAGACCGACTACGCGATCACCGACCCGGCCACACCGTTCAGCTCGCATCCCCGGGCGAATATCACCAGGGAGATTTTTGATGCCTTCCGGGCTGAGGGATTCGGGACCGGAGTATACTTCTCGAAGGCTGACTGGTACTCGAACGACTACTGGGCCCAGGAGTGGGCCACACCCGATCGGAACGTCAACTACAGCATCGAGAAGTACCCCGAGCGGTGGCAGCGGTTCGTCGATTTCACCTACGACCAGCTCGAGGAACTGATGACCGGATACGGGCCGGTCGACATCCTCTGGTTCGACGGTGGATGGGTGAGACCGATCGAGACGCTCACCGATGAGAGCCGGCCGTGGGGCGGACCACGCCCGCAGGATCAGGACATCGACATGCCCCGTATCGCGGAGATGGCGCGCTCACACCAGCCCGGTCTGATCATGGTCGACCGCACGGTCCACGGGCGCTACGAGAACTATCGCACTCCTGAACAGCGGGTACCCGACACCCCTCCTGATTTTATATGGGAGACCTGCATGACCATGGCCGGCTCCTGGTCATACAACGAAAACGACACCTATAAACCGACCAGACAGCTCATCCACCTGCTGGTGGATATCGTCGCCAGGGGCGGAAATCTCCTGCTGAATATCGGGCCGAGTCCGGAAGGGGAATTTCACCCGGAGGCGCTGAACAGACTGAAGGAGATCGGCGACTGGATGCAGGTGAACTCCACGGCCATCTACAACACCCGGGCGATCGCCCCCTGGAAGGAAGAGAATATCTGCTTCACTACTCTCCCCGACGGCACAGTGCATGCCATCTACCTCGCCGGTGAGGATGAGACCGCCCCGCCGGCTGAGATCCATCTCTCAGCGTTCCGGCCGCGACGGGGCAGCCGGGTCACGATGCTTGGGGTGGAGGAGCCCCTCCAGTGGGACGTGACATCCGACGGGGTCGTGATCCGGATCCCGTCCGGGGTCCGACGGGAACCCCCATGCGAACATGCCTGGACCCTTGTGATTGGAGTGGACCGCGATGATTAACCTCGATCCCATCCTCCGTCCGAAGTCGATCGCGGTGATCGGCGCTTCCCGCCAGCGTGACAGCATCGGCTGGCAGATCGTCGATAATCTCCTCGTGCACGGCTTCAATGGCCCCGTCTACCCCGTCAATCCGAAGGCCGATTCGATCCATTCGATCAAAGCATGGGGATCGATCGGTTCGATCCCGGAACCGGTGGACCTGGCCGTGATCGTGGTGCCCGCTGATCTGGTCGTCCAGGTCGTCCGGGAGTGTCTCGATTCGGGAGTGAAGGGTTTCGTGGTCATCTCCGCCGGGTTCAGGGAGATAGGTGGAGAAGGACTGGAGCGTGAGAGGGATCTGCTCGCGGCGATCGCGGGGACCGGTGTGCGACTGGTCGGTCCCAACTGCCTCGGCGTGACCAATACCCAGCCCGGGATCAGCATGAACGCCTCCTTCGCGCCGACCATGCCGCCCCCGGGTCCGGTGGCATTCATCAGCCAGTCGGGGGCAATGGGAGTCAGTATCCTCGACTACGCCAACAGCCTCGGTATCGGGTTCTCCATGTTCGTCTCGTCCGGCAACAAGGCTGACGTGAGCGCCAACGACCTGCTCGAATACTGGGGTGAGGATCCCGACACGGAACTGATCCTGATGTACCTGGAGAGTCTCGGTGATCCGGCACGATTCGTGAGACTCGGCCGTGAAATCACCCCCACGAAACCGATCTTCCTCGTGAAATCGGGCCGGACCGGAGCGGGACAGAGGGCAGCGGCCTCCCATACCGGGGCCCTCGCGCAGACTGAACTCATCACCAACGCGTTGATAACACAGGCAGGAGCGAAGCGGGCGCAGTCGGTGAACGAACTCTTCGATTACGCGATGGTGTTTTCGAATCAACCGCTTCCGGCGGGCAATCGGGTGGCGATCGTGACCAACGCCGGCGGTCCCGGCATCATCATCGCGGATACCTGTGAGACGAACGGACTGGAAGTCGTCAGCCTGACAGAGGAGACAAGAGCCCGGCTCCGCTCACGCCTGCCCAAGGAGGCGAGCGTCCGAAATCCCGTCGACCTCATTGCCAGCGCCGGTCCGGAAATCTACGAATACGCCCTGAACTGTGTCGTGGTCGATCCCGGAGTCGACGCGACGATTGCCGCCTTTGTACCTCCCTTGGGTATCCACACCGAAGACATTACCCGGGCGATCGTCAGTGTCAACAAGAAGCATCCCGACAAGCCGATGCTGGCCGTGTTGATGGGGCAGCGGGGGCTCCCCCGGGGGATGGCGCAACTGCATGAGGCGCATATACCCGGATACATCTTCCCCGAGTCGGCGGCCCGTGCCCTGGGTGAGATGTGGCGATATTCGATGAGGCGTGATCGCCCGACCGGGGATCCGGTGGTTTTCGAGACCGACGACGAGGCCGTATCGGCCATCATCGACACGACGCTTGCACGGGGAGAGAGCAAGATCAGTGAACCGGATGCGCTCCGGATTCTCGAGGCGTACGGGATTCCAATCTCACCATGGTCGTTCGTTGAGTTTGAGGGAGCTGGGGACTTCGCTGCCCGCACCGCCGTTGCCGCTGCGGAACTTGGATTCCCCGTGGCCATGAAGATCGTGAGTCCCGAGATCGTCCATAAGACCGATGTGGGGGGTGTGGTGCTTGGACTGGAGAGCGGCGAGACCGTCGAGGAGGCTGTGGGGGCGATCCTCAGGAGGGTATCGAACCATTCCGGCTCGATCGATGGGGTGGTGCTCCAGCGGATGGCGGAGCAGGGGAGGGAGACGATCGTCGGTATCACGCGGGTGCCGGAGGTCGGGCCGATGGTGATGTTCGGTCTGGGGGGTATCTATGTGGAGGTGATGAAGGATGTGGTGCTCCGGCTCTGTCCGCTCACCGACACCGACGCCGTGGAGATGATCGGAGAGGTCAAACTCTACAAGCTGCTGGAAGGAGTGCGCGGGGAAGCCCCCCGTGACCTTGGCGCGCTGGCCGAAGCGATCCTGAGGCTGGCCCAGCTCGCCGAACGGCATGAGCGGATCGTCGAGATGGATATCAATCCTCTGGTGTCGTATGAGAAGGGTGCGGTCGCGATCGATGCCCGGATCCAGGTGGAGGAGGTCTGAGCGCTCCTCCTCTTCCGACCTGGTCGACCAGTGCACCGCTCAGTCATTGCGATACGGTGTACTCGTGTCAACGGGCAGCGCCGGACGCCTTTACATCGAGTTCCTCCAGCGTGAACCTCACACTCACGATGTAGGGTGACGCCCCCTCGGTCCAGTGGCCGTAGGTCGTTGTCACGAACGTGCCGTCGGGCAGTATCTCAACAGCCGGATAGGCGCAGTCGGCGCTCTGGTGGTTGGCCATCAGGCGCACCCGGTACTGACCTTCCCGGTTCCTCATGATATCTTCCCAGGTACCGACCCATCCGACCCAGTCCCCCCAGGTCGGGCTGTCGAGGGTACGATCGCGGAATGATATGAAGAGCCTGCCGTCGGGAGCGTACTTCCCGGTATGCCGGTCTCCTGTGAGGGCGCCGGGAACCTCACGGGGTTCCGACCAGGTCTCGCACTCATCGTTGGAGAAGATGACAAAGGAGTTCATGCGCCGGCTGTTCTCCCGCAGGAGCAGTGCGACCGTGTTCCCGTCGGGCGAGCGGATGAATCCCGGCTCGCAGAGATGGGCGACCGGATGACTGGTCACGACTTCGGGCGCGCTCCAGGTGAGGCCGCCATCCTTTGAGACGGTCCGGTAAACGTGAAAGATCGGGATCTCGGTTCGTCGTCTCCCATCGTTCTGGAAGAACCGGCCGTCGTCGTGGAAGAAGGTGACGTAATCGCCGTTCTTCAGCCGCCCCATGCATGCCATCGCCACAATGCCGCCGAAATCGCCGATCGGTTCGAGCGGTGACCAGGCAGCTCCATCATCATCCGATGCCGCCATGCGGATCGGGTAGAGGCCTGAGAACATGATGAGCCGCTTCGTATCCTGCCGATCGATGACGCGGTAGATGGTCGGTACCTCCTGTGAGGTCGCCCAGTTCTCCGGTGTCGGCAGGCGTTCACTCCAGGTGAGGCCGGCGTCCTCGCTCCGTTTCATGACAATCGCCCCGCGACCGTGCCCCTTGGGATAGACGCAGATCATCGTCCGGTCGTCTTCGAGCAGGACCGTGGTCGGGTGACCCAGGTACTGGCCCTCCTCCCGGTCCACGATCACCCGGCGGTGGGCCTCATTGGCGAGATCTATCAGCGGGATCGAATATCCCCGATCGACCCCCGGGGGCAGGTCCATCTCCCCGATCGCTTCCGCCAGCAGATCGGCGACGATACGGTGACCTGCAGAGTTCGGGTGCAGACCATCCAGCAGGAGGTCATCGGCCGACTGATCAGATACGGTGTCGTACTCCTCGTAATAGCCGTAGATATCAACCACCGGGACGTCATGCCGGCGGCCGACCTGCCGGACCGATTCGGCGTAGACGGTATTGAGGTGGTTGAACCCCCATGGATCGGCCGGGTCGTATGGCTCCTGCCCATACCGGTTGACCAGACTGTCCGTCCATCGTCCCGGGTTCGGGGTCATGAGGATGACGCGACACCCGCGGTCCCTGAGCATCATGACGAAGTATGAGAGATTCGTCTCATATTCCTCCCGTGAGACCCGCGGTTCCGTCCTGCCGTCGAACACATCTATCGCCGAGTCGTTCAGACCGAACTGGATGGTGACGATGTCAGGATCCAGCTGGAGGACATCTCTCTCGAACCGTTCACGGGCATCGGCAGTAGTGTTGCCGGGAACACCGGCATTGATAACAGCGCCCGGGATGCCCTGGTTGATCAGTTCCTGCTGCAGAACACCGGGGTAGACAGCCAGAGGCTCTCCCCCGACCCGACGGGGGGCGGTGGTTGAATCGCCGAACGCGACGATAACGGCGGTCTTCGGTGCCTGCTGCGTACAGCAGGCAACGGCAAAGACGATGGATACTCCGAGAACCCTTTTCAGATGTGCACTCATTATCTCAATCTTCCTGTCGTTAACCCGCGAGTCCGCCGCCGTCGACGACCAGGGTCGTGCCGGTGACATATGAAGAGGCGTCACTGGCGAGGTAGAGAACGGCCTGTGCGATCTCCTCCGGTACTCCTACCCGGCCGAGGGGACGCTCGGCGGCCGCTTCGAGGAAATGGTCGGGGCGGACATCGAGCTGACGGGCTTCCTCGATGAGCATGCCGGTATTGGTATCACCGGGGCAGATGCAGTTCACGCGGATATTGTCGCTACCGTGATCGATTGCCATGGCCCGCGTCAGCTGAATCACTGCTCCCTTCGAGGCGCAGTAGGAGGCCGCCCGTGAGCCCCCGACGAGACCCCATCCGGATCCGGTGTTGATGATGGTCCCTCCGCCATGCTCAGCCATCCAGGGAATCGCGTAGCGGCTCATGAGGAAGACGCTCCGGACGTTTACCGCCATGGCCCGGTCCCATTCCTCTTCGGTCGTCTCAACCACCGTCGCGCGCCGTATGATCCCGGCATTGTTGAAGAGGATGTCGAGGCCTCCCAGGTGCCGGATCGTCTGCTCGATGGCGGCCTTGCAGTCCTCGGAACGGGAGACGTCGCAGGGGATGGAGATCGCCCTGCCGCCCTCGTCGGTGATCGCCACTGCCGCCTTCTCTGCCGCTTCCTTGTGGATGTCGGCGATCGCTACCGCGGCACCTTCCATGGCGAAGAGGCGCGCGGTCGCCCAGCCGATCCCTGAGGCCCCGCCGGTGATCAGTGCCGTTTTTCCCTGTAAGGTATCCATCCTGCTCTCCCTGTTCCTGATCCTGACTGCATATCCGTACCGGGAGCGTCCCGGTTGCGCCACCCGAACAGCTCATGTAGCATTTTAGTCATCTCTGGTGCCTGTTCAAGGCGCTCGTATCGAGTGTCTGCTCAGGACGGATATCCCGGGTGTCCCGATCAGGTGTTCATCGGTAAGAAAGGGGATTGGCGATGCCGATCTCAGTTCGAATAGATATAGAGCAGGGAGTTGTTTTTAGGGTTATTAAGGGATCAGTAACCGTAGATGAGATTATCGAAAGTTTATCATCTGTATTGGAAGACAATGATTATCGTCCAGGAATGAAGACGCTTACCGACATGCGAGAGGTCGTTCATTCGGCCACACCAGAAGACGTCAAAAGGATCGCGGGGTTTGTCCTTGAGCAGATGAGCACGATCGGTTCGCTGAAGGCGGCGGTCGTGGTATCCACCGATGTCTCCTTCGGTATGACCCAGATACTCAGGGCGCTCGTTGACAGGGGTTCCACCGATATCAGGGTATTCAGGGACATGGAGGAAGCGATCTCCTGGCTGCAGCAGGAGTGATGATCACTCCGATCCGAAGACGGTCTGATACTTCGTGATCTGATTTTTCCGAATGGATGCCGGTACTCGTGGTGTCAGACAGTCGGGAGTGAGGGTCCTGACAGAGGGAGAGATCGGAGCCCACGTGAAAGGGACTCTTGCGTGAATACATATAGGATTCGGAACACTATTCCTTCCACACTCATCGCTATCCTTGTTCCGGCGCTCTTCATCGCCGGTTGCAACGGACGGGAAATCGAGTCTCACTGGGCCGGGAATGTCATCACGATCGATGGAGACATGTCGGAGTGGCCTGATTCCACCAGGACATATTTCAAGAAGAAAAAAGCCCTGGTCGGCGTCAGTAACGACGGGAAAAACCTCTATCTCCTGTTCCGTTTCGGTGAACCTGCCTGGCTGACCGCGATGGCCATGGGAAATCTCACCGTCTGGGTGGACACATCGGGAAAAAGACAGAAACAACTCGGGTTTCGTTACTCCGGCGGTATGGATCCGGCGGCCGGCATGAGAGCACCGGGTGGGCGTCAACCGACGGGTCGTCGTGTACCAACCGGTGGCGATCGAGAGGGACTGCGTCCCCCGGGAGGGAGACAGATGGAGCCTCCCGAACTGCGAGTGATCTCCGGAGACGACGATTCCGGAATCGGTGTATCCCTTCAGGGTGCTGACGGTCCCGCTGCCCGCTCAAGCATACTCGATCGTATATACACCCTCGAACTGAAGATCCCCCTGAGTGATCGCCCTGATGACTGGTACGGGATCGATGTCGAACCGGGTGCATTGGTGTCGCTCGGCTTCGAACTGACGATCGATCGGGAACAGATCCCGGAGATGGGTCAACGGGGTGTTTCCGGTGGGATGCGGCCTGGTGGTATCGGTGGACGGAGCGGAGGCATGAGTGGTGGTATGGGGGGGCGAGGTGGAGGGACGGGTGGTGCCATGGGAGGTATGACCATGCCGCAGGAGCAGAAGATCTGGATTAAGGTCGTGCTGGCGGAGCCGCCGAGATGAGCGCCCGGCGTCGAGGGCGAAGACTGCGGCCGGCGGCTCTGCCGATCATCCTGGTATTATCAATGGCCATGGTCCCCATCACAACCGCCCAGGAACAGGAGCGAACCGGTAACATCCGCGGCTTCGTTCACGATGCCGAGAGCGGTGAGGCCCTGCCCTTCGCCAACGTACTCATCAAGGGGACGACCATCGGAGCGATGACCGCGACGAACGGGTATTTCGTCATCGTCAACGCTCCCACCAGGGTCTGCTCCCTGCAGGTGACCTACATCGGCTATGCGGACTGGGAGACGGTGGTCGACAATCGTCTCAGGGACCACGAGATGCTCCAGGTCAGGATGAAACCGAAGGTTCTCGAGTTCGAGGGAGTCACCGTCACCGCCTACCGGGAAGAGATTCTGCAGACGAATGAAGAGGTCAGTCAGATCGTGCTGGTGCCATCGCAGCTGACCACACTGCCCAATATCGGCGAGGTGGACATCTTCAGATCGCTCCAACTCCTTCCGGGGATCAGCGGCGCGAATGACGGTTCCTCCGGGCTCTTCATCCGCGGGGGGACGCCCGATCAGAACCTGGTGCTCTTCGATGGAATGACGATCTACCACGTTGATCACTTCTTCGGCTTCTTCAGCGCCTTCAACGCGGACGCGGTGAAGAACGTCCAGGTCTGGAAGGGTGGATTTCCGGCCAAATATGGCGGCAGGCTCTCGAGCGTGGTGAACCTGACCGGCAAGACCGGGGACAGGAATCGCATGCAGTTCGGGCTGGGAGCCAATCTGCTGAGTGCCCATACATCATTCGAGTACCCTCTTTCCGACAGGATCACGTTCCTGGTCACCGCCCGTCGATCGTATGCCGATTTCATCGGTAGTTCCCTCTACGACAGGATCTACGATACGCTGACCGGGGCCGATTCGGGCGGCAGCACCGGAGGGCCGGTGCAGGGTGGCAGGGGAGGGCGTCAGGGCGGCTCCGGTGGACAGGATATCTTCTCGGGAGAGTTCCGGCCCGATTTCTACTTCTATGATCTCAACAGCAAGCTGACGTGGCATCCAGGGGAGCGGGATATCCTGAGCGTCAGTTTCTACAACGGGGCCGACCACCTGGACAAATCGCAGAATTTCGGCGACTTCTCCTTCCAGCGTCCCGGAGGAGAGACAGGAGAGGACCTGACCCTGCAGACGGGGGACATCACAAAGTGGGGGAATATGGGAGTCAGCGGGCAGTGGTCCCGTCAATGGCAGGACCGTCTTCGCACCGATGTACTCTTCGCCGGATCACGTTATTTCAGCGAATACGACCGGAATTCATCCCTGCAGTCGTTATTCGGCGCGCAGCAGGACAGCACCGGGATTGCGCGTGGTCTCACCAGGGCCTCCGAGGAGGATAACGAGGTCAACGACCTCACCTTCCGGATGGATACCAGCTGGCATCTGAACCGGTCGCACCAGATCGAATTCGGGGTTGGTCTCTCCCGGTTCGATGCCCGGTATCAGTCAACCCTGAACGACACCATCGACATCATCAACCGGTCCGAGAGCGCCGCTCTCTATTCCGGGTATATCCAGGATACCTGGAAGGCGGGTCTGTGGGAGATCACCGTCGGCCTGCGGGGATCGGATTACGGATTGAGTACCGGTCTGCACATTGAACCGAGGGCCTCTTTCACCTACCACCTGACCGATCGTTTCCAGGTCAAGGGCGCATGGGGCCGCTACACCCAGTTCGTCAACCGGATCGTGAACGAGAACGTGCTTGAAGGAAGCAGGGACTTCTGGATCCTGGCCGATGATGAACTCGAACCAGGAACCTCTGAACATTTCATCGCTGGACTGAGTTATGAAACCGATGGCTGGCTCTTCAGCGCCGAAGCCTACCGGAAGGATATGGACAACCTTGTAGAGTTCGCCCGACGTGTGCGGCGACTGGACGATCCAGGGAATTATTTCTTCCTCGGCAGCGGCAGGGCGGAGGGAATCGAGTTCCTTGCGCAGAAGAAGAGAGGGTTCATGACCGGATGGGTCGGCTACACGCTCGGGAAGGTGGAACATGAGTTCCCTGATCTGAACAACGGTCTGGCGTTTCCCGCCGACCATGATCGCAGGCACGAGATCAATGCCGTGGTCCGGCGCACGGTCGGTGAATGGACGTTCGCAGCGACCTGGACGTATGCCACCGGCAGGGCATATACGGCTCCCGAGAGCCAGTACGCAATCCAGCTCCTCGATGGAGAGTACCTGAGCTACATCCATGTGAGCGGGAAGAATGAGAACCGCCTGCCCGACTACCATCGCCTCGACCTGAGCGCTTCACGACGGTATGAATTGAAGAAATGGGAATATGAGGTCGGTATCAGTCTTTTCAACACTTACAACCATCGCAATGTCTGGTACCGGGAGTACCAGCTCGATACCACTCCTATCACCGTGATCGATATCCTCATGCTGGGGTTCACCCCGACGGTCTACATCCAGCTCAACATGAAGTGAGGGTGGAGAAGATGAAATTGAGAACGATGTTACATAACTTACTCGTGGCAGTAGTGGTATCTGCCGGAATCGTCTCCTGCTCCCCCACATCATCGCCGACCGGTCCTGAGGCTGATCTCGTGGTGATCCGTGCCTATCTCTACGCGGGTGAGCCGGTGACCGACATACAGATCACCACTACCCTGCCGCTGGGAGTCGATTCGATGGTGGTGCCGTCGATCAACGATGCCGAGGTGTATCTGCTCAAGAGTGACACGCGATTCGATCTGGTACCGAGCCCCGGTGACAGCGGCTACTATCATTATGAAGGGATCGATCTGACGGTGGAGGAGGGCGATCTGTTCGAGATCGGTGTGGTCCATTTCGGCCGGACCGCTACCGGCAGAACCCGTGTACCTGCACCGCCGGAAAACGTCACCGGTTCTTCAGACACCCTGGAGGTTCCCGAGGGCTTCTTCCCCGGAGGGGATGATGCCGTTACATCAATCGAGATCACCTGGGATGAGGTCGAATCGGCCCTCTGGTATATCACGGTCGAGAACATCGAGGCCGACCCGGAACCGGTCGAACGAGGTGGGGGAGGGTTCTTCGGTAGCAGGGGAATGCAGCTTGTCTCGCCCCCCAGACCGATGAACGAGTATTCGATACGGGGACGGATGCTCACTCACTATGGACTGCACCGGGTGCGGGTGTACCGGATCAACCAGGAGTATGCTGATCTCTACGGCTCACGGCAGCAGGACACCCGCGATCTGAATGAACCGCTGACGAATATCAGAAACGGACTGGGAGTGTTCAGCGCCTTCAGCAGCAGGGAGATCACCTTCACGGCTGTCCCGGAGGTCTCTGGAGGATAGAAGGGAAGAAACACCGATCCGCTGGAAGTGAAGAAGTGAAAGAGAGTTGTTGTCATCCGGGGTGCCGATATTGACATTCATACACCGGCAACCCTGAACATGAAGGAATCTTTCGCTTGCGTATCGAGGCCATCCGTTCCCACCTCGCCAGATTCTCCCGTGATGCGTTGCGGAGTCTCTCGGCGCGGGATTACAGCTTCAACCTGCTCCTGGCTGTCATTATCGGGATCATCGGTGGGTATGGCGCTGTAGGCTTCCGTTACGCCATCTCCGGAGTCCAGCATCTTGCCTACGGGATCGCGGAACCGGGTTTCAGCTTCATCCTCGGCCTGCCGTGGTATCTCCGTCTGGCCATACCGGTGCTCGGTGGTCTGATCGTCGGTCCGATAGTGACCTTCCTGGCTACTGAGGCCAAAGGACATGGGGTTCCCGAGGTCATGGCCTCGGTGGCAACCAGCGGCGGCATCATCCGCGGACGGGTTGCGGCGGCGAAAGTCGTGGCCAGTGCCGTTACCATCGGATCGGGCGGTTCAGCCGGTTCAGAGGGACCCATCGTACAGATCGGCAGTGCGGTAGCCTCTAAACTGGGTCAGCTCCTGCGTGTCAGCCCCCGTCGCATGAAGACCTTCGTGGGATGTGGAGCTGCCGCGGGAATAGCCGCGACATTCAACGCGCCGGTCGCCGGCATGCTCTTCGCGGTCGAGATCATCCTGGGTGATTTCGGGGTGGCCCAACTCAGTCCGATCATCGTCTCGTCGGTGACCGCGACCGCGATAAGCCGTGCTTATCTTGGATCCGCTCCCGCATTCGCCGTACCGGGATATGAACTCGTCAGCCCCATCGAACTGCTCTACTACGTCGCTCTCGGTGTGGCTGCTGCTCTTGTGGCCGTGGCATTCGCCCGTTCCCTCTCCGCTTCAGAGTCATTTTTCGAAAAGTTGCGGGTTCCCGACTGGCTGAAACCGGCTATCGGGGGGCTGGTCATCGGCATACTGGGTGTGGTGGGAATGTCACACGTATTCGGAGTGGGTTACGAATTCATCGAGGAAGCCCTCAATGGCCACCTCGCGTTCTCGTTGTTGCTGCTCCTGATCGTGGCCAAGATCGTCGCGACCTCCGCGACCCTCGGATCGGGTGGGTCAGGTGGGATCCTGGCCCCATCCCTCTTCCTCGGTGCCATGACCGGTGGAGTCGTCTGGTATGCCGCCAGCGCGATCTCTCCGAACATCGTCACATCGAGCTATGGAGCCTATGCTCTCGTGGGAATGGCGGCGGTCGTGGCATCCGCCACGAGAGCGCCTCTTCAGGCCATCCTGATCCTCTTCGAACTGACCGGCGGGTATGAAGTCATCCTGCCGCTGATGCTCTCCTCTATCATTGCGGTCATAGTAGGGCACCAGCTCATGGAGGAGAGTATCTACACCGTCAAGCTCCGCGCAAAAGGGATCCTGCTCCGCCGGGGAACCGAGATCAACGTACTGAGAGGAATGCGGGTCAAGGAGGTGATGTCCTCCGAGGTCTTCACCGTTCCGCACAATATGAGACTCCGGCCGTTCCTCGATCTGGTTGCTGAGGTCCCCGCGCATTCATCCGTCTTCGTCGTTGATGCAGAGGAGCAGCTCATCGGCAATATCTCCTATCAGGAGATCCGGCGTGTTCTTTCCGATATCCAGGCGCTGGAGCCATTACTGGTGGTGAACGATGTGGCCAACCTGGACACCCGGAGTGTCGCTCCGCAGGATACGCTCGACGTGGCGATGCGGATGTTCGAGGGGCGCAACCATGAAGAACTTCCCGTTATCGATCCATCCCGGCCCGGCCGGATAATCGGGTCTTTACACAGGGCGGATGTCGATGAGGCATATCAGAACGAAATCCTGAAGCGTGACCTTCTCGGCAGCATGGAGACCAGCAGTGAATCGCTCAGGCGAGGGCGAACCGTGCCGTTTGCTCCCGGATATTTAATGACCGAACTGGAGGTACCCTCCCACTATATCGGTCAATCCCTGCGTTCGCTGGATCTGAGGAACCAGGAGAAGATCGAGGTCGTGATGGTCAAGCGACACGATCCGGATGATCCACACAGACCAGTGAGCCTGATGCCTTCCGCCGATCTGATACTGGAGCAGGGCGATCGTATTCTGATCAGTGGCCCTCAGAAGGTGATCGAACAGATGGCGAAGAGCTGACCCGTCCGGACTCTCTCTGCACGAACAGTATCAGTGACCGAGTCGTATCACTCCTGAACTTTGCCTGACCGTTTCGCCGAGTATGCCATACCGAGGATCGAGCCCGCGCCATAATACCCGCGTGTTCCGGGATCGTAGAAGATCGGTTTCAGCAGGTCGATATCGGGGACCCCGCTCTCTCCGATCACCGATTCCTCAACCTTCACATCGAGGATCTCTCCTACGTACTGGGTGTGCATCCCGATTTCAAGGGTATGGTTCAGGCGGCACTCCAGCACCACGGGGAACTCCTCAATATAGGGGGCGTTCACCAGCTCACTCCTGACCGGGGTGAGCCCGAGTTCTGAAAATTTGTCGACATCCCGGCCGGAGAAGGTACCGACGTAATCGGCTTCCCGGATGAGATCCTCAGTTGGGATATTGATCGTAAACGCGCCACTCGCACTGATACAGCCGTGGGAGTAGGTGGCGGCCCGCAGTGAGATTGCCACGGAGGGTGGTTTGGAGCAGCAGATTCCACCCCAGGCGGCAGCCATCAGGTTTGGATTACCCTCGCTGTCATAGGAGCCTACCACGAAAACCGGCGTGGGATAGGCAAGCGTTCTGGCGCCGAGTGAACGTTTCAAGACATTCCTCCTGATCTGTTCCGACCTGTCTGTTCCGGACTCATCCGATCAATACGATGACGATGCGATGGAAACGTCTGGTGAGTATGTGAAGGTAGGAGGATATCAGGGATGGAGCGCATACAACAGCAGGGAGATCACCTTCCATGCTCATGAACAGCCATGGAAGACGACCTCCCCGCCGTAGATCGGTACGAATGAGAGGGCAGGGGTGCTGCCCGGTCCTCTGTCAGGCGCTTGGCAGAGCGGTCATCGCGAACACCATGACGAAGAGCGCCACGGTCTCGATGACACCCACGACCATGATGTAGTTGGCGAATCCCTTGCCCGTCTCTGCCTGGGCATCGCAAGCCTTGGCTCCTGCGCGACCCTGCATGAAGGCCGACAGCCCCATGGCCGCGCCGGCGAGAGCGCCGATCACGAACTGTGCCGCCCAGGTTTCAGGGGGCAACTCCGCGCTCTGGATGGCGTTCCTCAGGATCATGCCATAGATCGTCTGGGAGAGGGGCGCGCCCACGAACGCCACGAGGATGAACGGTGCAGCCTTGTTCTGTGAGAACGCCTTCTTCCAGGCTCCGATCGCCGCCATACCCGCAACACCGGTACCGAATGCCGATCCAACGGCCGCGAGTACCAGAGAAACATTGAGGTCTCCAAGTCCTTCAATCACTTCGTCACCCTTTCTTGCTCGGTACGTACCGTACGAATGTTGTCATCTCCTGCCAGTCCGGGATCACCCGGTCGGGTTTTCACCCGCCAGGAGTCATTCCTTGAATGGCAGGTACTCCTGTCCGGACCACTGCATGTTCATATGTCCGGAGAACTCCAGCATGTTGAGACGGACTCCATGGACGATCACACCCATGAGACAGAGCACGATATTGAGTGTGTGCCCCAGGAAAAGCGTTATAGCCGCCGCGAGACCGGCTACTATCCCGGTGATGCCGTCACCGACAGCCATACCATTGAAGCTCGCAGCCACGGTCACCGACGCGTACCCGACCGCGAAGAGTCGCAGGTAGGAGACCACGTCCGAAAACGAACTGATCATCGTAAGAGGCAGATCACCGAGTGTGATCAGGAATCCCTTCACGATGTTCTTCTGGAAATTGGCGAAGAGCAGGACCAGCACCGATCCCCCGATGAGCAGAGGCATCCCGATGCCGGGGAAATCCTTGCTGATGACGAGCGTCCCTGCCACGAAAAAGAGTGTCCAGACGATGGCGATCCAGCCCACTTCGGCCAGTGCCTTTGGTGAGTTGATAACCCGGAACGCCCGCATGGCGTGCGCGACAGTCAGGTGGATCGCGCCGATGAAGAAGCAGAGGTACATCATGAAGTTGAGATTGGCCGCCTGCTCGGCTTCTGCCGGGAATGCGCTGATTGCGTTGATGAGTGCCCATTCGAAGATCGGCAGGCGTCCGATCCCCTCGAAACCGAACCAGTTGCCCGAAACCAGCCCCCAGAGCATGGTCGCGCCGCCCAGCACGTACAGGAGAATGAATGGTTCCTTCGGCGCCTTCTTGCCGAACTTCTTCTGTGCGAAGAATCCGAGCGAGACGAAAATAAGACCGTAGCCGGCATCGCTGACGATCATTGCAAAGAAAAGGCTGAAGAAGATCAGGAAGGGCATACTGATGTCGAATTCGGCATACCCTGGTTTGGTGCCGAGGAAGTTGAACATCGGTTCGATGATCCTCAACCACTTCGGGTTACGGATCAGGGTTGGGACATCATCAGGATTGTCCGGCTCTTCGACCAGGTACGCCCAACCCTGTTCGTCAGCTGTCTCCTTCACGGATTCGACTGTATCGACGGGACAGAATCCCTGCAGCCATACGAACTGCTCTTCCTCGCCCATGCCGTGCAGCACATTCGAGAGTTCGAGCTGTTTCTCGAGTTCCGACCGCAGTTCGAACAGTCCTACCCGTGCCGGCGTCAGCGCGAAGAGCTGTGCATTGATCTCCTCGATGCGCGCTTCCCACCCGGCGATCAGGCGGCGCAGTTCAGGGGCTTCGATCTCGGGGACCGATTCCTCACGGAAGTCGAGTCTGTCTATCTGTGTCTCCCCGAAGTAGGCAAAGAAGACTGTGCCCGCTTCATCCCGTTCTTCGAATATCTGTGTCTCGGGCGGCAGGCTTCTGACCGTCTTCCGGTCACCGACGTAGAGGCGCACCCAGAGACCGGCGTCGCGCAACTGCCGGATCGTCTTCCGTGAGATCTCCCCCCAACGGTCGTACCATTCGCTGATCGGCTCATGTTCGAGGAGACTGCTTTCAAGGGTGCTCCGTTCCCGGGCCAGTTCGAGAACGGTGGCGATCGCTTCACGGGGATCTGATGTGTTTCCGGCAGGGGTGGACGTCTCCTCGCTCTCATCTCCCCCGGTCGCCTCACTCAGAACAACCATCGCTTTTTCGAGTTCACCGAGCTGTGAGACAAGGGAGTCGATATCAGTGGAGAGGGGAGGGGCCACGTTCTTTACATGCATAACACCGAGCGCGCGGAGACTCCTGAGGGCTGCTTCCCGCTTCCTCGCGCTGAGCAGGAGCGTGACCTGCTGCATTCGGGCGATCATCGGCTGGCCGCCAGGGCTCTCTTCTTCGCGATCTTCGACTTGGCGATCTTGCCCCGTACCACTGCGGCGGTCATGCCGTCTCCCAGGAAGATCTGGATGACACGGATCGCCTCTTTTGCCTCAGGGATCTTGACTTCTTCGAAGAGCTTGATCCTCTGGATGGTTATTCGCAGTTCCTCCCTGACGACCTCTTCCTGTTCCCGCAGGATCTCCTGTTCGACCCTCCGGCTGATCTGCTTTTTGATGGCCACGATCCCGCTGTCGACCCAGAAGGGGACCTCAAAGTAATCCCACTGGATATCCTCAAAGACCACTTCTTCGAATAACGGGATGTCGATCCCGGCGATATTTCCGTGACCGCGCAGGACCTCCTCAATCTTGATGTACTCATGCAGGTCGAATTCATCAGCGAACACGCCCGCCCAGACCGAGATCTCCTGTTCCAGCCGCCGGCTGGCGGTGTCGAGCGCTTCGATCTCCTGCTGGATCCGGCGGATCTCCAGGAGCAGCTGCTGCTTCTTCAGCTCAAGCGTGGGCAGGTAGCGGGTGAACCTCTTCAGATCATACTTCTGCTTCTTGAGCTCGTTCTTTGTCAGCCGGACCTTAGCCATCGAGTTCGGTCACCTCGTCAGGTGTCTCTTCGTCAGCTTCAGTGGTCTCTTCCACTGCTGCTTCTTCTGCTTCAGTATCTTCGGCCTCTTCCGCCTCAGCCTCCTTTTCCACCGTGTCGAGGTCAACCGGCCAGTACTCCCTGATCAGTTCGGTCCGCAGACCGGTCTCCTCGGGGGTGAAACAGTCGGAGAGGATCTGCCAGCCACGATCAAGGGCGTCCTCCAGTGATATCTTCACCGAGAGGTCCATCATCCCCGATTCGAACCGGCCGCCGTACTTCAGAAGTTTCTGGTCCCAGACGCTCATGCGGAATCCCATGGCCCGCTTCTCCTCGGTCTCCTTGTAAGAGGCGTAGAGGCGGATCATGCCGTCCATGATGGCCCGATGGTCGCTGCGGGTATCGGCGTTGACCTGCTGTTTGAGCCGGCTCAGCGATCCGAACGGTTCGATGCGGCCGTTCTTCAGGTAGAACTGACCCTCGGTGATGTAGCCGGTGTTGTCGGGCACCGGGTGCGTCACGTCGTCACCGGGCATGGTGGTGACCGCCAGCGTGGTGATGGCGCCCGCGCCCTCGAAATCGACCGCTTTCTCGTACCGTGAAGCGAGCTGACTGTAGAGGTCGCCCGGGTAACCACGGTTCGACGGCACCTGCTCCATGGTGATGGCGATTTCTTTCAGGGCATCGGCGAAGTTGGTCATGTCGGTCAGCAGGCAGAGAACCTCCTTGCCCTGAAGCGCGAACTTCTCGGCGACGGCCAGCGCCAGGTCGGGGACCATGAGACACTCCACGACCGGCTCGTCGGCGGTGTGGATGAAGAAGATCGACCGTCCAAGCGCGCCACCCTCCTCGAGGATGTTGCGAAAGAACATATACTGGTCGAATTTGAGCCCCATCCCCCCGAGGATGATCATGTCGACCTCGGCCTGCATCGCGACCCGCGCCAGCAGCTCGTTGTACGGCTCCCCCGAGATGGAAAAGATCGGCAGTTTCTGGGACGCTACGAGCGAGTTGAAGACATCGATCATCGGGATATTGGTCCGGATCATCCGCCTGGGGATGATCCGCTTGGCGGGGTTCACCGGCGGGCCGGCGATCTCGATCACGTTCTCGGTCAACGGGGGACCGCCGTCTCGCGGTTCCCCACTGCCGTTGAAGATCCGACCCAGCATGTCCTCGGAGAACGATACCTGCATCGGATGCCCCAGGAATCTGATCTCATCATTTGTGGAGATCCCGCGACTCCCCGCGAAGACCTGCAGGTACACCATGTCGCCATCGAGCTTGATGACCTGCGCCAGCGACTTGCCCCGCTTCGAACTGATCTCGGCCAGCTCCTCGTAGGTGATGCCGCTGGCCTCGACCGAGATGACGTTGCCTGCGACACTCAGGATCTTGTTGTAGACTTTCCTCATGCCTCGACAGCCCCTTTGATGAGGTCGTTGATGACTTCCTCCTGCCGGGTGAACTCGTCCGTTCCCATCTCGATGTAGTTCAGGTCGATGAAGGCCTGCCGGAGATTGTAGAAAAACTTCCGGGCCGCTTCCTTATTCTCGAACGGGAATTCGAGATCGAGGATGTCGGCGATCTTCTGCATGATGAGATCCTGCCGTTCGGGCGAGGTCGCGGCATCGACCTCGTCGAAGGCATTCTGCTGCAGATAGACAGCGTCCACGAACTCCGACTTCAGGTAGATGATGAAGTCATCGATCGAGGTTCCCTCCTCACCGACGACCATCATCATCTGGTGCACCTCAGATCCCTTGAAGAGGTACTCTTCTGCTTTCCTGACGTACTCCTCAGGGACGATACTCTTGTATTTCGACCAGCTCTCCAGTGGATGAATCGCCGGGTAACGACGGGCGTCGGAACGCTGCTGGGAGAGCCCGTGGAAGGCGCCGACCACCTTCAGGGTCGACTGGGTCACCGGCTCTTCGAAGTTCCCGCCTGCAGGACTCACCGTTCCGCCGATGGTCAGGCTTCCGAATTCACCATTGTCGAGTTCGACAATGCCGGCCCGCTCGTAGAACTCCGCGATCCGGGATTCGAGATAGGCCGGGAAGGCCTCCTCGCCGGGGATCTCCTCCAGACGACCAGACATCTCGCGCATCGCCTGAGCCCACCGGGAGGTGGAATCGGCCAGCAGCAGTACGTTCAGTCCCATCTGCCGGTAGTACTCACCGAGGGTGGTAGCCGTATACACCGACGCTTCACGGGCTGCCACCGGCATCGAACTGGTGTTGGCGATGATGATCGTGCGCTCCATCAGCGATCGACCGGTGCGGGGGTCGGTCAATTTTGGAAACTCCCGCATCGTCTCCACGATCTCACCGGCGCGTTCCCCGCAGGCGGCGATGATCACGATGTCCACCGAGGCGTGACGGCTGGTGATCTGCTGGAGCACCGTCTTGCCGGCGCCGAACGGTCCGGGGATGCAGTAGGTTCCGCCAAGCGCGACCGGGAAGAAGGTATCGATGATCCTCACGTTGGTGCTGAGCGTCTCGGTCGGCATCAGCTTCTGTCGGTAGTTCCTGATCGGGATCTTCACAGGCCAGTCGAACTGCATCGAAAGCTCAATGGTCTGGCCCCGGTCGTCCTTGATCGTGGCGATCGTACCGTTAACCGGGTAGTCCCCTTTATCTACGACCGACTCAACCGTGTACTCACCACGCAGGTAGAAGGGCACGAAGATGTAATGGGTGAACTGGGTCTCCGGTACCTGTCCGAGTCTCGATCCGGCGATCACCATGTCGCCCGGCTTCACCAGTGGGGTGAAATGCCACTCACGGTCCCCGCCGAGCGCGTCGAGAATGACCCCGCGGGGGAGGAAGAAGCCGTACTCCTCCGCGATCTCGGGGAGCGGATTCTGGAGACCATCATAGATCTTCTCGAGAAGTCCGGGTCCGAGCTGAACCGAGAGGAGTTCATCGGTGAACTCCACTCTGTCGCCGATCGACAGTCCCTTGGTGCTCTCGTAGACCTGAAGGGAGGCGATGTCGTTCTGGATCTTGATGACTTCGGATTTCAGTCGTTCGTCACCGCGGATGGCGAAGGCTACCTCGTTCTGCGAGATGTTTCCCTCGAACCTGACGTTGATCATGTTACCGCTGATGCCGACGATCTCACCGATTTGCTGGTTCATGCTGTCACCCTGCTGATTTCACGGAAAGTTTCCATTCCCCTCTTCTGGTCGAAGAGGGAGAGTTTGTCGAGGATCTGCAGTTTCAGGTAGTAGATGATCAGAAACTCGAAGTCGAAGTGATGGTCCTTCTCGTGCTCGTCCAGAAAGTCCCATCGGTACTTGAGGAGTCGCTTCTCGATCTCAAGGGGATTCCCGTCCTTGAGAAGGGTGGGGGAGAAACTGTCCGGCTTGTACTCATCTCCTTCACTCTGAGCCCTTCGCCAGATAGCAAGATCGTTCCGGAATTCGTATTCGAATTTCTTGAACTTCTTCAGCAGCGCCGGACCCGGGTCGTCATGAGAGGTATCGAAAAGGTAGACGTGCATGAGCTTCACGAAATCACTGAACCTCAGCCACTTCTTCGCCTCCTCAGTGAACGGCCCGATCGACATCTCTGCCGGCCGATCGAACTCGAGCATCGGCAGCTGGGAGATGAGGTAGTAGTGCTTATCCATCCTGCTCGTCCAGAATGGTCTTCAGACGAGGCTGGAGGAATGCCATCAGGGCTTCGGTGATGCTTTCGTCTGTGAAATCGAAATAGACGCTGTCGTCCTTCAGCCCGATACGGAAACCGTGTGAGATATCATTGCTTGCCCTGATGAAGATCGAGTTCTTCAATTCTTCGCTGATACTGGAGAAAAGGAGTTGCTCCAGTGTATCAGTCTCATCCTCGCTGAGGGTGAGTTCAGCGGTTGTACCCGACTGCCACTGGTCGGTGATCCGCAGGATGATCTCCTTCATCGTCTCCGGTGTGAGCGACTTGGAGACCTTCCGGCGAAAAATCCGGTCCAGTATATCGGTGATCCGGGTCTTCAGGAGGAGTTCGGAATCGCGGGCCGCCTGCCGGAGGGCCAGCTCACCGTTCTCCTGGAGCCTGGCGGCATCCCCCCGGGCTTCCTCGATGATCTTCTCCGCCTCACTGCGTGCTTCTTCGATGATCGCGGCGGATTCTTCTCGGGATTTCTCCGTCATCTCCCGGGAAGCACGTTGCGCTTCCTCCACACCCTCCGTCCGCAGCTTCTCTATCAGACTGTCCAGTTTAACATCCATCGGCTTGATCCGTTGTTTGGTGCTGGCTTCCGGTTAGAAGAACGCTTCATCGATGTGCCTTAACATATACAAATTCCAGTGGAGGGAAAACCCTGTCGTGGCCATTTCAGCAGGTAATTGAGATTTTTTTCACACTTTTTTATTGTGTGTTGCAGAGGGCCGACAAACTATCGTGCAGGGTCCCTGAAGCGCAGGGAACCAGAAGCATGCTGTAAACGACCCACCCGGAGGATGCGACGTGAGTAACCTGAAAGCATATGCGGGTATAGCCCGTGTTCCGTTCCTGACACTACCCGTGGTGCTCGTCGCGGTTGGGGCTGCCGCCGCCGCGTACGAAGGCCATTTCAACTGGTTCCACACAGTATTGGCGCTGATCGGTCTGACGGCCCTCCATATCGCGGTAAACGTCCTCAACGAGGTGAGTGACGCGAGAACCGGCATTGACTACAACACCAGCCCGACACCCTTTTCGGGTGGCAGCAAGACCATCCCGTCAGGAGCGCTCTCCAGAAGAAGCGCCCTCCTCTTTGGACTTTTCTTTGTTGCTGTCGGTCTGGTGATCGGCGTCTGGTTCTTTTTCCGGATCGGCACGGTCCTCCTGCCGGTTATGATTCTCGGGGCGATTTCCATTCTGCTCTACTCCGACTTCCTTGTTAAAATCGGGATAGGTGAACTGGTTGCCGGCCTCGGACTGGGTGGATTGGCGGTAGTCGGTACCGCTATTGTTCAGGATGGAACCCTGGGTACCGCCGGTTTCGCGGCCGCCATCCCGGCGACCTTGATGACTTTCAACCTGCTCCTGCTGAACGAGTTTCCCGATGAGAAGATTGACAGGGAAGGCGGTCGGCGGCACCTGGTGATCGTGTTCGGACGGCCTTCTGCCGCGATGATCTATGTGATAGCCGCGCTCCTTACACCGATCTCGATTCTGGGAGCCGTCATCCTGAGTCATCTGCCGGTGATAGCGCTGGCGGGTATGCTTCCATCTCTGCTTCTGGTACAGCCACTGAAGTGGGCATTCAACGATCCCGCTTCGGAGGTGCCGATTCCGGCGCTGGCGTCGAATGTGCAGTGGAATCTGGGAACGAATCTGCTGCTGGCGATTGCGCTCGTGATCGCGTCGTTCTAATTGCGGAACGGTGTACTGAGCTGACTCAGATCACTTCCTGCCGTCCGTTACACCCGGCCAGTCGTCCGTCCGGAAGGGTGAGGCCGGCAGCTTCTCTGTCGATATGAGGTTCGGCTCCGCGTCGTCACGCCAGCCATATCGGACCGCGACCGGTTCCGCAACATGCTCTGAGCCTGCGACCACGGTGTCACCCTCGATGCGGGCCTCAGCCGGGTGGAATTTCCGGTCCTTCCCCGCAATCTCGAAGTGATCGGGCGCAGCTCCATTGATCGTGGCAAGGCCTCCCGCGGTATGGCGGAAGTGGATCCGGACCTCCGAACCTTCGATCTCCATTGATGAATAGAGCGGTCCGCTGAACACCATATCGCGTCCGTAGTCGTTCCCGAGTGCCCAGAGCGCCAGCCGGTGTCCGACATCGTGCTTGTTGCGCGGGTGAATATTGCGGGGATTGCCGATATCCATCGTAACCGCCATCCCCGTGTTCGGAAGAGAGAGGGCCGCGTATTGTGCGTCTCTCAGCTCGGCGCCGGCGCGTGGATCCCTGTTCCCGTACCGGTAGGGAGCCAGCTGCACGAAGTAGAACGGGAAATCTCCCCTGTCCCAGTTCCGTCGCCAGTCTCCGATCATGATCGGGAAGAGCGTACGGTATTGCCAGGCACGGGCAACGTTCGCTTCACCCTGGTACCAGATGACGCCCTTGATCGCATACGGGATGAGTGGCTCGATCATCGCGTTCCAGAGGCTCGCAGCCCGATGTGGTGGACGGGTGCCCGGTTCTTCCCGTCGTTCAATGACCCGTTCGTATAAAGGATCGGATTGCAGGGTTTCCAGAGATGTCCAGGCCTCAGCCGGGGTGCCTCCCCAGGAGGTGTGGATCATCCCGACGGGGCAGCCCAGCTCCTGGTGCAGTTCCCGGGCAAAATGGTAACCCACTGCCGAAAACTCCATCGCCGCTTCAGGTGCGCAGATCGCCCACTCCCCTTCACAATCCTCCTGCGGCTCCAGCTCGGCGCGTTGCGCCACGGTGAACATGCGGATAGAAGAGAAACCGGCTGCCGCGGCGATCGAGTCGGGATTACTGGAACTTCGAAGCGGCCACCACATGTTGGACTGCCCCGAGCAGATCCACACCTCACCGATCAGCACGTCCTCGATCGCAAGGGTGTTGTCCCCGGTGACGATCAACCTGAGCGGACCGTCACCTGACCGGAAGGATGGGAGTATCACCTGCCAGCGACCGTCATTGTCAGCGCTTGTCTTCCGTTTCCGTGTCCCAAGTTCCACCATCACCCGTTCTCCCGGTTCGGCCCAACCCCAGATAGTGATTTTCACGTCCCGCTGGATGACCATGTGATCACCGAAGACACTCGGCAGAGTGACATCGGCCCGGGCTGACGGCAGGATACCTGTACCTGCAAGAAGGAAGAGCAGAATGGCGAGAAGAGGATGCCGGTTCATTGATACCCCGATCGAATGTGCAGGTGAACGAAAACGGCCGGGATATCGGAGGTGAACCGGTCCCGGCCGTTGGTCTGCCTGTCGTCTGGGTGTGTTACCCGGAGGGCGGTGGCCTGTGGTCGGTCAGCACGAACTCGATCGGGTACCCCAGCCGGACCTTGATTGGCTGGTCGCGCTGCATGGCCGGTTTGAATTTCCACTGCAGCATCGCCGTGATGGCGGCGTCCTCGAAGATGCCCGGCGGGCTCGCCATCACGATCGTCGCTTCGAGCACATTACCCTTCTCATCAACGACGATATTGAGGATCACCTTGCCCTCTACGCCAGCTTTCACCGCCATCGGCGGGTAAATAGGTGTGACACGCTTGATCGCTACAGGCCCTTCCTCCCAGGACAGGAAGATAGGGGACTCTTCCCGCCGCCTCGACGCACCCGGAGGGGGTGGCGGAGGGGGTGGGGGAGCGTCCAGGTCGAGCTCGGTGTCCATGATCGTCACGTCTTCGGGGATGTCTTCAGATTCGGTGGGGACCGGGATCTGCGGCCGCTGTGGGGGCGGCGGTTTCTTCATCTGCTCGGTCTCGGGGATATCCTCGATCTCGACATACTCCGTCTCACCCGATCCCTCATACGCCTGGACTTCAAACGTCTTGTACGTCAGGAAGATCATCGTTATCAGAGCAAGACTCAGAGCGAACCCCTGTTCGAAGACGATTTTCGATTCTTCCGCCAGGTCGTGCTTCGGATTACGCCAACCTGTAGCCATGGTCCACCTCCTTCTTCCATACAATAAGACGGATAAGGGGTGATGTCCATTTAGCGTTTTATGAACCGCGAAATAATTATCCGATCCCGGACGGTACCGACTCGATGCGGACAGGCCGGGAACGGCCCAGCCCCCTGCGGCTCAGCGGCCCTTGAATCTCCATTCAGACCTGAAATTCCTGCTCAGCCGCTGGCCGGTAAGGCTCGCGCGGATCATCTCGACCGGGATCGATCCCTCCCTGAGGACCGTGTCGTGGAACTCTTTGTTGGTCATCCGGCCGGATCCGACGAACTCGGAGTGGAGTCCCCGCAACTGCCAGCCGCCCACGAGATAGGCGCACTGGTAGAGCGGACCATACGATTCACCCACGTATCGCCTGACCTCGCTCGTCGCGCCATCCCGTTCATGGCCGACTTTATCAACGAGGAAGTCGATCATCTCCTCCGGAGTCATCTCTCCCAGATGGAACTTGAGCGACACGATGATCCTGGCGCATCGGTGGATGCGCCAGAAGAGCATGCCCATCCGGTTTTCAGGTGTTTTCGGGAAACCGAGATCCCAGAGGAGCATTTCCCAGTGAAGGCACCATCCCTCACCGAGGAAGGCGGTCCGGAAGGGTGAGCGCCAGGTACGGTACCGTTCGCCCATGAATCCCTGCAGATGATGGCCGGGGATCAGTTCGTGCTGCACGGTGGCACGGGAGAAGTGGATGTTGTTTCCGCGCATGCTCATGATCTTCTGCTCATGGGTCATGCCGTCGGTGGGGTAGGAGACGTTGATTCGTTGGCCTCCATAGGTGAAGAAGGGGGTCGTCTCCTGGGCCTTCGGGCTCATCATCTCGACCCGCCACGTCTCCCTGGCGAGGTCGGGAATCGTCACCAGGTCGCGTTCGTCCAGGAAGGCGATCGCCTCGATGGCCAGCTCCCTGATCAGAGAATCCTGTTTCCCCGGCGCCACATGAAGGGTCTTGACGTATTCGATGGCGGCGTGCCAGTCGTCACCGTACCCCATCTCACGCGCGGCTCGTTTGTATTCACTCTCACACCAGGCGTACTCCGCCTCGGCCAGTTCGATCAGTTCCTCCGGCGTGTACGGGATCATCTCGTAGGCAAGCTCGTCGAGCAGCGCCTCCCGGCCGATCGGGTCTCCGATGACCGGATCGGGCTTACCCTCCTTATAACCGAGGATCTTCTCCCGCAGGAGCTTGATGTACTCCTTGAGGACCTCATCACACTTCTTGTAGGGGTCGCTCGCCCACCAGCTGAAGAGGGGCACGTAACCGCTGTAGTACTCGTACCAGTGTTTGAGGGTCCGCTGCTGATTCCCCGCCATCCTGGCGGCCCGGTTCACGATCGACTTCCCTATATAGAACTCCCCTTCGCCTTTCCGTGCCTTCAGGCTGTCCTCCAGTGTCTTGCTGATTTCCTTGATCCCTTCGGTCATCTCTTCAAGCAGGCTGGCCGCCTTTTCAGGATCGAGCGGCTCCATCCTGCGGCGCGATTCCTCCATCGCGATGATCGTATCGGAGAAAGGGAGCAGGGCGGCCGCTCCCGCGATCCGTCCCTCGAGATGGTCGATCCTGCTCAGTTCCCTTGAGAGATGGTTTTTGAAGAGGAGGTAGTCGATCCTGCCGGTCTGGCCCATCTCGTTGAAGTCGACCTCTTCGAGTTCACCCTGCCATTGGTGATAGAACTCCCTCATCCTCTCCAGCCTGATGTCGGAGTTACTGATGTTGTAGAATCGACTCACTCCGGCCCGATCGGTCTCGTAGCGTTCCAGCATACCCCGCATCTCACTGGTTCCTTCTACTTCAGGCTGCTGCCGGCCCTGAGGCGCTGTGTTAGCAAGGGATTCTGCGGATGACGTGGTCGAGAACAGAGTGACGATGACCAGGGTAAGGATGATGGCCGGGAGGGTCCTGCGCATGAGTAGTATCTCCTCTTCGAATTTCCCGAATGGGGCAGTGAGGCCTCCTTCGTAGAGGCCTCACCTGTCAGGGAGAAGATAGCGCAGGGGATTGGCTATGGTAAACCGGCTGATTGCGGCCAGCTTTTCCTCAGGAGGCGACCGCCTGGGGTACCGATGTGTGCACGTTGAACTTCGGTGGGTTCTCCATGTGCTTCTTCACCGCGCACTGGTCGGCCGCGCGGACCACGGCGTCGTAGTATTTCTCGGGGAATTCGGGGGGGAGCTGGATGTCCAGCTCGATTTCCTCTATCGGTCCATTGGGTGTTCTGCTCGTCATCCGCTGGATGATCCTGATGCCGTCGGTGGGCAGACCCCGTTTCTTGCAGAAACCCTTCACGTAGATTCCCGCGCAGGTTCCGATCGAGGCCAGGAAGAGCTGAAAGGGGTACGGGCTGCCCGGGGCATCTCCGGTCTCGATTTCCATGTTCCCGATCCGGGCGTTGATTCTCTCTTCGCTCGGGAAATAGATTTCCATTTCCATGTCTGAATCTCCGTCTGGTTGATCTGGCTCACAGGTTCGACACTAATTTTAGTAATTTAAGTAATTCTAAAATATATGTCGAGGGGAAAATATACCGGGGTGTTTACCGAAACAGCGGTACACAGGTTTCTGTCAGATTCCGGACGGGCATTGCGTTGACTGTCATACCTGCCTCCTGCCCCGGGATTTTCAATAAAGAATAGGAATCCGAATTATCGAGTTTGCGGTCTCGCTGGCCTCTTTATAAGATGACAGAGTAAGGTCATGAACATGAATGGTGTTACAGCCACTTCTGTGCGCGAATGAGACAAGACTGGAGCTGTGATGACCTCTTCTGACAGTGCCCCTGCTGAGGGCAAAAAAGGCAGGCGCGGATTTCTGGAAACGGTACTCGGGACCGGACTTGTGGGCCTGGCCGCCGCGATCGTCTATCCGGCCTGGCGGTTTGTTTTTCCTCCAAAGAATTTGAGGGTGGCAGAGCTGGCGGTGAGTGCGGGACACGTGAATGATTTTCCGCCGAACTCGGGAACCCTCTTCCAATTCGGTGAAGAACCCGCGCTCCTTATCCGCACCCCGGACGGTGAGTTCAGAGCCTTCCTCGGAACGTGTACCCATCTGGGATGCAACGTAGAGTATCGGGCAGACCTGGCGCTGATCTGGTGCGCCTGCCACGACGGCAGATTCGACCTGACGGGCAAGAACATTATGGGACCGCCTCCCAGGCCGCTCCAGTCACTCACCGTACAGTTCCGTGAGGACGAGATCCTGGTGAGCAGGTCGACATGATGGGGTTTCTGAGGAGCCTCACGGCCTGGGCTGACGAGCGGTTACAGCTCGAGGATTTGAGATCATATCTCCGGCACAAGACCGTGCCGATGCACCACTCGATCTGGTACTACTTCGGGGGGATCACGCTCTTCCTGTTCATCATCCAGGTGGCAACCGGCATACTGCTGCTGATGTATTACCGGCCGACCGAGGCGGCCGCCTATGCGAGCGTGCAATACATCATCTCAGAAGTACCCTTTGGATGGCTTGTACGAAGTATCCATGCCTGGTCGGCCAACCTGCTTATCGCGGCGGCCGTGATCCACATGTTCAGCGTCTTCTTTCTCAAGGCGTATCGGAAGCCGCGGGAGCTCACCTGGGTCACCGGTATGGTGATGCTCGGGCTCTTCATGGCATTCGGGTTTACCGGATACCTCCTTCCATGGAACCAGCTCTCCTTCTTTGCGACGAAGGTGGGCACCGAGATGCTGAACGTGCTGCCGGTTGTCGGTGATGTCCTGATGAGGATGATCCGGGGGGGTGAGCATGTAACCGGAGCGACACTGACCCGCATGTTCGGATTCCATATCGCGCTGCTGCCGGCTATCACCACGCTTGCCATCACCGGGCATCTCCTGCTCGTCCAGCGTCAGGGGATGTCTGCTCCACTTATTGACAAACCACCGCGTCAGATGCCCTTTTTCCCGAACTTCATTCTCAGGGATCTTCTGGTCTGGACAATCGTACTGGGCGTTCTGGGAACCCTCTCGCTCTATATGCCCCTGGAGCTGGGTCTTGAGGCGGATCCGATCGCGTCGGCCCCGGTGGGAATCGAACCGGAATGGTATTTCCTCTGGATGTTCCAGATGCTCCGGATCTTCCCGGCCTCGGTGTTCGGACTCGATGGGAGGCTTCTCGTATTCGGGGTGGTCGGTCTGCTGGGGTTCATGTGGATCCTCATGCCCTGGCTGGACAGGGGGGCCGCTGAAGGACGTCCGAACAGATATCTGCAATATGCCGGCCTGTTGATTTTGATCGCGGTCTCGGTACTGACTGTGTGGGCCAAGTTCTTCCATCACAGCTGAGTCGGAGAGAGAAGACTGATGAGACACCGCAATTGCATACTCAGCACCCTTTCATTTGCCGCGGTTGTATTCGTTATACACGCGTCCGCCGCGCTTTCAGTCGCCTCGGCTGAGGGTGCCGCGAGGATAAGAGCGGACCAGGAGGCGAATGAAAGCAACTGTGTCACCTGTCATCGTGTGCTGGAGGGGCCGGAGGCGGAAGTGGGGGTCGTTCATGATTTCGGACTCAGTGCTCATGCAGATGCCGGTCTCGACTGCTCCGACTGTCATGGAGGGAATCCCGAAGCACCAGCGGATCTTGAATTATTTGACTATTCAGCTGCCAAGGGAAGGGGAACCGGATTCCGCGGGGCACCCGGTCGCGACGAGATTCCGTCCTTCTGCGGCCGCTGCCACAGCGATGCGGAGTATATGCGCGGTTTTGCTCCGCAGCAGCGAGTCGATCAGGAACAACTCTATAGTATAAGCGGTCACGGGAGGGCCCTGCAGGAGGGGAACACCCGGGTGGCCACCTGTGTCGACTGTCACTCATCCCATCGGATCATGGGGGCAGCTGATCCCCGTTCAACCGTCTCACCGACCCGTATCCCCGAGACATGCATGGTCTGTCACGAGGATCCATCGGTGATGGCCGGATCAGGACATGCCGTCACTATAGGAGAACAATATCGTTCAAGCGTACACGGCACGGCACTCCTGGAGCGTGGTGTTCTCGGAGCGCCGGCCTGCAATGATTGTCACGGGAATCATGGAGCGGCCCCGCCCGGCGTCAATTCAGTCAGTGCCGTCTGCAGTCAGTGCCATGTTTCAACCGCCGCTGATTTTCAGGATTCTCCTCACGGACCCCTCTTCGAGATGATGGGCGAGCCTGCCTGTGAAGTGTGTCACGGCAATCACGCGATCGGACGCACATCCGATGAGATGCTCATGACCGACGGAGTCTGTTATCAGTGTCATGTCAGTGGTGATGCTGGAGCCACGATGGCGGGTCGTTCCATACAGGAACTGCAATCACTCGAACAGGCCATCAGTGACACGGACAGTCTCCTCGTGGTTGCTCTTCGCAAGGGGATGGAGGTTGATGAGGGGCGGTTTACCCTCAACCAGGCACAGAACAAACTCGTACAGGGGCGCGCGGCCATCCACACCTTCGAAATCGACAGTCTCATTGCTGTGACCGAATCGGGTCAGGAAGTCGCGACTGAAGCCGCGACCTTTGGTCTGGCGGCGATCGAAGAGTTTTCCCGTCGACGAGGCGGGTGGCAGGTGTTTCTCCTCCTCTGTGTCGTTGTCGTGGTCGGAACCTGGATGCTGATCAGACGCTTCGAAGGCCCGGGCGGAAAGTACCCGCTGAGAGATCCTGAATGAGACCGGGAGGGACCCGTACTCTACATCCCTTTCAGCTCTGAGCCGATCTCCGTTTCATGCCAGGGTGGCAGTACCTTTACCAGGACAATAAGTATCAGGAAGGGCAGGATCAGGAATCCGATCGAAGCGAGCAGCCCCTCAATCCCGCCGATCTCCATCTTGTACACCGTGAGACCCCGCAGGCTCTTCGAGAAGAGCTGACCACCGATCACCACGTTCCATCTGGTACTGAAGATACCCACCTGAACGAGAACCGCGGCCAGAATGAAGCAGAGTCGTTTCAGTTCGTCGGGCAGGCGGTATATCCGTGGTAACACCAGGAGTAAAAGTGGGCCAAAGGTGCCTATCACGATCTGGACAATTGTCAGGCTTATGAAGAGCCTGCTGGAGATCAGTTCAGAGAGGATCTTGATCGATTCTTCAGATTCATACAACCGGTGGACGAAATCGAGCAGTTCGAGAGAGAAGTCCACGATCAGGGCGATCAGGAGAAAGGTCGCAAGCTTGTTGATGGTTGCCATTTCCGGCACCCGTCGCCTCAAGAGGGTGAATATATAATAGAGGATGAGGACCATGGCGATGCCGGATACGATGGCGGAAAAGAGGAATACGATAGGCATGAGTACGCTGCTCCACCAGGGATTGGCTTTTATCGATCCGAAGATGAATCCAACGTAACCATGCAGAATAAAGGCTGACGGGATGCCGATAACGGTTATGAAATAGACCGCCTTCTTGTCGAACCTCACCGCCTCCTGAGAGATATCGGTAGATCCCAGTGAGAGAGCGAAGTAAAAAAACCGCTTGAGGCCCGTTTTGTTCTGGCTCCAGTTCACGATATCAGCACGGTATTCGAACCAGATCTCCAGCAGCAGAACCACCGCAAGGTACCAGGCATAGACAAACCCGAACATCGCCATTGCCGAACTGGTCTGGGGAGTGAAGAAGATCTCCAGTGAACGCTCCGGGTGTCCCAGATGAGCCAGCAGGGGCAAGGGCGCAACTATGAGGAAGGCCAGGGCAGTCAGGAGTGCCAGTCGATAGGTCGGCACGATCTCTTTGACATTGAAGACCTTGGCAAGCGAAGCAAGTATGAACGCGCCTGCCACCAACCCGGTTATATAGGGATAAATGACAATCAGAAGGCCCCAGTGAAGCTCGATTTCATTGGGATAAATGTAGCCGGAGATCTGGCTCATCAGCGATTCAAGGTGGTGGAAGGCCTTATCCATGACTACCTGACCTCGTTGTCGAGTTCGGAGTAATACACCTTCGGTTCGGTATTGAGCGACGGCTTCAATGTCTGCAGATGGCTCATTCGCATCATTCGTCTGAGCGGACTGGCCATTGATTTCAGCTCGCCGAACACTCGGGCCTGGGTCGGGCAGACCTCAACACACGCCGGGAGGTGCCCCTGCACAACCCGGTGATAACAGAAAGTGCATTTATCTGCGGTTCTGGTGCGAGGGTCGAGATAACGGGCCCCGTATGGGCACGCCTGGATACAGTAGCGACAGCCGATGCAGTACTCCGCATCAACAAGGACGACGCCATCTTCGGTCATAAAGGTCGCCCCGACCGGACATACCTGAACGCAGGGCGGCCTGTCACAATGGTTGCACAGCTTCGGAACGAAGAATGATCTCAGAATACTCTCTTCATTCTCTGATTGTTCAAAGCCATTGATGCCACCCTCGGGAGACTCAACCTTCACCTCACCTTCGGTATCGATGAGGTAGTGTTCGATCCATGTCCGGAAGTAGAAGGGTTCTTCCGGAACATCGTTTTCAGCCTTGCAGGCCCTGACGCACTGGCCGCAGCCGATACATTTATCAATCTGGATCCCCATACCATAATAGTGGTCGGCAGGATTGTACTCCTGCTTGCCGGTATCCTCGATCAGACGGATCGGACCACACATCCCGAGCAGAAGCAGGGAGGAGGAATCGTGCAGCAGCTTTGAGACGAATTCACGGCGTTCGTATTTCTTCGCCATCTAACTCTTCTCCGGATTATGAGGATAATGACACTGCCAGCAGAGGTACTGCTCTCCGTGGGAGTTCAATTCAATCTGCGGTATCACACTGGAACCCGAGGCCCCCGTTGAGTGGCACTGACCGCAGAATTCCCGGGTAACCGGTTTTCCCGGCAGGAACGAGCGGGGGGTCTCCCGGTGCTGGGGAGCCGCGTCGTGACACATTTCACAATCGAGTGAGTTGTGATGTGAAACGGCTTTGGTTCTGGCGATCTGCCCATGACAGGCTGAGCAGGAACCAGGCACCTCGGGGGGTGTCGGATCGTGAGGATCATGGCAGCTGAAACACGCCTGACGGGGATTGTGCTCGATCTCCACGATCTGGGGGAAGCCAGTGGGACGTGATGCGAGGTATTCATGGCAGGGGAGGCAGGTCTCCCTCTCACGTGGAATTACCGGCAGCCGTACGCCAGGATCCTCGGCATGATCGAGTGAGGGTTCATGACAGATTTCGCAGGAGAGGGTTCGGTGATATGATCGGTTTTTCTTCTCGCCTTCATCAACATGGCAGACCACGCACATCTGCCACCCGGCATACTTGAGTTCCCTCCCGGTGACCAGTTCAATCGCATCACCACGATAGTGACCAAATTCACCAAACGATTCGGGCACGAACTGACTTCTTATCAGCAGCAAGGCTGCTATCGCGATTGTGAAAACGATTACCAGGCGGATCACCTGGTCGGGGATTTTCCAGATCTTCATCGAACACCTCGCACACTATTGTGGCCGAGTGATCATCGACGGGGTTAATAATACTTACTCCTAACTATCCTACCCTAAAGTGACGCCGGGCAGGAGTGCAAGCACCTCTTTGTGATATTTTTCACTTTTATTGCCGGCTCGGACTGCTCTTCGAACGCGAGTAGAAGAGTGAGATAGCCAGCGCGATCAGTCCGAGAAAGAGGAAGGCGACTACGCGATAGATGAGATCGAGACGAGACAGATCGACCATGAAGAGATAAATGATCGCCACCAGCATCGTGGCGATCGCCATATATCGGTATTTCGCGTTCCGAAGTAACTGGCTCATCACAAAGTACGCCGCCGCGGCGGCTGTCCAGGAGAGCGTCACCAGATTCTCAGGCACAGCACTTTTCAGGGCGTACAGCATGAAGATGAAAGCAACGATCAGATAGAGATTTCTCAGATTCTCGGTCGTCAGTGTCAGGCGCTCGCGCTGCCAGTTCAGGATCCGGGCGCTCAGAATCGCGACGAAGGCGAGGCTGAAGTTCACACCGGTGACTGAGGGGGAGGTGGAGATGTAGAGCAGCAGGATGAGCAGAAAGATGATTGAATTGGAAACGATAAGGATCTTCGACCTGAACCAGAGTGCCATGGAAACCACAAGAAAGGTCTCCAGGGCCAGCCAGAGGAAGGCGATCGGAACCCCGGAGTAACCGAATAACGCGATACTCAGGGCGGTGAATCCGAAGCCGGCGTATACCGAAGGAGCAAGTTGCCGGTGGGTCATGCTCCAGAGGATCATTGAGCTGGGCAGGGCGAAACAGGCTATGGCCATGAAAACGGGTGAATAATTCTGTGGGTAATGGATCACGACCGTGACAAAGACTGTCAGGGCGAACCCGAGGCAATTGAAGATGATCAGGGCAATATGGGACGGCTCTGATGCGGCTTTCTCCGAAAAAGAGAGCATTGGAACAGAAAAGGCCGCGGCGTAGAGGAATATGAACACCAGCCCGCTCGCGCCGCCCGGCTCAAACAGCGGGCGACTGGCGGCGATCGGATTGCCGGATAACCAGATGAGATGAGCGGCGTATACCAGCAAAACCGAGGTGATCAGCAGACCCCACCACTCCCGCTTCCTGGCCAGGTACACCGATAGAGTTGAGAGAAGGACGATGAGTGGAAGACTCACCCAGGTGCTGTCCAGCATCAGTGCCGACACAAGACCAAGCACTATCGCGATCACGCCCAGGATCTGGGTGTCGCGGGATATCGAGAGGTAGAGAATGAATCCAACGACCGCCAGTAACAGGAGAAATGCCAGGCCGGCACTACCTATTACCGGGTTTTCGGAAAAATAGTGGAGCCTCAGGGTCGTGTAGTAGAGCAGGAGCAGACAGGTTACGTAATTGATCCGGTAGATGTGAGGCGCGTGCTCTTTCCATACCTGGGCGAAAAAGTAGAGACCGGTGACCGAGACATATCCGATCAGGGTCGGAAGGATGCCCAGTCCAAGATACCGGGTATACGCCATTGCGAAGATGATCCCGAGCAGGAGGATAAAACTGCCGACCCAGGCGAAACCGAAGGATCCGATCCTGATCTCCAGGCCTGGACCACTACTTTCGGGTTTTACCGGTGGATGGGGTGCTGTCTGGATGGAGGAGGGCGATCCGGCCGGAAAGGGTTCCCTGTCCGTCGCTAAATCCAGATGTGTTTCAATGCGCGACAGTCGGGATTCAAGTTCCTGCAGGTATTCGTGGATGTTGCGTCCTTCCGACCCTGAATCAACCATCTCGCAGCTCCGTTAGGACTCAGAACCAAGTCAGGCTGATTATCCTACTGCCAGGTAGGGAGTGGGAAGTGAAAAAGAAGCTGTCAACACGAACGCGAAGCTCTGATCGGGACGAAACATTGTATCCCCGATTCCCGTTCTGTTAAGAGTGTTCATGCATGAAGCCTGTCGGAGAAACACTCCGCCAGCGTAACCCTCGCTATAGCCGATTTCTCCGACAGGCTCCCAGGAGCTGTATTAACAGGAAGGGTCACATGAAGAGACTGATTCCGATATTGGTCATCGCGCTCATCGCCGGGTCTGTCGCGGTTGTTCAGGGAACCACGAGCGACGACCTGATCCGACAGGACCGTGAAGCGATAACCAGAGCCGCCCTTGATTACATCGACGGTTACTACACCGGGGACGGGGAGCGGATGGCTCGTGCGCTTCATCCCGAACTCGCCAAGCGGATCGTCAGGACGGATCCGAACACGGGGAAAAGCGTGCTCCAGAACATGACCGCTGAGCAGCTCGTACAGATCACGAACGGTGGCGGGGGAAACCGGATGCCTGAAGAGGAGCGGCAGAACGATGTCACGATCCTCGATGTATTTGAGAACGTGGCCAGTGTGAAGATCGTCGCCGGCACGTGGATCGATTACCTCCATGTCGGCAGGGTTGATGGGGAGTGGAAGATCATCAACGTGCTCTGGGAGATGAAACCGCAGGCCGAGTGAGCTTCGGCAGCAATCCGCAGTCCGAATAAACTCCGGCCGCAATCCGCAGGCCGAGTGAGCTTCGGCAGCAATCCGCAGTCCGAATAAACTCCGGCAGCAATCCGCAGTCCGAGTGAGCTTCGGCAGCAATCCGCAGTCCGAATAAACTCCGGCTGCAATCCGCAGTCCGAATAAACTCCGGCTGCAATCCGCAGTCCGAGTGAGCTTCGATCGAGAGAAAGAGTATCACCTCTCTCCACAGGTGGTTATTGCCCGGGAATGGATGTATTGGTAAAGTCTGAGTCTGTACGATAGGTGAGAGACGTGGTGTGAGAGAGGTGATCGATGACGAAGGACACCGGCCATTCCGGGGCCGGGAAGCAGAACAGTGGATATCCATTCAGCGATCCATCCCCCCGGGTCAGTGAGCATCCCCAGGATTTCGACTACATCAGGGCCAACATCCCCTGCCAGTGGGCCTGCCCGGCGCACACGAACATCCCCGGTTACATCTTCGCGAATTCGAATGAACACTTCGATGCCTCCTATCTGATCAACAGGGTATCCAATCTCCTTCCGGGAATTCTCGGCAGAATATGCTCCAGGCCGTGCGAGGATGCATGCCGGCATGGAGATCCCGATCTCGGCGAGTCGGTGGCGATCTGTCATCTGAAGCGGGCAGCCGCCGATAGACGGGAAGAAAAGGTGCCGCCTGAGGGACAGGTCTTCGAGCGGACTGGAAAGACGGTCGGCGTGGTCGGAGCGGGCCCCGCGGGTCTGGCTGCGGCACATTCACTGGCGGTGTTCGGGCACGATGTTGTGGTGTACGAGCAGCTCGACCATGCGGGCGGAATGCTCTGGTACGGGATCCCCGAGTTCCGGCTTCCAAGTGCGGTGATCGACGAAGAGGTCGGGTTCATCGAGAGACTCGGGGTTGAGTTCCGGTACGGCCAGCGGCTGGGTGAGGACTTCACGGCGGCGGATCTGCTTGAGCGTCACGACGCCGCGATCGTTTCAGCCGGGTGCACCAGACCATATGAACTCGGTATACCTGGTGTCGACCTGAAGGGACTCTACGCCGGTCTTGATTTCATGATGCGTATAAACCGTGGTGAAGCTCCCGAAGTGGGAGAGCGGGTCATCGTGATCGGCGCCGGATTCACCGCCTTCGATTGCGCACGGAGCGCGCTGAGGTGCGGATCGAAGGATGTCTCAATCTGCATCCTCGGTGTGGAGGAATTGCTGACCGTTACACGGGAAGAGGTACTCGAGGCGAAACGTGAGAACATCCGGATCGAAAGCCTGCTCCGTTCCCTGGAGATCATTGGAACTGATACCGTCGAGGGAGTTCGTTTTGCCCGGAACCGTCTCGGAGGAATAGGTGAACGGGGTGAACGGATAACGACTCCAATCGAGGGGTCGGAGTTCGTGATGCCCGCCGATACCGTGATCACAGCGGTCGGACAGCAGCCGGAGCGCTCATTCAGCGCAACCGGTCTCGATCGACAGCCGGTGTTCGACGGGGATGGCAGGAGTGATATCGAGGGTCTCTTCATCACGGGGGATTATCTGACCGGGGCAGCCACCGTAATCCAGAGCATCGGCCTGGCCAGACAGACCGCAACACTCGTCGACGAACACCTGATGGGGCGCACCCGGAGGAAGGCAGTGGTCACGATCGATCCCGGTGAGGATACTCATCGGCAACGGTCGTGGGACTTCATCGAACATCAGGAGACGCCGCTGCTCCCGACCGGTGATCGCTTCGACGGTCACAGCGCCGAGGTCGAACTCGGATTAACACCCGAACAGAACCTCGAAGAGTCAAAGCGCTGTTACCTCTGCAACCTGAAGTACGAGATCCACATCCCTGACTGCATCTACTGTCGATGGTGCATCGATCAGTGTCCGCGTAACTGCATCGGACTGGTGAAGAGCGTCGAGTCGACAGGCGGGCATCTCGGTACCGCCATCGAATGGACTGAACACTGGGATGAGGTCGCGGGGATCGTGATCGACAACGAGCGGTGTATCCGGTGCGGTATCTGTCTGCGGATCTGTCCGACACAGTGCATCTACGTCCGGCTTGTGAACATGGCTGAGCGGATGGTCCTCGAGGGTGAGGTGGACAATGGCGAGTGAGCACTATGTCATCATCGGCAATGGTGTAGCCGCCAACAGTGCCGCAGATATCCTGCGACAGGGCAATCCCGACAGCCGCATCACCCTGATCTCGCGTGAGTTCTTCCCCTTCTACTACCGGCACAAACTCCGCTTCTTCATCTCAGATGAACTCCGGGAGGATCAGCTCGTGGTCTGTTCTCCGACTCATTACCGGGAACAGAACTTCAGGTTGCGGCTCGGGCAGGAGGTGCAGCGGGTCGATCTGAAGGAGAAGACGCTCTATCTGAAGCATATGGAGAAGGTGCACTACACCCGGTTGCTTCTCTGCTGTGGCGGCTGGCCGCGCATCCCGGAGGTTCACTACGATTACCGGCATCACTTCACCATCGTGAAGGGACTCAGTCACGCCCGTGATCTCAAAGAGAAGCTGGCCGGAGTGGATCGGGTATTGATGGTCGGCGGTGATCTGGTGAGCCTCAGGATAACGGAAACCCTGCTGCGCATGGGCAGGGAGGTCCTCTTCCTGATCAACCAGGATTCCTTCTGGCCGCTGACTCTCACCGATGAGATACGGACCGATTTCACCGAGCGACTGACTAAACAGGGGGCTGAGGTGCTCGTCGACGATGAGATCACCGGTATCGAGGAAGGAACGTCCGGATACGAGATCAGAACACGCCGGGAGAAGAAGATATCATGCGGTCTGATAGGAGCGTTTTTTGGTCTCGTGCCGAATGTGGAGTTCCTCTACTCGAGCGGACTCGATATCGATCGGGGTATCCTCGTCGACGATCATCTGCAGACGAGCGATCCTGCGGTCTTTGCCGCCGGTGACTGCGCCCAGATCTGGAATCCCTCGATCAACAACTACTGGGTCAGTATCGGGTGGGAGAATGCCAGGATACTGGGTGAGGTGGCGGCCAGGAACATGCTGGGGGAGAGCGCGACCGCCGGGGCCCCGAAAGAGAGCGCCCTCGATTACGAGGGGATAAAGGTCAATACCTCCTGGTGGCAGATGTATGACTGAACTGAACGGTATCGATGTGACGCTCCGGATCTGCGGCGCCGCCGGTGACGGCTCGCTCGCCGCGGGTTCCTTCCTGAACAGGGCCGCTGCCCGCATGGGCTACCACATCATGAACATCGACTTCTATCCGGCTGAGATCAGAGGATTCGGGAAGAGTGTGGCCCATACCCGGATCAGTGACCGGCCGGTCCTGACGCCGGGCGGTCTCGCGGACTGCCTCGTCTCACTGAATGACCTGCACGCGATCACCGAACTGGATACCCTGGCCGAAGGAGCGGTGATCCTCTACGACTCGAGGCCCCCGAACTACGTGGAAGAGGATGAAGCGATTGCCGGATTCATCGAACCGGGCATGATCGGATACGGGGTGCCCCTCGGTGAACTGAGTTCGATCGCCACGAAGAGCGCCCGCTCCCGGAACATCGTGGCGCTCGGAGCGCTCTCCGGCATATTCCGCCTCCCGCCTGAATACCTCCGGGACGCGATCCGTGAACGGTTCGCGCGCAAATCGGAGGAAATCGCCGAGACGAACATCAGGGCCTTCGATCTGGGGTTGGAGTACGCCCGTACCGAACTGGTCAAAGCCGACGCCATCGATTTCGGGGAGCGGGTACCGGGGGCGAGTGACGACATCGCGATCGTCTCGGGCAACGAGGCGGTGGCACGTGCCTGTCTCGATGCCGGTGTGAGGCTCTACGCGGGGTATCCCATTACACCAGCCACAAAGATCATGGAAATCCTGGCGAAGGAACTCCCGAAGCAGGGTGGCGTTGTGGTCCAGACCGAGGATGAGATCAGTGCCATCGGACACGTCATCGGCGGAGGTTTCGCCGGGAAGCGTTCCATCACCGCGACGAGCGGTCCCGGCCTGAGCCTCATGTCGGAATTCCTCAATCTCGCGGTGATGGCGGAAGTACCCGTGGTGGTCGTGAACGGGCAGAGGGGCGGCCCCTCGACGGGGCTGCCGACCAAGACCGAACAGTCCGACCTGAATATCGCGGTATTCGGCGGAGCGGGTGATTCACCCCGTCCGGTCATCGCCCCGGCCGATGTGACAGAATGCTATGAGCTGACCGTGAAGGCGTTCGAGGTGGCCGAAGCGTTCCAGACACCGGTGATCGTGCTCACCGATCTCTTTCTCGGCAATCGGGTTGAGGACATCACCTGGCCTGAGGGGGATCTCGCTGCCTGGGGTACATACGAGAACCGGATAGCTGATCCCTCAGCTGCAGAGGACTACAGGCGGTTCGCGGTCACACCCGACGGTGTCTCACCCCGCTCGATCCCCGGGATGCCCGGGCTCCACTATCCCGCTACCGGTCTCGAACATGACGAATGGGGTCTGCCCGAATACTCCCCCGAAAATCATCTCCGGATGACGGAGAAACGGTACCGGAAGTTCGATGCCCTGCGGGACGCCTGGCCCGCGTCGGAGCCGGAGGGTGCCGGTGGTGAGCTGGATGTCGGCATCATCAGCTGGGGATCCACGATCGGAACCACCCGGGAAGCCCTCGAATACCTGAATGGCACCGGTATGAGAGCCGGTGGACTCTTCCCGCGGCTGATCTGGCCTCTTCATACAGAATCCCTGAGGGAGTTTTCATCCCGCAGCCGGAACCTCATCGTCGCGGAAGGGAACCATTCCGGACAGCTGGCGAACATGGTGGAGACTGTTGTCTGCCGGGAGATCATCCGTGTCACGGAGATCCCGGCCGGACCGATCTCGAGCACACGGATCATCGAAGCGGCGGGAGGGCTCAGCGGATGAGTGATGAGGCCTTCAGCGGCGGACACTACCCCCTCCTCGACAGCGATCTCAGGCGGGACCTGGAACAGGTTGCAGATTCGGGTCTCCTCGATTCCCGCAGCGAAGCGCTCCCCACCTGGTGCCCGGGTTGTGGGTATTACGGGATAACCCACGCGCTGGCCAACGCCCTCACCGAGCTTCAGATCGAGAACCACAACCTGGTGGTGATAAGCGGGATCGGGTGCGCCGGCCGATATCCCTTCTTCTTCAAGGGATACGGCTTCCACGGGGTTCACGGCCGGGCCCTCACGATCGCGAGCGGGGTCAAGATCGCCAACCCCGACCTGCATGTTCTGGTCGTTGGTGGGGACGGGGACGGCCTGGGGATCGGCGGCGGACACCTGCCGCACGCCATCCGCAGGAACGTCGATCTTACCTACATCCTCTTCGATAACGGCATCTACGGCCTGACCAAGGGGCAGAGTTCGCCGACCACGCCCCGCGGACAGATCACCGGTACCCACCCGTACGGGAATCCCGACGAACCCGTCGATCCCGTGCTCCTCGGGCTTGCCTATCGGGCGAGTTTCCTGGGGCACGGTTACGCCGGGGAGCCTGATCGTCTGAAGGAAATCTTCGTACGCGCGCTCTCCCACCGGGGCTTCAGTTTCGTGCCCGTGCTCACCCCCTGTGTGACCTTCGACTCGGTGAACATCACCTGGGACAGTTTGCGGGGAGAGTGGGAACCGGTACCCGAGGATCACGACCCTTCCGATCTGAACGGTGCCCTGCGGCTTGCACTCGAGAAAAAACACTACTATGGGATCCTCTATGAGGAAGCAGACCGACCAACGTTTGCAGACTCTGAGCAGGAGATAACAGATAAAGCCACCGGCTGATTGCCTGAAGAAGGTGTGGCGGGCCGGTTGTACCAGAGACAAACCCTCGATAGAATGAGCCGACATCTTCATACGGTTTCTGTTTGCACGCTCTGACCCCCCTGGGAGGTTCGACATGTTCCGACGCCTGATTTTCCCAATGGCCGCATTCCTCTTCCTCATCGGTTCACCCGCCATGGCCCAGATGACCCCCTGGTACCAGTGGACCTTCGTCGATGCCGACATCATGGACGAGATTATCGGTGAGGCCTCCGGCGAGACCGCCTTTAACACCATCATGGAGACCGGTGGGTACAACAAGGACCGGCAAGCTGAGGAATATGCCGGTACGTTCTACGAGACCCAGTACATCTATGACCAACTGGTGCTGTACGGCCTGCCGGGAGCCGAGATCGTTCGCTTCCCTGGTGGCAGTGTGTGGGATGGTATCAAAGGAGAACTCTGGGAAGTGAGTCCCATACGCCAGAAGCTGGCCTCCTTCCAGGATATGCGAGCCATGCTGGCAAGCGGCAGCCAGAACGCCAATGTTTCGGCTGAACTCGTGTGGATCGGGATGGGTTCTGAAAAGGAGATCGAACGGGCCGGTGTTGCCGGCAAGATCGTGGTGACGGAGGGCTCAATGAGCGGCGCCCACCGGATCGCCTGCCAGCAGATGGGGGCACTGGGTGTGATCTGCATCGCTAACAGTCGGCCGAACTTCGATCCACTGCAGATCCCCTGGAGCGGTGTCGGGGGCAGGGGACGGGGAGGCGGCACTTCTGAGACGAAATTCGGATTCTACATCCCGCCACGTGAGGCGGAAGTCCTGAAGAGGCGATTGCAGGCGGGGCAAACCATTACGGTCCATGCCGAGGTGGAATCGACAACCCGCGAATACGACCTTGAAGACGTGATCTGTCACATCCCGGGCACCGATCCGAACGCCGGTGAGATTATCCTCTCGGCTCATATGTTCGAGGGGTACACCAAGCAGGGCGCGAACGACAACAAATCGGGATGCGCCGGGATCCTCGAGGTGGCCCGCACACTGCACACGTTGATCGAGGAGGGCAGGATCCCGAGGCCGAAGCGGACGATTCGCTTCCTGTGGGGACCGGAGTTTTCCGGTACCGGCCCATGGGTCAAGGCGAACAGAGACCTGATGGAGAAGACCCTCTGCAATATCAACATGGATATGGTGGGTGAGTCGCTGCAGCTCAACAATGGATTCACCAACCTGATGCGCACTTCCTACGGCAACGCCCACTACATCAACGACGTGATGGAGAACTACTATCGCTTCGTCGGGGAGAGCAACCGGGAGCGGATCCAGAACCGGAGTGGATTCTACAAGGTTCCGCGCCGGATCGTGGCCCCGACCGGACCTGAGGAGCCGTTCTACTACAGCATCGAGACCCACTACGGCGCCTCCGACCACATGGTATTCAACAACTGGGGGGTCCAGGTACCGGGCATCATGATCATCGTCTGGCCCGACCAGTGGTACCACACCTCGGGTGACCGGGTCGACAAATCCGATCCGACCCAGATGAAGCGGGTTACCATCCTCGGTGCGGCCGGCGCTTACACAGTCGCCAGCGCCGATGACGACATGGCCATCAGGATTGCCAGCGAAACCGCGAGCAATGCAACCCGCCGGCTCGGCCACCAGTTCGTCATAGCACTGGAGCGGCTGAACTCCGCGACCGCCAGTGATCTCGGCGACATGTACAGTTGGGCGAGGGCTCACGTGGAAGGCACGGTGCTGGCCGAGAAGGCGACCCTGCAGTCGATCCTCGAACTCGCCACTGATACCGATCGTGTCGGAAATCATGTCGAGCAGATGATCGAATCGGTTGAAGCGATCGGTGAGGCTCATCTGGAGGCGCTGCAGGCACACATGACCGCGACGGCGGCCCGTCTGGAGACCCAGCCTGTCCGGATCCAGCTCACCGATCTGGAGCGGCGGGCCGATCGGATGGTCCCTTCGCAGACCTCACGGGTGAAGGAGAACGGCTACAACGGATACAACGTGTTCCTGAGCGAGGTCAGTGAAGAGGACCGGGCACAGTTCCCGTACGACCGTCGGAGCATTGCCAACACCGGGGAGATCAACCTGCTCATCAATGGGGAGTTCAGTGTCCTCGACATCAAGAAGATGCTCGATGCCCAGAACCGCTCCACATCCGACCTGCAGGCGATCATCAACTACATCGAGATCCTGAAGCTGGCCGGACTGGTCGACATGTAGCAGACTTCCCGGCAGGGGGGCAGAACACAGAAAGGGCGGGATCAGCACGTAAAAAGCGGGTCGATCTTGCCCTTTCACTTTTCGGCATGACAGGAGCGGTAAGCATGTGGAAATGTCAGCTTATCTGATGAGTGGAGCGCTACGTCCTTCCCTCCGGTATCGCTCCAGAAGAGTGGACAATCGTTCCACCACGTCGGGATATTCCAGATAGAGGTTCTCTTCCTCATCGAGGTCCGCCCTCATGTCGTAGAGCTGACCGGGAGCGGGATCATCCTCCCCGCCTCCCGTCCAGCCTCCTGAACCGCGCCCCTCGATCAGTTTCCACTGCCCCGCGCGTATCGCGAACATGCCCTCGATCGAATGGTGGACGGTTGCTTCCCTGATTGGATCATCCCCGACCGATCCCCGGAAGGCAGGCAGCATGTCGAAACTGTCTTCGCCGGCATTATCCGGGAGTACCGTGTCTGTTATCGCTGCGCAGGTCGCCGGCAGATCGGTGAGAGAGATGGTCTCATCAGTCGATGATCCCGCCTCGATGATCCGTGGCCACCGTGCGATATAGGGGATCCGGTGTCCCCCGTCCCAGACATCCGATTTCCTGCCCCGGAGATGGTCGTTGGGCAGGTGGTCATACGCGGTCATCGGTGTCATTGTTGAGCCGTTGTCGCTTGTGAAGATGATGAGGGTGTTCTCCGATATGCCGTGACGGTCGAGGGTGTCCATTATCTGCCCGACAGACCCATCGACCTGGGCGACGAAATCACCGTAATCACCCGCGGCGCTGACTCCCGAGTAATCACTCACGGGCAGGACCGGCGTATGGGGTGCGGTGAGGGGGAAATAGAGGAAGAAGGGTGATCGGGGATTTTCCTCCATGTGCCGGTCGATGAAACCGACCGCCTTCTCCGTCAGCAGGGGCAGGGTCTGCTCGTGATCGAAGTCCGGCGCGGCGGGACCGGCACGGTAAAACGCAAGCCCCCCCCGGCCCTCGATCCGCTCCGTCGGAGGTTTCACCACCCGGTCGTTCTCGATATAGACATAGGGGACCATGTCGAGTGAGGCCGGTACCCCGAAGAAGTAATCGAACCCGTGATCGCACGGCCCGTCGGTCACCGGTCTGCTGTAGTCGACCGTCTCCCCGGTCTCGTTCGACCGGTCGCTGAACCGGTAGCCGTCAGTTGTCTCCCAGCCGAGCCCCAGGTGCCACTTCCCCACGCACGCGGTCGAGTAGCCGCTCTCCCCGAGAAGGGAGGCCACCGTCATCCTCCCGGGTTCGATCAGGGGAGGGGAATACCCCCAGAGTACGTTTCGGGTGAGCCGGGTACGCCAGCAATAGCGGCCGGTGAGGATCCCGTACCTTGTGGGTGTACAGACGGCTGAACCGCTGTGGGCGTCGGTGAACTTCATCCCCTCCCGGGCCAGACGGTTGATATTGGGGGTGGGGATCTTCGAGTCAGGATTGTTGCATCCCGGGTCTCCGTATCCCAGATCGTCGGCCAGGATGAAGATGATGTTCGGCCTGCGCCACGAACCGGATCGGTCTGACGACCCGCACCCCTGCAGGAGTACCGGAAATATCCCGGCTCCGGCAGTGCCCAGTCCTGCGACTTTCAGGAAATCACGTCGGTTCCGATCCCTCATCGCACTCCTTCCGTCAGTGTACCCGGAGGATCAATGAGGATTGTAGCATGGAGGACATCCCCCGGCCAGGTACCGCCGGGTCGGCATTTGATTCCTGGCCTCTGTGGGATAAGATGAGACCGGATTGACACGATTCCCCGACTGGAGGTACCGATGTCCCGCTCCCGCACGATCACGCTGCTCGGTATGGTGTTCCTCCTCGCTCTCACCACGGCAGGGTGCTCCGCCGGTAACGGCCGGTTCGAGACCGACAAGGACCGCCGGATGGAATGGTGGCGGGAGGCCCGGTTCGGGCTCTTCATTCACTGGGGGCTCTACTCGATCCCGGCCGGACAGTGGGAGGATAGAACCGACCACGCCGAGTGGATCATGACGACCGCGCAGATCCCGGTTGAGGAATACGAACAGTTCCTCGGACGGTTCAACCCGGTCGAGTTTGACGCGGATGAATGGGTGAGGATGGCCAAAGGCGCGGGGATGAAATACATAGTCATCACCTCGAAACACCACGACGGATTCGCGCTCTTCGATTCAGAGGTCAGCGACTACGACGTCATGGCGACACCGTTTCAGCGGGACATCATGGCGGAACTCGCCGAGGCGTGCCGCCGCCACGGTCTGAAGATGTGCTGGTACCATTCGATCATGGACTGGCACCATCCCGATTACCTGCCCCGTCGCGGCTGGGAGACGAGGTCGGCCGAAGGGGCAGATTTCGATCGCTACGTGGAGTACCTCAGAAGTCAGGTGACCGAACTCCTCACCAACTACGGTCAGATCGGGATCATGTGGTTCGACGGAGAATGGGAGAGCACCTGGAGCCATGACTACGGCCAGCCGCTCTACGACCTCTGCCTGGAACTCCAGCCCGATGTGATCGTGAACAACCGGGTCGATGTGAGCCGGGGCGGCATGGTGGGGATGTCGGCCGACGAACGTTCGGCAGGTGATTACGGGACACCGGAGCAGGAGATCCCGGCGACCGGTATGCCCGGTGTCGACTGGGAGACCTGCATGACCATGAACCGGCACTGGGGGTTCAACCTGTTCGATTCCGACTTCAAGTCCACCCGGGAACTGATCCGCATGCTGGTCGATATTACCTCGAAGGGTGGCAACTACCTCCTCAACGTCGGTCCCACACCCGAGGGCACGTTCCCGCAGGAGAGTATTGAACGTCTGGAGGAGATCGGCGCGTGGATGGATGTGAATGGTGAGGCGATCTACGGAACGTCGGCGAGTCCGTTCACGGAGATCCCCTGGGGCCGGGTCACCATGAAACCACAGGGGCGGAAAACCAGGCTCTATCTGCATGTCTTCGACTGGCCATCTGATGGCGCACTCATCCTGTCGGGGATCGGCAACCGACCCGTCCGGGCCTGGATGCTGGCCGACCGGGGCGAGCGAATCCCTGTCGCGCGCGTCGATACCGACCTGCGCCTGACCCTGCCCGCCGGTGCGCCCGACGAACACTGTTCGGTGGTGGTGCTGGAGGTAAAGGGTGAACCGGTAATCTATGAAGCGCCGACGATTCATGCGGCCGCCATGATCCTGGTGAATCCGATGACGGTCTCACTCTCCTCCCGGTCAACAGGACTTGACCTCCGCTATACCCTCGATGAATCCGATCCCGATCTCGGCTCGACCCTCTATGATGGTCCCTTCACCATCTCTTCCACGACGACGGTGAAGGCGCGTTCCTTCCACGAGGGAGAGCCGGTGAGCGGCGTGACGGAGATGAGGTTCACACGGGTAGAGCCCGCTACGGCAGTAGAGATATCCGGTCTGCGGGACGGACTCACGATCGAGGAGTACCATGGTAACTGGGACGAACTGCCCGACTTCGACCGCTTGCGGAGGATATCGCGTGGAGTCAGCGAGGATGTATCACTGCCTGATGTGCCTGACCAGGTCGAGTATGTCGGATACCGGTATGCCGGATTTATCGACATTCCCCATGATGACATCTACATCTTCACCCTGGTTTCCGATGATGGCTCACGACTCCTGATCAACAGAACTGTCGTGATTGATAATGATGGCCTGCATGGATCTCAGGGTAGAGAGGGCACCATTGCTCTTGCGGCAGGCACACATGAGATCGAGGTGGAGTGGTTCAATAAAACCGGGGGGGCCGATCTGGACCTGCTGTTCGCTCCGGCAGGTGCGGCGGCTGCCCGGATCCCCGGTTCCTTCCTCAAGCACCGTTGACGACAGTTTCCCTTTTCAGCGGTCCCTGCGGGGGCAGGGTGGGAGATCGGCTTCTTCCCGGTAGTCGATCGCTCCGCATTCCATACAGATAACCGGATCGCAGCAGGTCTTGCAGACACGCTTGTACGAACCGAATCCGGTGAGTTCCACCTCAGGTGAAAGAAAACCATCCTTCACCGGTTCCTGCCGCAGGAGATCGGTGCTGAGGTACTTCTTGTTGTCATCTGAGAACACGGTGACAACAGTAGCATCTCCTCCGAGTTCCTCCTGCACCTTCACGGCGCCGAGGAAATTGGCGCCCGAGGAGATGCCGACACCGATTCCCAGCTCAGAGGCAAGTTTCTGCGACATGAGGATCGCATCTCCATCATCGACGCTGATAACGCCATCGAGTGTGTCAAGATCCACGATCGCGGGGATGAACTCGTCTGAGATCCCCTGGATCCGGTGCGAACCGACCTTGTGACCGATTGAGAGTGTCGGGGAGTTCGACGGTTCAAGCGGGTGGACCTTCACCGGTGGATGCATCTCCCTGAGGTAGTGGCTTACTCCCATGACCGTTCCGCCGGTACCCACACCGGCTACGAACGCGTCCGGCCTCAGGGCACGGAACCGCAGCTGCCACCAGATCTCGGGACCGGTCGTCTGGTAGTGAGCGTCGCAGTTATCCTCATTGGAAAACTGACGGGGGAGGAATGTTCCCTCACGACTTGCGGCTAACTCCTCTGCCCGTTCGATGCTCCCGAGGAACCCGCCTTCTTCCTTGCTCACGAGATTGACCTGAGCCCCCAGACTGCTGATGAGATTGATTCGCTCGGCGCTCATCCAGTTCGGCATGAAGATCGCCACCGGATGTCCCATCGCCCGCCCGATCGCGGAGAACGCGATACCGGTGTTCCCGCTGGTCGCTTCTATGATGAGATCCCCAGGCTGAAGGTCACCGCTCTCATATGCCTGACGGATGATATGCAGAGCCATCCGGTCCTTTATGCTTCCGGTCAGGTTCAGGTTCTCAGCCTTGGCGTGTATCGTGCGCTCTTCGCCGCGGCAGGTGAAGCTGAGTTCGAGGAGGGGAGTGTTTCCAATCAGCGTGGCAAGTCCGTTCAATCTGCGGTTGATTCCTTCATCCAGCACAGGCGATCTCCTCTTCTCGTGGGCGCACAATGGTCCGAACAATAGCGCAGATCGGGCATGATGGAAATCAACGAGTTGGCACGAATCTCTCTGAGTGAGTAGAGTGAGCATTGTGCGCTGACACCATTTATCCGGGGGAACGGTATGGTCCGTTTCGGAATCGTCGGTTTCGGATTGCATGCGGTACGACGTCTGATACCGGGCTTTGCCGGCTCGGAGTGCTGCTCGGTAACCGCGCTCTCCCGGCGCGATCCGGATAAGGCGGCAGCATCGGCCCGTGAGTTTGACATCCCTCACGCCTTTATATCGACAGGAGATCTGTGCGCGTCGGGTAAGGTGGACGCAGTATTTGTGACCTCACCTGACGCGCTCCACCTGCCCGATGTTCTCACCGCAATCGATCACCGGATCCCGGTACTGTGTGAAAAGCCGCTGGCCATGAACGCCCTTGAGGCCCGGCAGATGGTGGAGTCGGCATCTGCCGCAGGAGTGCTGTTCGGGGTCGCGCATATTTTCAGGTTCGAAGAGAGTGTCAGGAAGTTCAGGGAGCGGATCGAACGGGGGGACATCGGCCGTCCACTCTTCGCCCGGGCTGAATTTCACTATCCCGGCCGGAACCACCCGAGGTCGTGGCTGAACGATCCGGCCGTGGCATGCGGCGGCCCGATTGCCGACGTCGGAGTACACTGTATCGACGTCCTGCGCTACATCCTGCAGGATGATATCGTCCGGGTTTCGACTCAGGCGATAGAGGATCAGGAGTCAGTGCCTTTCGAAGCTGCCGCCACCCTGTCACTGGAGTTCTTACAGGGAGTGCTCGCCACGCTTCTCGTTTCAACCCGAATGGCATACCGGACCATCCTGGAAGTGATCGGCGATGAGGCCGTACTGACAGCTTCCGACGCGCTGAATGTGGAGCGCCCCGTGACCGTGGAATTGCACCGTGAAACCGGAACGGAAGTTACCGGGAGAGACGTGGTGTCAAACACCCGGGCGTATTCCCTGCAGGTCGACGCCTTCGCCGGGGCGGTCGAGGGGCGTGGTGAGTTCGCCATCCCGGGGGAGGAGGGACTCAGGAACCAGCTCGTCCTGGACGCCCTTTTCAGGAGCAGGGCGTCCGGTCAGGTCGAGCAGGTCGAACAGGTCTGAACTATCGGAGAGATCAGCGATCGTTCTGGAGTTCTTCCAGGACCGCCTCCTTCATCGTTACTTCCTGTCCATCGCGGAATCCGAGCCAGTGCTGCCTGATCCGGCTGTCTTTCCCGATGAGGAAGCTGTTCGGGTATCCAGCAGTGTTGAACTTGGACTCTACGAACGCTCGATTGGCTTCCGCGAATGTAAACGTCAATCCGTGTTCTTTAATGAATGTATCTGCACCTTCACGAGCGTTATTGATTTCAATCGCCAAAACCTGAAAGTCTTCGTTATCCTTCAGTTCTGTGTACATCTCCTGAACGTGTGGCAACTCCACACGACAGCCCCCTCACGTGGGGAACCAGAACACGATCAGAGTAACCTTCTTGTCCAGATCTTCGTGCGTGAAGGTCTCTCCGTCATATGTGGTAAGGCTGAACTCCTCTACTTTTGCACCGATCTCCCCAATTTCCTGGGGAGAAGAAGCCATACCCATTGTGAAGTAAAGGGCGGGCAGCAGTATCAGTGCAAGAGCAGGAAGAAAGCGATTCCGTTTCATGGCAGTATCCTGTCTACTGGGCAGATTGGAACTGCCCGGTTCATTACGGACTCCTTCATAAGAATATACGGATACTCGGACTAAAAAACCCGCGTTTAAAGCCGTGGAATCAGATAATCGTCACTCCCTGAGAATGGCTAGTGCCCTGTCAAGCAACAACCGTCGCATTCGAGCGGCGCCGAATCCCGACCTGCTACGTTCCGCCTCCTCGCCTAAGTACACCGCTCCGTAATTGCGGTGCTGCACCGAGAGCGCCGAGGCGTTCGGCCAGCAAGGCACGAGGAGGAAGGATAGCAGTGGCTATCGTGACGACGAACAACGACGC
>SDBT01000539.1_pt1 | contig 59936 bp, 53 predicted proteins | sample 2277101 | NCBI WGS metagenome assembly SDBT01 (sample SAMN10404973, study PRJNA504765) | marine sediment metagenome | isolation source: marine sediment core GS10_PC15, 103 cmbsf | place: Arctic Ocean: Southern Knipovich Ridge | collected 2010 | reverse complement strand
GCCTTCTACCTATACATGAAGGCGATCAAGCTTTCTCCTCTTTCCCTTTCCATTCCGTTTCTGTCTTTCACGCCGGTGTTCATGATATTGACCGGTTTTCTAGTACTGGACGAGGTCCCGAATAGCTGGGGAATCGTTGGCATTGGATTTGTGGTGGTAGGTAGCTACACACTGCATGCTACTGAATTAAAACACGGGTACCTTGCCCCCATTCGGGCTATCTTCAGGGAACCCGGCTCAGTATTGATGTTCATTGTTTCCGTAATGTTTTCCGTTATGGCTGTTTTGGGGAAAAAGGCGATCCAGCACTCTTCTCCTCTCTTTTTCGGGTTTTTTTTCCTGGCTGCCCTTAATCTGGCGACCCTGGTCCTGTTCCCTCTTTTGGGAAAGATTCAGTGGGCAACCTTGTTTAGAATGCCTGCCAAAGGGATGTGGGTCGGACTTATGCTCTTTCTGCACGTACTATTTCACGCCCTTGCCATAAGTATGGTCAAAGCGGTTTACATGATTTCCGTCAAACGAATGAGCATCCTGTTAAGTGTTGTTTACGGATGGCTCCTGTTCAAGGAGGCTGACATAGGCAACAGGATGCTGGGAGCAATTTTCATGTTTCTGGGAGTGGTTTGTATTACGTTGCTGGGATGATAATGAAGGCTCCAGGAGTCGGAATACAGAATGAGACCCTCTTTTTTGTGAGCCATCAGCTGCAAGCTGTTCTCACCCTCAACTGCTTGCCATCTGTAGTAATACTGACGGCACCGTCATGGCCAGTGCAAAATGTTTCACACCCCATGGCCTCATAACGCTCAAGGATCTTTTTGTGAGGAAACCGGAAGATGTTCTTCCAGCCTGCTGATACGACAGCCATGCTCGGATCGACGTATCTTAGGAACTCTGGCGTACTAGAGCTTTTGCTTCCATGGTGAGGCACCAGGAGAACGTCACTCTTCAGAGCACTTCCTACCATGACTGCAAGTTCCTTTTCCGCCTCAGCTTCAATGTCTCCCGGAAACAGAAACGAACGTTGGCCAAATGAAACCTTGAGCACAAGAGAGTTGTTATTTGGGTGGCGCCAGGTGTCCTCGCCTTTTCTCGCGACAAAGTCGATGGGAGGATAGAGACACTGAAACTTCACCCCGCCAATCATCTTGGCCCTCAAGAGTTCTTTCAGCGCCACCAGGCGAATATGTTTTTCAGAGATAATGTCCCGAAGCTCATCATATGGCTCGTTTGAAACATATTCCTGGTTCATCCACACCTCTTTTACGTTGAAGTTTCCGGCAATAAACACCAGTCCGTTCAGATGGTCGGGATGAGGGTGAGAAAGCACAAGGGTCTCAACGGTAGCAATCTTTTTGCGCCACAACAAAGGCGCCACAACCCGAGCCCCTACGTCAAAACGATTGTCGTAGAACCCACCGCCATCCACCAGCATGCACGGACCCCCTGGCAGCTCCAAAAGGGCCGCGTTACCTTGGCCCACATCCATGAATGTGATTTTGAAGTCCTGGTTGCCAAACCGCTGCTTGACCCAGTAAGCGGTATCTGCCAAAACAAGCAGTGCGATGCAGACCAGGGCGGCCCTTGCAACCCGGGCTCGCCTGAAGTTGATAAGCGCCCAGGCCAGGGCATAGAATAGCCCAATCTCAATCAAAGTTGGGGTGACAGTTCTCACGGCAGCAAATGAGAATTCTGAGAGTGGGATCACCAGGGCAAGCCCTGCCTGCATGATGACTGCTGCTGCCTTCATGACCCAAAAGGCACCGGTTGGAGTAATAGGCAAAAGAAGTACTGCCAGCAGCCCGAGTTGCACCACCAGGAATCCAACTAAGGGTACCATGAGGCAGTTAGTCAAAATTCCAATGAGTGAAGTCTGGTTGAAGTAATAAAGTGTTACTGGAACTGTCCCAATTATGGCCGCCGCAGAAACGAGCAAGAAAAGGGCAAGGCGTTTCAACACCGTGCGGGGACCGCTCTTTAGTCTTGATACAAAGGCCAGGTGCCGAAGCGCATACAGAATGGAAAATACCGCGACAAAGGAAAGCTGAAAAGAAATCTCAAAAAGAGCGGAGGGATTCACTATCAGAATCACGAGGGCTGCAATGGCCAGGGTGTTTACCGAGTCGTGTTCCCGTTCAAAAAGCAGAGCCAGCAAGAATACCATCACCATGATCACGGCACGCTGAGTAGCCGGTGACATTCCGGCCAACAAGCCGTAGAACAACACCGGAAGTGCGCTCATCAGCGCGGCACCTCGCGTGACCCAGGCAGCCAAAAGAACCCTTTGAGATCGTGCCAGCAAAAGCCGGAACCCAAAAAAGGCGAGCGTGGCCACCATGCCGATGTGAAGCCCTGATATGGCCAGAAGGTGAGCAATGCCTGTCCGGTTAAACGCCTGGCGAACCTCTGGCGAGATCTCGCTTCGATCTGCAATAAGCAAAGCCTTTAACAATCCACTGACCTGATGAGGGGCAGCCTTTTCAACCAAATCAGACACAGCTTCCCGTGAGCGTTCAAGGGCCTGCCCAAACCAGTTGGTGTCAGCAGCGTGCAGCCTTATCAAATGATTTTCGTCTGAGACAGATGCAGATGTCCATATGCCGCGAAAAGTCATATATCTTCGGTAATCAAAGCCTCCCATGTTGTTAAAATTTCGGATTTCTTTTAGCCTTGCCAAACACCCCACTCTGTCGCCTGAGCGAATATCCTCAACGTGTGTCTGCACGGTTACGCGGATAGCGCCCGTGACAACATAGGATTTCTGGTTCCTTGTGACCGATTCCGCTCTGAGCGTAAAACGCGTCCTGTCGGCAAGGTGTTGTGGACGGCCGTCCACAGTGCCAATGATGTGCCAGTGGTCATCATCAATGAAGTGAGATACGTGGTTGCCGGACAGCTTTGGGGCGATCCAACCTTGCAGACTCAGGTAGCCGAGTAGAAAGAAAAGGATCAGGGGCAGCACACGAGTCTGGCGGCCCTTTAAGGCGAGAAAAACACAAACAAGCAACACAACGCAAACGGCCCAGAACACGCCTGAAAGTCCTGGCACATAGAGGCCAGTTGCGATTCCACACATTAAGGCCAGCAGGACGGGGATCAGGGGGCGGGCATAAATGTCAGGTTTTGAGCGAGCGAAATGGCCCTTTTTCAAAAACGTAACCTGTTACCTCTTTTCACGTTTCACGGGTGCGCCAGATCCGGGCCCCCAGTCGAGCCAACTTCTTTTCAATGGCTTCATAACCCCGGTCTATATGATACACCCTGGAGATCTCAGTGGTCCCTTCTGCCGCTAGTCCGGCCAGTATGAGCGACGCGCTGGCCCTCAAGTCTGTTGCCATGACAGGGGCCCCGGTCAAAGTCTTGCCGCCCTCCACAACAGCAGTATTGCCGGAGATCTTGATGTCAGCGCCCATACGCTGGAGTTCACTGACATGAATGAACCGGTTCTCAAATATTGTCTCAGAAATAACGCTCGAACCAGAGGCCAAACACATGAGCAGCATAAACTGGGCCTGCATGTCAGTGGGGAATCCAGGATAAGGAAGCGTCTTGAGGTCAACACTGGAAATCCTCTCCGCCCCCACCACATGGAGCCCATCAGGTTCTTCTTCAACGACAATGCCCGTTTCCCGGACCTTATTAATAATTGCTCTCACGTGGGCTGGATCACACCCCAGAATCTTGATATCACCCCCGGTCACGCCTGCGGCAACAATGAAAGTTCCAGTTTCGATTCGATCGGGCATTATTGTCACCGAGGCTGGCTTCAGGGCGTCAACCCCGGCAATGGTCATTACGGGTGTGCCAGCCCCCTCAATGTTTGCACCCATTTGATTCAATGTCTCGGCCAGGGCAACAACCTCGGGCTCTCGGGCCGCATTTCTCAAGGTGGTCACTCCATCGGCCAAGACAGCGGCCATCATCAGATTTTCAGTTCCAGTCACCGTTACAACGTCAAAATAGATGTCGGTTCCTTTCAGCGATGTGGCATGGATGTCCACATAGCCATGGTCGAGAAACACATCAGCCCCTAGTTGCTCGAACCCTTTCAGGTGCAGGTTTATGGGACGGGCACCAATAGCGCAACCTCCCGGCAAAGAGGCCCGCGCCCGCCCCAAACGAGCCAGCAAAGGCCCAAGGACCAAAACAGAGGCACGCATGGTCTTGACCAACTCATAAGGGGCCTCATGGCTGTTGAGGGTGCCGGCATTGATCTTGACGACATTTCCGTGGCTCTCCACGTGAACGCCAATCTTGGTCAGCAGCCTCTTGACTGTGGCAATGTCTCTCAGGTCAGGGACGTTATCATAAACATTCCATCCTTCGGTAAGCAGGCTGGAGATTAATATGGGAAGGGCTGCATTCTTTGCCCCGCTAATGGACACTGCTCCCTCTAGGCGGCAGCCGCCTTCAACAACGATTTTCTCCATCCAAGCTCCTCCTCAGCTTCTCACAAAGCCGCCAGGGAAAGGGCAAAAATGGCCGTATTCCCAAGTACATGGATCGCGATGGGAACCATCAGGCTTCCCTCCACCTCATAGGCCGCAGCAAACACAATTCCTCCCACGATTTGGGTCATGGGAATCCCCGCCCCCCTCCAGTGGGGGGCCACAAAGAGCACAGTGGAACCGACAACAGCCACCAACACACCCCACCGTCTCAAGAAACCATACACAACGCCTCGAAAAAAGACCTCTTCAGCAACAGGGGCAACCAGGCCGCCGACAATGAAAAACAGGGCTATTTCACCGGCACTTTGCGGCAGACGCGTCTTGATTATTCTGAGCGGGTTCATGTGCGCTGCATGGAGGATGACAAAGCCCAAAAGAGCGCACACCGCAAAAACTGCCGACCAGATCAAGCCCTTCTTCAGCCCGGCGACGACGCAGTTTTGATCCAGCCCAACAGGGGACAACCCTTTGCCCTGGGTTGAAACAATCAAGAACAAAACCAGTGTCTCCACAACACGTGCCGTACCCAGAATCAGCAGTGGGGCATAGGCAGTTTCAGCCTGAAAGATCCAGACGGCTGCCTCAACACAAAGGACCGCACCAAGGATCAGCAGCAGGGTTTTTGAGTGGATCACGTTGGCTGTTTATCGCTTGGAAGATATTTAGTCAAGGTCGAACAAGGGCCATTTCCGGATGGACACCGGCAAAGGACAACTGAATTTGGCAGCATTTGCTTAATGTTACTAAAGATTTTCCAGAAGATTACCGTTAAGCCGACTAGACGTGGTTCACCAAAGGGACCAGTGACTACAGCGGCCCCGCAATTCATATTTGAACCATCTAACATCACGAAATTGCTAGATAAACAAAATATGCGCCTATGATTTGGTAGCGGCTGAGACTATGTGCAAACGTGGATGTGCCTAATCAAAGGACCAGAACGTCAAAGATAAGGACAGACAGGGGGTCGCTAGGTTTGATCGACTCACTGGAACACCAAAATGGCTAAACCCGCACCAAGAAAACGTCGAGCATCCGCTCCTTTAGAAAAATCAAGCCTGGCAGCTACGGTCAAGGATCAGTCCGGGGCCGGCAAGATGAAGATTGGTGATCTTCTGTGTAAAGAAGGCCATATCACCAGCAGCCAACTAAAGGAGGCATTGAAGCATCAGCAGAATCATCGTGGGAGGCTCGGCAGTATTCTCCTCAGACTTGGATACATCGAAGATGAGACTATTCTGAATGTCTTGAGCCGTCTTCACAATTTTCCAGGCGTATCGATATCACAGATTGAGCCTGATCCAAAAGCCCTCAAGATCTTACCTTACGAATTGGCCAAGGAATATATGGTCTTTCCTGTAAAGCTCGAAGGGGAAACCCTGAGAGTAACCATGGCAGAGCCAACGGATACTTCCGCAGTCGAAAAGCTACGAAATGAAGTCAAGAAAGAATTGGTGGTTTGCGTCTCCACTGAAAAGGATATCGTCGAGGGCTACAAAAAACACTACGAGATAAGCGATGAAGAGTACAATAGCTACTTTGGTGAGAAAGAAGTGGTGGAAGAAGAGTCTGTTGTTCAGGTCGCCGACTTCGGTTCCTTGGTATCTGAGGCCGTGGAAGACATGGAACTGGGGTCTGTCGCAGAAGACGACGGGCCGGACGAGTTCTCGGCAGCCAGCGCCCCCATTATTAAACTGGTCAACGGCATCCTTATTCGAGCCGTCCAAGAAGGAGTCAGTGACATTCATATCGAGCCTTATGAGAAGACATTGCAGGTAAGATACAGATTGGATGGTTCCCTGTACAAAGCTATGAACCTGCCGCTTTCCATAAAAAACTCTCTGATTTCCAGACTAAAGATCTTGGCGTCCTTGAACATTGCGGAACGGCGTGTTCCACAAGACGGCAGGATCAAGATGCGCCTTGGAAAAACAAGGGCAGTTGACTTCCGTGTCTCCTCATTGCCCACTCTCTTTGGTGAGAGTGTTGTCATGCGCATCCTTGACAAAAGCGCACTCAATGTAGACCTCACCAAACTGGGATTTGAACAGCAGGCCTTTGATTCCCTCAAACGTTGCGTTTTTAGGCCCTATGGCCTCATCCTTGTAACCGGTCCCACCGGTAGTGGCAAGACAACCACACTGTACTCAGTTCTCAACGCGCTGAACAAAGAAGATACCAAGATACTTACAGCGGAAGACCCTGTGGAGTTCAACTTCAAAGGAATCAATCAGGTCCATGTGAAGAATCAAGTCGGCATGACCTTTGCCGCAGCGCTCAAGGCCTTTTTGCGGCAGGACCCTGATGTCATTATGATTGGCGAGATCCGGGATATGGAGACGGCCGAAATCGCCATCAAAGCTGCTATGACAGGACATCTGGTTTTCAGCACGCTGCACACAAACGACTGCGCTTCCACAATAGGGCGTCTTATAGACATCGGGATACCACCTTATATGGTGGCTTCGTCAGTAACGATGGTTCTTTCTCAACGCCTGGCTAGAGCTCTATGTCCAAAGTGCAGGGCCGCCATCAAGAAGCCTTCCAAAGAAGAATTGGTGAATATGGGGTTTTCCGAAGATGAGATTTCGGATCTCAGCATGCATGGTCCACAGGGGTGTCAGGTATGCAAGGGCACCGGTTACAAGGGCAGAACCGGCCTTTATGAGCTCATGGAGGTGACCGAGGAGGTTGGAAAGGCAATAAATGCCAGTGTTCCAGAAGATCAATTGAGAAAGGTGGCGATCGCAGAAGGCATGGTCTCTTTGAGGGATGCAGGTCTTGAAAAGGTTCGCCAAGGCATGACATCCATCGATGAGGTTCTTAAGACAACCGTTATAATGAAGGAGTCCCTGCCCGCATATCTTGTCAATCCAGATACAGAAAACTACGAAGATGGTGATGTGATTATCTGGGAGGGGAATACGGATGTCGACTTTTTCAAGCTAGTCCGAGGGGCCTTGAATGTTGTGAAAGACGGTAGGACAATAGCACGGCTCACACAGCCCGATGAATACTTCGGAGAAATGGCTGCCATATCCGGTGAACCGCGATCCGCAAGCATAGTCTCAAATGGCAGGTCAGTCATAAAGCGTTACCCAGGGGATAAGCTCTATGAACTCATTGAAAAATATCCCGAAGTTGCAATACACCTTTTCAAGGCAATTGCCGGTCGTCTAAGCCACACTGACAAAATAGCCGTGAAATTGATGAACCGGTTTGTGAAACAAGAATCCGGGCAGGAAGTGCCGTTTAGGCCAGCCCTTCCCAAGCAGACGCAGGGTGCAGTGCGTGAGCCCTCAGCCATCGCAAGTGGCAGCAAGAAAGACGGACAGCCCAGGCAGCTCCCCGCAACCGCCACTCAAAAACAAACGACAGTCGCCGCAAAGGCAAAGCCTGCAGTCCGAAAGGTCGTTGCCGCACCGGTGAAAAAGGCCGTTGTCAAGCAAGTACCTCCCCAAGCAGCAGCACCCAAAAAACAAGGGGCAGTCCCCACAGGGACTCAGCCTGCAATCCGAAAGGTCGTTGCCGCACCGGTGAAAAAGGCCGTTGCCAAACAACCACCTGCTCAAGCTGCGGCACCCAGAAATGTCAAGCAGGGCAAACAGACTCTCACTCAAAAACAAACGACAGTCGCCGCAAAGGCAAAGCCTGCAGTCCGAAAGGTCGTTGCCGCACCGGTGAAAAAGGCCGTTGCCAAACAAGTACCTCCCCAAGCAGCAGCACCCAAAAATGCCAAGCAAGTCAAACCAGATGACGTTATCCAGATGAAGTAGGCGAACTTAGGGCCTGCTATCGCCCACTCCATCTCAGCTTTTCTTTTAGCACGTCATAGTAACTTTGGCCGGGGGTTCTTATCATTTTGATCGTGTGAGGTGCCTTCCGGAGGATAATGGCATCCTTGTGGGTCACGTGGAGTCCCACTTGACCGTCAAAGGTCAAGAAGATGCTGGAGTCCCGTTCTTCCAACTTGATCTTGATAGTAACCGTATCCGGCACAATGAGCGGACGATTGATCAAGGTAAAGGGACAAATCGGGGCCAGGAGGATGGTTTCAAGGGAGGGATAGATAATCGGGCCGCCTGCTGAAAGCGCATACGCCGTAGAACCTGTGGGGGTGGCGACAATCAGACCATCTGCCTTGAACGTTGTCAGATAGTCATCATCAATATAGGTAAGTATGTGGGCAATCCGGGCAAGCGCCTCCTTGTTGATAACTACATCGTTTAGCACGGTTTGGCACGCCACTTCCTTGCTGTCACGTACCACTTTTGCCTGTATTAATATCCTTTCTTCGGTGGAAAAGTCCTCCTGGATAACCTTTTCCATGATCGAAAGAAGCTCGTCGACTGGGGCTTCAGTCAAAAAGCCGAAGGCGCCAAGGTTCACCCCCAAAATAGGGACCCCAGTGTCCTGGACCCATCGCACCGCACTGAGAAAGGTCCCGTCGCCGCCCAACACCACAATGCAAAACAGATCCGCAGGGGATTTTTCAATATTTTCTATCAGGCAATCACGCGAGGTAATGGGTGTGGGAATATTCTGGCGGGTAAGGACCTCGATTCCTTTTGACTTCAGCCAGGCCTCAAGTTCGGCCGCTTTGGCAATGGCCTCTTTATGGGTCTTGACGACGATTCCTATTTTCTTCATGAATCCCAAAATTGCTCACAGGAGTGAGCGAAATGGTCATTTTTCAAAAACGTAAACTGTTACGAATTTCACAGTCAAAGGACTGCAGTATGTTTTCCGTTAGCCGCAACACCGGTCAATGCCAGAGGACAAAACAGCTTCCCCAGGTTAGGCCGCCGCCGAATCCAACCAGTATGATTTTATCTCCGGCTCCTATCCGTTCAGAGCGAACAGCCTGGTCCAGTGCAAGGGGTATGCTTGCTGCCGAGCTGTTGCCATAGCGGTCGATATTGACAAAGACTTTTTCCTTTGAGATCTTCAGCCTCTCGGCAAATGCCTTAATGATTCTCAGGTTGGCTTGATGCGGAATGACGAGGTCGATATCCGATATGTCATAGCCATTGAAGGAGGCAGCTTCTTCGCACGATTTGGCAAACTGCTTGACTGCCACCTTGAAGGTCTTATTGGGGCCGATCAATTTCAGATAGTGAAGCCCCTCTTCCACGCTGGTCTGAGAAATGGGTGTGGTTGAGGACCCACCGCCGGGTAACAACAGGTTGGTTCCGCTCAAACCATCGGAGTGTATGTGCGTAGACAAGATTTCAGCACCCCTCGTAGATTTTTCCAGGACCACGGCGCCGGCAGCATCACCCCATAGGATACAGCTTGCACGATCTTTCCAGTTCACGGTTCGGCCCATGACCTCGGATCCCACGACCAAGGCGTTACTGTACAGGCCAGTTTCAAGATATTGCTGGGCTGCAGACAGTCCAAATATGAAGCCTGTGCATGCTGCCGTAATGTCAAAGGATACTGCATTCTTGGCATCCAGCTTGGCCTGCAGCCAGTTGGCCGCAGAGGGGCAACACATGTCTGGGGTAATGGTGGCAACTATAATGAGGTCAATGTCTGCAGCGCTCATGCCGGCTGCTTCCAGGGCCTTCAATGCAGCCCCCTTGGCCAAATCTGAGGTGTCCTCATCGGGATCAGCAATCCGACGTTCCCTGATCCCCGTTCTTTGCACAATCCATTCGTCAGTCGTGTCGATCATCTTTTCCAAATCTCGGTTCGTCAGCACCCTTTCCGGCACATAGGAACCTGTTCCCACTATTCGGATACATTTCATTACGAAAAAAACTCCTGTCTCAAGCTTTTGTTTTGCATCCGAAGATACTATCATTTTGCCTGACAAAAGCAATTTCTTTTTGGGTACCTGAAGCCTCCCCACCCTCCCGGACGGGCTTCCAGGCAAGCGAGATGGCCATTTTTTTATACCTCCCCCCGCCTCGACCCAGCCCTTCCAGATGGGGTCTGCGGATGGCCCGCCGGTCACATGTCTGTTTCTTGTTGCAGCAAAGGCGCCATTTTGCTACACAAGTTAGTGTCCATCCAAAAGTTATGCTTTGGTAAATCGGCATTCGTGGATGGGCACAAGTTAATGGTCACTGAACTGTGCAAACGAGACTCGGCAATCGTGAGCCGCAATAGCAAACAGATTCAAACATGGCCGACTTCCTTACGGTCGAAGATTCCATGTCCCTATTCATAGGGAGACCTTTGAAAAATGCCAATTTATGTTCGAGTTCAAGGAAGGCGAAAATTTTAACCACAGGAATACATTGAGTATTTCGAGGATCAAAATTTGAGCCTGACACAGACACGCAGTGAAGCATAGCGCTCAATCGGGCAAAAAGGGGCGTTTTGCAAAGGTCTCACAGGAAATGCAGTGGGCTTCAACCCAAACACCCTGTTAAAAGTAGATGGCGTCTATAAATCCTTTGGCAAGCTGATGGCGGTCAATGGCTGCACCTTGGAAGTAAAAAGGGGCAACATAACCGCCCTGATCGGGCCAAACGGTGCCGGAAAAACCACTTTGTTCAATATCATATCCGGTTTCCACAGGCCGGACGAGGGCAGGGTGCATCTTCGCAAGGAGCCTATCGACCACCTCCAGCCCCACGAGATCTTCCGTAAAGGCCTGGTGCGCACCTTCCAGATCTCCCGTGAACTGGGGAAAATGACTGTCTTGGAAAACTTGACTCTTGTTCCACTCAACCAGCCCGGGGAGCGGATCTGGAATGCCTGGTTCCGGCCGCGGCTTGTTGCTGCGCGGGAGAAGGTCATCAGAGACAGAGCCTTTGAAACACTGGAATTTATCGAACTGTACCACCTGAGGGATGAGTTCGCCGGAAATCTTTCCACGGGCCAGAAGAAGCTTTTGGAAATCGCCAGAACCATGATGGCCGACCCGGAGATTCTCCTCTTAGATGAGCCCGGGGCCGGGGTCAACCCCACGTTGATGAATAAGCTCATCGGCTATATTCGGCACCTCAATGAGCAGGGCAAAACCTTCTTCATCGTTGAGCACAACATGGATTTAGTCATGAACCTGTGTGACCCGATCATTGTAATGAACGCTGGTTCCATACTTGCCGAGGGAACGGCCGCGGAGATCAAAACAGACGAGCGAGTGCTGGACGCCTATCTTGGCACCTGACCGGCGCGTTTTTCGCAAGGCCCGACCTTAACGGGGCTTCATATGACTATTTTGGATGTCAAAGAGGTTGTGAGCGGCTACGGCGAGGTGATGATACTCAACGGGGTGTCCATGCATTGTGCACAGAATGAGGTCGTGTCGATCATCGGTCCAAACGGTGCTGGCAAGTCAACCTTGATGAAGTCTATCTTCGGTTTGATCGGCCTGAAACAAGGAGCAGTTTCGTTCAACGGACAGAGCATCAAAGGCAAGCGACCGAACCAGTTGGTCAAGCTGGGCATGAGTTATGTGCCACAGGAGAAAAATGTGTTTCCCTCTCTGACAGTCCAGGAAAATTTGCAGATGGGGGCCTTCATCCGCGGGGGCGATGTGGCACCGGTCATGGAAAAGGTCTTTGACCTGTTCCCGCTCATTGCTGAAAAGAAGCATAATGTGGCAGGGACCCTTTCTGGAGGTGTGCGGCAAATGCTGGCATTGGGCAGAGCCCTGATGCTGGAGCCGAAGCTTCTGCTTCTGGATGAGCCCTCTGCAGGACTTGCCCCTCTGATACGAGACGAGATATTTGCCAAGATTATGGAGGTTAAACAAGCAGGGGTGGCCATTATTATGGTGGAGCAAAATGCCAAGAGGGCATTGGCCATGTCTGACCGGGGCTATGTGCTGGCTATGGGTAAGAACCGTTTTGAGGATTCGGGAAAGGGGTTGCTGGAAAACCCGGAGATTGGGAGGTTGTACTTAGGCAGCAACTAACGAGGGGGACTGCAGAGCTCATGCTTCAACTGATTGCAAATGGCATCATCTTCGGCACCATCATTGCCCTGGGTGCTATTGGACTGACGCTGATTTATGGGATCCTCAGGTTTGGAAACTTCGCCCACGGAGATACCATGGCGTTGGGGGCCTATCTGACGTTTCTCTTGTTCAGTCTCCAGATCCCCTTTGTGGTTGCGGTACTGCTGGCGATGGTCATATCCGCTGCAATTGCCATTATGATAGATCGATGCCTGTATAGGCTCATTCGCCGGACTGGACCGATTATCCTCCTCATATCGTCAATCGGGGTGGCGCTGTTTCTCCGCAATGTCGTCTTGCTCTTCTGGGGGCCTGACCTGGTCTACTATACCCGGGAGATTCAATTTGCGATCCCCATACTGCCGGGGGTGAGGATGAAGCCGTACGAGATTGTCATGATTGTTTCCGCAGCGGTGCTGATAATGCTGGTCCATCTGTTTTTGAAAAAAACCAAGATTGGCAAGGCCATGCGTGCATCCTCCGATAACATGGACTTGGCCGAAGTGGTGGGCATCGACACCAACCGGGTGATTATGTGGACCTGGGCGGTGGGTACAGCCCTTGCTGTCTGTGGAGGAGTCATGCTTGGCGTTGAGAATGGGCTGCGCCCCCCCATGGGCTGGGAGTTATTGTTGCCTCTATTTTCTGCCGTAATCTTGGGAGGCATTGGCAGGCCGTATGGTGCCATGGCAGGAGGATTGATCATCGGCATTGCCCAGGAAGTTTCAACCGGATATCTCTCCACGGCCTACAAACCTGCTGTTGCCTTTGTCATCATGATTGCGGTTCTGCTGATCAGGCCACAGGGCATATTTGGAGGATCCAAGCGATGGATGTAAGCGGACTGTTCTCCTATTTCGTCTTTTTTTTGATCATTGTCTCTGTGTATGGACTGTTGTCTTTGGGACTCAATATCCAGTGGGGTTTTACCGGCCTTTTTAACCTTGGCATTGCTGGTTTTTTTGCAGTAGGAGCCTACACCTCTGCCATTTTGACAACCCCGCCCACACCTGATCGTCTTGGGGGGTTCAACGTACCATTCATCCTCGCCATGGTAGTTGCGGTTTTGCTGTCTGGCCTGATCGCATTGCTCATCGGCATTCCGACCCTGAGGCTCAAAGAAGATTACCTGGCCATTGCCACCATTGGGATTGCCGAAACAATCAGGCTGTTTTTTAACAACGAGGCCTGGTTGGCTTCTGGAGTACGGGGTGTGAGCGGCATCCCGAGACCCTTTCAACAGTATGTGTCTTTTGATTACAATCTCTTTTACCTGTTGCTTATGATAGTCATCGTGGGTGTTGTTTACTTGGCTATTCAAAGGGCCCTGAGGTCTCCGTGGGGTCGGGTATTAAAGGCGATCAGGGAGGATGAAACAGTAGCTTGGGCCATGGGGAAAAACATTTTTCGCTTTAAGATGGAGTCACTTGTTCTTGGATCAATGATAATGGGGCTGGCGGGGTCTCTCTATGCCCATTTTATTCAGTTCATCAGCCCAGAGGTCTTCAAGCCCATGAGTGCCACGTTTCTCGTGTGGGTTATGCTAATCGCGGGCGGGAGCGGGAGCAACAAAGGGGCCCTTTTGGGAGCCCTCATCATCTGGGGTATTTGGTCTCTTACGGATTTGATTGCCAATCTGGTGCCGGTCCATTATGCGGTCAGGGCGGGGGCGCTGAGGGTTATCGCCGTGGCCATAGCCCTGGAGGCCATCCTTATCCTTAGGCCCCAGGGGATCCTGGGCGAGAAGGCAACACTGGCTGGTCCAAGAAAAGACGAGTAGATTTCCGGGCGCCGTTCGCCAGAACCAAGAAGGCAAAAAGGCCGCCCATTCGGGCGGCCTTGACAACGGACCACTGACCACAACCAAGGGACAACTACCCAACAGGGCAGTTCTTATTCTCCAACGGTTACGTATCTGACTGTCTTGATTTTGCCCCCTGCGAATTTCCAGACTTCAAAGCTTCCAGGCACGTCTCCAAACTTATTAAGGTCACAGGATCCCGAAACACCGTCGTAGTTGATTTCTTTTCCTTCCTTAAGCAGCCGCAGGGCCTTGGCAAGGCTCCGGGCATCCACCTTTTCTCCAGGAGGGTTGGCCACCCTGCGCAAGTTGCCTTGAACCGCCTCGCGACTGGCCGCTCCGCCCTTGGCCGCGGCCAAGGCCATCAGGACCACAGCGTCATACATGTTGTCAATGTAGGGCTTGGGAGGCATTTCGCCAAATGTGGCCTTGTAATGATTCTTGAACCACTCAGAGAGTTCCTGGTTTGGATTGGCAGCCACCGTGCCGTATGTGTCCTCAACATACTTGGCGCCTACATTCTTTGCGACTTCAGGTGCTTTCATCCCATCCGCATAGGCAAAGGTGCCCCTGTAACCGGCTTCAAGAACCTGGCGCATGATCATGGCACCGAATTGGGGATAGGAAACCATGACAACAGCTTCTGGGTTACCCTTGATTGCTTTTTGAGCTTCACCCCTATACGATGCCTGTTCGGGATTATACGGTACCATGGCCTGAACGCTGCCACCCATCTCTTCAAAGCTGGCTTTCACGCCCTTGGCCAAACCTTCTCCATAATCGTTGTTCACGTAGATTACGGAAATCTTTTTAAACCCCTTGTCCTTAAGAAGAACCTCTGCAAGGGCGGGGGCCTGGAGCGCGTCCATGGGCACAGTTCTGTACATAAAGTCATTGTCATTTAAGGTGGCAATCTTTTCCGAGGTTGAGGCCGGCGAGATCTGGACCACGCGGCTCGGTATGGAAACAGATGTGGCCACAGGTATACTCACCCCTGAAGATAAGGCCCCTACGATGCCTATCACCTTATCGATGTCCACAAGTTTTTTTGCCGCATCCACCCCTGCGGTTGGATCCGTTTGGGTATCGCGCGTCATGATTTTGATCTTTTTTCCCAGGATGCCGCCTGCGCCGTTGATGTCTTTTTCCGCCAACAGGGCACCGTTATTGATGGGTGGCCCGTACGCAGCCAGCCCCCCCGTAATTGACACCAGCGACCCGATCTTGACGGTGTCTGCTGCCATGGCTGAAACACCAAATACCAGGATACAACTCACGACCAAGAATAGACTCAAAGCTTTCATTTTCATGTCCTCCTCTCCTTTCTTTTGTGCAATGAGTGACTCCGAACCATAGCCTCTTGTCCAGTACCTGTTTTCAAAGGTCTCTACCTGTATACGTCCCTCTTCTACGAGTTCATTATCCAAGACCAGATCGCTCAAAAATCTGGCACGTTGTCCGCTTGAAAATCGAAAACCACCAGCAAATCCTGTCAAGTCTTAGCAAAAGGAAAGGTCGCCACAGAGGTGACAAAACATGGCACCGTGTGAACGGCAAAAAAACCTGTATCCGATCTTCGACCAAAAATCAAGCGTTTATTTGCGCTGCGACGCCTCAGCACCTCGTTGCACATCTTCAAGACGCGCGCTTAACTTCACGGGGCAGGAAAGACTCCCATCAAGGGTCTTGTATTTCTCATCAAGATTTTGAAAGTTCTTCCTGAACCGCGCTCGTATTTTCTCCAAAGTGGGATGGGCCAGTACTAACGTGCCGTCTTGTACGACAGTTTCAAGCAGGGGGCTGGCACCTTCTATGGCCTCGTCAGCAGTGCCTATAATGTCCTCTACGATCCGTCCTTTGCTGTCTGCCCTTCTAAAAACTTGTTTTTTACCGACCAGGTTTACCTTGCCCGGACTGAGCTTTATGATGGGACGGCCCCCGTACTGGACGAGCTTGTAGACTATGTCGAAATAGGGGGCATCGGAAGAGACGCCCATCTTGGTCCCCACGCCAAAGGCATCAATCTTGGCCCCCTCTTTTATGGTTCTTGCGATCTTGTACTCATCAAAACTGCTGCTGGCAAATATCTCAACATTCTCAAGGCCTGCTTCATCCAGGATCTTTCGAGTCTGCTGGCTCAACTGGGCCATGTCGCCGCTGTCCAGACGGACCCCCAACAACTTGCTTCCCTCTTTGGCCATCTCTTGTCCCACGATGGCAGCCTTTCGGGCACCTTCCAGTGTGTCATAGGTGTCGATAAGGAGAACCGTCTTTTTCGTAAAAGATCGGGCAAAAGCCCTGAACGCTTCAATCTCATCGTCAAAAGAACTGATGTATGAGTGGGCCATGGTTCCCGCGACAGGGATGCCGTAGTGTTTTCCCGCCAGCACATTGCTCGTGGCCCCAAATCCGGCAATATAGCTGCTTCGTGCCACCTTCAGCCCTGCATCGATTCCGTGAGTCCGGCGAAGGGAAAAATCCACGAGCCTTCTGCCGGCGGCCGCATGGGTGCACCGTGCTGCCTTGGTGGCAATCATGGACTGCAGATTGATAGCGTTTATCGCAAAGGTTTCCAGGATTTGAGCCTCAATCACGGGAGCTGTTACCTCAACAATCGGTTCGTCTTTAAAAAAGATGGTTCCTTCCTCCATGGCACGGATCGTTCCCGTAAAACGCATGTTCTTGAGGTAGTGGAGAAAATCGTCTGAAAACATACCCACACTGTCAAGATAGGCCAGATCATTTTCTGAAAAACCAAAGTTCACCGCATACCCGAGAAGGTCCTCGAGGCCAGCAGCCACAAAATAGGTGCGCTGGGGAGGGTACTTTCTGATAAACAGAGAAAATGTGGCAGGCTCTGTCATCTCGTTCTCAAGATAGCTTGCTGCCATGGTAAGCTCGTAAAGGTCAGTGAGCAGTGTGAGGCTTTCAGGAGGGTTGATCATACAATCTTGGCCCCGTATATCTTATCCATGCGCTTTAGAGCAAATTCGTGAAACTCAAGGTCAAAATCAGCCACACCTGACCGCGGCACGGTTATGCTGCAGTCTCGATTGGCCAGACCACCTACAGTGTCCATCACGCAGATGTTGGTGCAAACACCAACTACCTCTACATCCCGAATGTTGCGCTCTTCTAATAAATCGCTCAATTCGGTCTCAAAAAAGCCACTGTAGCGTCGTTTCTGGATAACAACATCTTCGGGCTTTGGGGCAAGCTCAGCCACAACCTGTTGGCCCCAGGTTCCGGTCACACTGTGTTTAGGAAATTTCTCAAACTCTTTGTCGTCTACTGCATGGGAGTCTTGCAGATAGACGACCAGGTCGCCGGTTTTGCGGTAATCCTCAATACGATCTTTGATAAATGGGATAATATCCCTGGACGTTTGACCACAGTATAAGGCCCCTTTTTCATCCACGAAATCATTGAGCATATCCGCCACTATCAAGGCTCTTTGAAACATGATGCCCTCCTCATCCTTCAGTAATACCACCCCACAGATGGCAGACCAAATCTATTGATGTGAAACCTCTAATATGTGATTATATAGCGAAAATGCGGCTTAGATGCAACCTGGGAGAGGTCAATTCGGGGGCACTATTTGATGCACACTTTGCGGACCTGGAGCAGGTTTATCCTGCCTTCAAAGATCTTCCTTATGCCGTCCTGCTTGAGTGTGGTCATTCCGTCTTTTATGGCCTGACCTCTCAGTTCCTCCATTGGAATCTTAGTCTGGATCATAAACTTCATCTCGTCGGTTCCCATCAAAAGCTCATGAAGTCCCATACGGCCCCGATAACCTGTTCGGTTGCATTTTTTACACCCGTTTGCCTTGTACAGGATCATATCATTGGCATAAGGGATATTCAGGGTCCTTTCAAACTCCTCAGGGCCGTATTCGTGTACGAGTTCGTCGTATTCTTTCCTGTCAGGATGGTATTGTTCCTTGCAACTGCTGCACAAGGTGCGCCCCAGGCGCTGTGCCAGAATGCACAAAATGGCATCGGCAAAGTTGAACGGGTCCATGCCCATATCCAGAAGCCGAGTTATACTTTCCGGCGCGCTGTTGGTATGCAAGGTGGAAAAAACAAGATGTCCGGTCAGGGAAGCCTCAATGCCGATATGGGTGGTTTCTGGGTCCCGCATCTCCCCGACCATTATGACATCCGGATCGGCCCGCAAGAAGGCCCGCATGGCAGCGGCAAAATCAAAGCCGATTTTGGGCTTCACCTGCACCTGACACAGCCCCTGCTGGGTGATTTCTACGGGATCTTCTGCTGTCCATATCTTTATGTCAGGTTTGTTAATGTACCCCAGAGCTGAATGCAGTGTAGTGGTTTTGCCTGACCCCGTGGGACCTGCCACAAATATGAGGCCATAGGGCTTGGTGATACAGGAGATGAATTTCTTGTAGTTGCGTTCGGAAAATTCCAGTTTTTCAAGAGGGATCGGTTCACCTGATGCCAAGATACGAAGCACTGCTTGTTCCACTCCGCCCTGGGTGGGAATAGTGGCAACACGAAGTTCAATATTTTTCCCTCCATATTTCTTGAACTGGATCTTGCCGTCCTGAGGTTTGCGCCTTTCTGCTATATCTAGGCCTGACATGATCTTGATCCTTGAAATCAGACCTCTGGCAAAATTATGTGGAATGGTCTTGTACGTGGCGCAAGCACCGTCAATTCTCACACGAATTCTGGTATTCTTTTTCCCGGGCGCAGGTTCAATGTGTATATCAGAGCCGCCTTTGGCATAACAGTCAAGGATCGTTCTGTTGACAAGTTGCACAACCGTGCTGTCATTTTCAGTCGGGCCGGCGGCTTCCTGCGCACGTTCCCCTTCATCGTCGATTTCTGCCTTCTGGAGAATGTTGTCGATGGAATCCATGTCCACAGGCTGTGCTGTGAACAGTTTGATGAAATTCAGGATATCCTCTTTCAAGGCAACATGAAATTCCAGCTTCTTGCCGGGAAACCTGTGCGAAAGATACGTCCTGGCTTCATCCACTCTCTCAAGGTGTCTGGGTTGGTCGATTGCAATAATGATTTTCTCGTCCTCCATCCGCAAGGGTACCCATACATTGTGGCGCATGAAAGAGACCTTCTCGCCCGAGAAAAGTTCTCCTGGAATTGGTAAGTTGGGGTCATATTCCACAAAGGGGGTCTTGTAGAATTTGCTCAATGATTTGCCGATATCTTTTTTGTCAACGTTTAGTTCTCCAATCAGTGTGGTTTCAATGTCTTCTTTTCTCTGTCGTGCATTTGAGATAGCCTTATCGAGATCTTTTTGCGATATGATATTGTGTTCGACCAGATAATCGAACTTGCTGAGAACACGTTTCTTCCGGGAGGCAATGGCGGTGCGTTTCTGGTTGAAAATCGCTATCCCAAGGGAATTGGCAAACTCAACAATGTCCTGCTCGTCACCACTGGAAAAGGCGTAACCGTCTTTGCTGTTAAGTAACTGCACAACTCCCAAGAGCCGTTTATCAGCCATCATGGGAACACCCAGAATCTGTTTGGTCCTGAGCCCCGTTGTTTCATCCCACGATCTATCAAGTTTCAGTTTGGGATCGATTGCGGCAAGTTCCTTGTCATCATAAGCATCTTTGATATTGACTACCTTTCGCTTGAGCGCACAGTATCCGGCGATGCTGGCAGAGGAGATCGGCACACGAATCTCAGTTTTCAGGTCATCAGGTCCGGATTTTATGCGGGACACCAGTTCACGCTTACGTTTGTCTGTGACGTAAATAGTGAGTCTTTCCGCATTCAAAATAGACTTGATGTCATCTGCCAGGTCAATCAGAATCCCGTCTATGTTTTTGGCGGAATGGATCTTGTTGGTAACTTCCAGTACCCTCTTATACGCAGTTGTCATTTCACAAATTCCCTTTACGAATTCCCTTCTAATCTGAGGCAGGGCAATTCTTTTGTCAAGGATCTTTCGGGTCTTTTCAGACAGAAGGCAGCCCCGTGTCAGCTGCTAGCAGGAATCATGCCGTGAACCTCTGGGCTGCTAGGCAAATTTCGAAGCAGGAACAGCCATCAACGTAACCATGGCCTTGGAAACTAGCTTTTCGTTTTCTCCGGTTACGGAAAACACCTCGGATTCTGAAACAATCACTTTCCTGCCATCATTGATTACTTTGGAACGACAGACAATGGCCTCTCCTGCGGCCGGCTTGAAGTAGTTTATCTTGAACTCGATGGTCAAGATACGAGACTCTTCGGAAACAGTTGTGTAGGCTGCATATCCGGCTGTATGGTCAGCCATGGTGGCGATAACATCAGCATGGACAAAGCCGTCTTGCTGTTTGTGTTCCTCACGGATTGTGAGCCTGGTCTGAAATTGCCCGTGGGCCACCCGCTCCACTTCGAACCCGCAGTAGGCAGGAAAACCCTGAACATAGTCCTTTTTCAAAAAATCGAACCTGTCTTTGTCCATCATGTAAGCGTTACCTAGTTTCCATCCAGAAAAGGTTGTTTTTATCTCTCGCAGAGCCCACAGAGCCTCAGAGTCCTTGAGGTGAATCCTTGAGAGGAGGATTCACCTCAACCTGCCATCCCGCTGCCGCGGGATATGTCCGTACTGTGATGAAAGCTGTCTTTCCTCCACACCGGCAAATGGGTGACTTAGAACTCAAAGACGGCCTTAACAGGAAAGTGGTCAGAGGGGTAGATACCGTCTACGGGTTCTTGAAGGGCCTCGCATCCCTTAAGGCGAATCGGGCCTCGAAATAGAATCCAGTCAATGTAGCCGCCATCTGGCTTTCCCGAAAAGTGATGGACCGTGCCGGGATAGTCCTTTCCAAATGTCTCTTGAAAATCTAACCCCTTTTTGCCTTCAGTCTCTGTGCCCGTTAGCCAACGATAGCATGGGCTTTCGGGTGTGGCGTTAAAATCGCCCATGAGAATGGTTGCAACGTCGCCAGGAAACGAGGCAAGCTGCGCCTTAATCACCCCGGCCGCTCCCATCTGGGCAGGTGTGTCAAAATCAAAGTGGGTGTCAATGCAGACAAAGGCTCGGTTGCCCATGTTAAACAGCCCAAGGGTGCACTGGCGGGGGAATTGGCTTCCAAAGGAACGGCTGGGGATGTTGGGGGTTTGACTCAGAAAAAAATGAACATCCTCCTTGCACGCGATGGGTGTTCGATAAAACAAGATGTTGTGCTGCCAGAATCTTGGTGCAAGTGTCCGCCTGCCTATGTATTCATATTCCGGCAGGTTAGTGGCCAAGAAGTCGATCTGGAAATTGTTTGCCTCCTGAGTAGCAATGATGTCAGGGGCCTCAGTCTCAAAAAGCCCTAGTACTGTCTCCTTTCGATACTCCCATCCATTAGGCCCGTCGTCGGCAAGGCCGAAACGAAGGTTGAGAGATAGCACTGAAAGTGTTTTCATCCCTCCCCCGTTCACCCCCACCCAAACTCACTACTGGCCTGCATACAGCAAAGACAGATATTTTCTTATGTCTGCCGGCCTGAGCTTGAAATTATCAAAGGTCATATCGTTAAAAGGCAAATCTTCCTCTCGCCGAACAATCTCGAAAATCTCAAGGTAGTTGAGCAGAATCCTTTGCTCCCACTTCAGCCCGAGTCGTTCTGCTATGTTACGGATATCGCCTTTTTGCCCTTCGATTTCCAGCAGCACTCCGTAGGGTGTAGTGTCAATGAGCAACTTTGTGTTTTTGAGATCAAAGGTTTCCCGCCACTTCTCGTAGATCTGCTCTGCATGAAAGCCCAGGCCTTCGAGAATGGCTTTGCAAACGCTAAAGTCATCCACCTTGACCTCAAATTCGCGGTTTATCTTGAAATCCTTGTCAGACTGGGCAGGCGCAGATTTGAAGGTTAACGTGACTTGGTCGTTTCTTCTGAGCCTCAAAAGCATGCCTTGCGCCTTGAGGCTCTTTGCTCCGTCCTCAAAGCAAATATTGGTTTCTTTGACCCGTCCGCAAGACGTGGCACCCGTGCCGAGGATTAGCTCCCGCATAGAATCGGCCTCCGGCACATGGAACTTCACCTCGATTTCGACCAACCCGTGCATGAGGACGTAATTTATTGGAAATAGACGGAAATGTCAAATGAGAATTGGCCTCATCATGGCCTGCCAATCGCCCCGCCCTTGGCAGGGAAGACCCAGGCAGAGCTAGGGGCGGGCTCTGTGAGAGACAAACGTGTCGTCACAATGCCACATATTGGCATTTGTTTTCCCAATTTATAACATTAGTTACCCAAAATCGCGGACATGGCTCTCAGTGCAAAATGGGCTAACTATCCGGATTTGCGGGAAACCCTCCTGTCCCGTTGCCTTGGCACGATGTTTTCATACAAAGATTGATGGCCTCGTAAAAAGTCCGAATTAGACGGCAAAGCAAAAAGCTCCAAATTCAAGGCGCGCAAATCCTGAGGAATGAGGCGTACTTATCGTACGTCGGAATGACGAAGGATGCAGCGCAACGCAGAAGTTGGACTTTTTGGGAAGCCGTCAAAAGATTCTGGGTAAACGAAAAAAAGTACTGGACGCCAGCGTTTGCCTGATATATGCACAGACCTTAATCATGAAAGTAAATGCAGCACAAAATCCTGTGATCTATCCCATCGTAAAGGCCAGCCTGCCCCTTGCCAAATATTCCCACAATACTGCCCTTCAACACCAAGGCCGTGACCGACGTTTTTTCTGGCCCAACAGTCGCCCGCCTAGGCCTGCGAAGCGTCACATCCGTTTTGAAAAGGGAAGCGTGCTGGACGTCTACGCCTAGGAGGCTGTCGGAGAATGGCTGTTTTTCGCAATCTCTGCGTGAGACTCAGATTTCAATCCTCAAAATACTCAATGTATTCCTGCGGTTAAAATCTTCGCCTTCCTTGACCTTGCAAAAAACTTCTCATTCTCCGACAGCCTCCTAGAAGGACGTTTTGCAGCAATGTAGAACATAAAAAGGCTGTTGCCCTAGTTTCTATCTCGGACAACAGCCTTTGAGTTTCTTACTACTCCCGCTGATTTTTGTTACGGAATGAACTCCTTCCACCACAACTTAAAGAAATTGATCGGAGGAGAAAGCGGGGCAATTGCCACAATGCCTGCCTCAAAGGTCTCGTCTGTATTTTCATCGCCGTCGGAAAGTGTGCTTCCCACTGAAATATACAGTTTCTCGCCGCTTGAAGTTATTACGGTTACCGGCTTTGAGGGGATGCCGCCGCCCAGCGACACCTCGCGTTCAGTGTCTCCATCGCTGTCATAGTCCACGGCCGCCGCACCTGTCAGATAGTTCAGGCCATAGAGCGTTCCGACGCCTCCTGGCAGACAGGAGTCATCGTTCGGGGTAAAGGTAGTAATATACAATGTCTTGTAATACACCGTATTTTCCGCAAGAACTTTTTCGCCTGCAGCCAATGTGATGCGCCAGCCCTGATCATCACTCCCATCGGTATCTACATCTTCGGTTGGGTCATCCAGATTGGGGGCTGGATCTGCTTCAACGGTTACATCAACCAGATCCGTCTCTGCCAATGTAGTGGAACCGTGAGTGTCCCTTACGCAATATATCTTGTCAGAGGTAGTGGTGCTGCAAGCATCCTCCCGGTCCCCGGTTCCCATATAGATCAGGTCATAGCCTGTCATACGGGTGAGACTTGGCGGATAGAAAAAATCTCTGGCATTGGTCGAATCCGCCTCAAACAAGACCTTGGCGTTTGCGTCTACCCAATTATCAATATATTCATCAGTACTGGGAAACGTCAATGGATCACCAGCTGCGTTGGTAAATTTTCCTATGCGCCACATCTGGCTCCCAAGGTCGCCCACGTAGATCTTATCCACAAAGCCATTGGCGTCTCCGTCAACCACATATACCGAGCCCGGAATGGAGTAGAGCATGTCAGAATTGGAGTCTCCATCGCTGTCAATGTCAATAAATTGCTTTACTACAGCACCGGTCAAGGCATTTATGGCAAGCACCGTCTTTCCCTTTGAGTTATCCGAACTGTATCCGCCTCCAACGAAAAATACACCTAAACCGGTCGGCTCGGCGGCTGTTTTTACAACCCCGACCGAAGGCTCAGACCATGTGTAGCCCAGCTCCGAAACGATCGTATCGGGTTCCGGGCAATAAATGGTGGTAATGTCTCCCGAACCATCGCCGGTTGCCCCTGCCCCCGGCGACACAGTGTCACCTTCAGCAAAATTGGTAGTTATATTGTCATAGAAGAGCAGACTCCCGCCAATGAGTGTGCCGTACACACTGGCAGAACCACCACTCGGGGCTCCCGACAAAAGGTCGTTGTCTACAAAGGTTCCACTCACACTGTCAAGCTCCATAGCACACATATCCACATAATTGGCCTGACTTATCCACCATGCAAATTCGGGTGATGTAGGATCGGTAACATCTAATGCGAAATAGGCAACGCCGCCCTTCCTTTCGCCACACATTAGAATCACCTGGTCTCCGTCTGCGGATTCCACTTCACGATCTCCGTCCACATCCTTAAAGTAGACCTTGGGGCTGGAATCTATATAATACTGGTGGCTGGCACCTTCCACCATGTCCTTGAGACGACCTAGTTGGTCAACGGGAATAAACCCCCACAACTCTTTGCCGGTGGAGTCATCCACAGCATGAAGCATACCATCGTTTGCCCCATAATAGACCACGGTGGTCGAAGAGTTGTAGTAGACAACCAAGGGCTCGCTGTGCAGCACATCTCCGGTAATCAGGGCCCTGTTTTCTGTGGTATTGGTATCACTGTCCTCATCATCCACGTCAGCGCCCCGCACATAGTTGATGATGTATGAGGTACTGTGTGTTGGATTTCCAAGCACCGCTGCTGTCAGGGCTGGATTGGTCGATACAAATGCATTACTGTCATGAGTCAAATCCGTTGAGCCACCCAAGTAGGTATATATGTTTCTGCTATTAGCTTGTCCGGTCCGGTTGTCCATACGGTTGTCACAAGGTGTATCGGGCGCGCTTTCGGCAGACCAGTTTATTGTGTCCCAGTAAGGTACGGCAGTCTCCAAGAGGGCCCCGTTGGCATGCGTAGCTGCGCCCCCTTGAAAATCAACGATCTGGTTAGTGCTTGAAATACCGAATTTAGTCACTTGGCCTTGCCAGAAGATCGAGGAGTCACTGGGCTTGAAAAATGCCATATAGATCCTGTCACCGCTGGTGGTTCTGGTAACAGGCACAACCGGTGCGGTAAATGTGCTGGTTTGTGAAATGATCTGGTTTACGGCCGCCAGCAGTTGTGTGGCCACGTCACCTGGAGAATCGGCTTCAAAGTGATATCTCCCGTAGTCAGGATCGCTGGAGTCGGTAACGTTCGTAACTCCGTTACCAAGGTTAGAGACATTTTTCAAAAAAACCGTGCTTGCTGCGCTGGCCATAAGTCCCAGGGTATAAGTCGAAACATTCTGACGTCCCGGTGCTACGTTCTCAGGCACAACATCATTTTTGTAGTAATAGTATGCGATATCGTCAAGCCAGGTAGTGCCGTCTATGTTTGTCGGGATTGTATATGTTGTTGCATCTACGGTGAGTGTTCCCTCTGCTGTAACAGTGTCAATAACATCATCATGTGGATGACCCAGAAGGGTGTAGGTCCTGTCGGTGCCATCCCCGTCAAGGTCGCTGAAATGTGTGTTTTGAGGGACATACTGGTTACCCGAACCAGTCGTATCATGAGAAGAGACACCCGGGGTAATAACAAGCGCAAACAGTTTTTGGCAATAGGCATCGATCTCGTCCTCTATGCCTGCATCATTACCGGCATAGTACCCCCCAACAGTTTGAAGCCCCTCGGCCAGGGGAGAATAGAGAGTCGTTGCCATGCTATTAACTTTATTTACAAAGTCGTTATCCAAGGTATCGTTCGCGGGATCTTGATCACCCTGGGTGTCGACTTGCAAGGCAAGGACTCTGGCCCGGGACCCGCCCTCATCATTTTCAAAGTTGTAGATGCCAAATTTCGCCTCGTCAGCTGTATCTAGGACAACGTCCATGATTGCCTTTTTGGCATGATAGAACCGGCTCACCTTCGGCAGATCCGAATCATCAGCACCATCATCCCATCCATCACCCGCATAGTTTCCACTAAAGAACAGCCAGTTCAGATAATTCGCAGAGTACCTCAAATTTGTCGCTTTATCAATGACTACACCAGTATCACCTGCGGGTCTACTGCCTGCCGGAAATACCTTGGTATTTGCTACAGCAGCCAGTTTTATTGTTTTCGAAGTTGAAGTAACTGAGTTAGTAATTGTAAACGTGGCAAAGTCCGTATCATTGTTATCAGTGTCGGTACTGATTGCCTCAAGCTTCACATCGTTAGCGTTGTTGCAACTCCCCGCCGCTAAAAGGTCAGAGATCGGCACTAACGAATCTCCAGCACAAATGGCATACCCGTTTTCATGAAAGAATCCATTGCCGGTTCCTCTGTCATCTGCACTACTACTGGCAACTTCCACTCTCCAGGCAATTTCCGCATCGGGTACACCCGGCGCATTTTCCACACCATCTATTTCATCTGCCTCGTCTGTATCACCGTCCACATCATTGTCAACTCCGTCCCTTGGGGTGTAGTCTACGTCCGGATCATAGTTTGAGTGCCAGGCGACTTGTCTCATCTCAGCCCCGGTGTCCAACAGGATGACTATGTTCGGCGGCAGGTCATCAGCTGTGACTTGGAACGTACAGGTGTCATCGGCAAGGCCCTGATGGGCAAAGAGGACAAAGCAAGAGATGAGGAATATGCTCGCGAGCAAATAGTGTCTTGTTTTCATTTCAGTGCCTCCAATTGGTTAAGGTGATCAGAAGCCTATACGGTAAAACCCCATTTCCGTCTGGATTTCGGAATTGCGCGGCCCAAATCCCAAACAGGTCATTTTGTACTCGTGCGCTGTGTATAAGCCTACCTCATAGCCTGAGTCCTCAGGAAGTTCCATCTCACCTATGTATTCGACATCTCCGCGAAACCGCTGTGTGGAGCCACCATCCAACGAATACTCCGTTGAAGAATTATCTCTGTCCGGGAAATACAGTTTGCCTCCCACCGTAATATTGTCACCATCGTACAAGGTCGTGTCTGCCGCCACGTAAGCGGTTGCAGCTTCAGTCGCGTAGAAGGCCATCTTGTAAAATTTTTCATTGCCGGCAATGTGGGTGTATGTAACAGTTGTCGTTGTTGTGCTAAGTCCAAGCACGGTCAGAAGTACGAGTATCATCAGACCGATAACCAGTATGGTGCCTTTTTCGTTTTCCAGAATGTAGAAGATTTTCATGATCAACTCACGTGTCCAAGTCCACTTTTATGCTACGCATGGCAACTGATCTGGGCTGGGTCTTCTCAGTCCATGAAACAGTTAGCAATACGCTCTTGGTATTATCTGTGCCTGCCACACCCGGTTCTGTAACATCCCAGGTGATGGTATATTCATCCTCAGTATCACTCCCATCAACCAGGCTGGCGTAACTCGCATTCAGCAGTTTTTCCATTTTGTCCCCTGCATAGTTTGTGGCTTCCGTCAGCCCGCTGGTATAGGAGTTGGCGTTCATCGCGGCAAATTGCATGGAAAGCACACCAAGGATGCCAACGCTAAGAATAGCCATGGTGACCAATACCTCAAGCAGTGTGAATCCCTTCTGATTTTTCATAGTTGTGTCGTCCTTTTACAGCCTCCGAATAAGAGGGTTCTCCGACAGGCTCCTAGAGGCCCAAATTCCGGCATGTTATCTGAGTGCTCAAAACCTTTCGCCGGTAATTGTCATCGGGAGCAGTGTAGATCGTCGTTGCCTGTTGGTTCTCATAGGCTGCACTATTCTTGTAGTGAGAGTCTATTTTCGCGGTTCTAGCTACCAATGACACCTGTATTGATCTGATCTGGTCGATGCTCGCTACGACACTGCCACCGCCATCGTCCAGTTGATTGGAGGATGCGTCCAGATAGACAAAGTTCAGGGCATCCACGTTTTCGGCTATTGCCGAGTTGCCGCTGCCTGGATTCCTTCCAAGGTCATTGATGCCGTCGCCGTCAGCGTCAAACAGGGAATAGGTCACATTCTCATCCGCATCATCGAGAGCACCGTCAGAATCATCTCCTGGGTTGTCGCCGCCTATATCTGCTGTAAACGTGATAGTGGTGGCTGTGGCCGTAACAATCCCGGCATCGGCATCGCCCGTTGGATCATATCCAGCCATCCGGAGTTCTCTTTCCATCAGGAATATCCCGGCTCGCAGGTTCTGAGTCATCTCTGCCAGTTCATTCTGAATCGTAAAGGATTTATTCTGCAAGATATACACACTGTAGATTGCACCGGTCAGCATCCCGGTAAGAGTAAGGGCTGATAGTATTTCTACTAGGCCTATTCCTCTTTCATTTCTTGGCACACGAAGCATTCTGCCCACCTAATCAGTAATTCTTATACTACCTGCGGTGCTGACTCTAATTCGTTTTGTCCTACCCTTTTCATTTACCAGGTAAACGTCACCAGCCCCGGAACCGCCTGCTTTATTGATTGCCAGACCCCTTGAGTTAAACTTAACCGAGGGCCGGCCGTCGTCGTTGTCGGTGAAAGTCAACCCGTCTCCTCCGCCTTTGCTCGTATCAAAGCTCACTCCTTTGTACTCGGAAACCCCAGAAAAATCTGTCTGTTTCACAATCTTTTCACCGCTGTCATATTTCAGGTCACCGTTAGCATCTATATAGACCACATAGTCATAGGTTGTTCCGCCAACAGGCTGATTGAATGTTACCGTACAGTATGTACTTCTTTTTGCTGCCTCCATTTTTGCGCTCTGAAAATTGAACAGCACATTTCTCGCCGCCCCGTCCAGTCGGGCGTTGGCTACCCACAGCAATATATTGGGAGTGGCAATGCCGGCTGCGATAGCAATGATTGCCAGAGTTATCATCATCTCCACTATCGTAAACCCCTTCATACGATTCGCGCCAACCACGGTTTTTCGTTTACTTGCTCTCATTCAAAGACTGTCCTGCGGGTTGTGCAAGTTGTGCGCCATTCAGCGTGACGTACTAGCTGAATCTTGCCATTTGGCCAATTCGTGAAACAAAAAAAACTGGGGTCTGGTAATACCTCATCATCACAGTGCATTAGAATCTCTTTTAGGAGGACCTGAGACGACCGGCATTTCACTTCTTCTGCCATTTGGCCAGCAGTATTTGGCGATTTAGCAAAAAAAGCGCATAAGTCTAAAAGGGTTTTGTATTAAACTCTTTTATTGTGTTAAGCAGCTTTATGGCCCGCCGGCTCGACAGTGATATCTTAATCGGATTCCAAGAAGCCTTTGTCTTTCAGGCGACGCCTTAGTGTTTCTAAGGAATCTGCCAACTCTTTGAATTCATCGTGCTTGCGAAGTCGTATGGGAGGTATGTCCTTGCCTTCACCAAGCATCTCTATGCATCTTTTTATTCTGAAAAGCGGCCCGACCATTCTGTGGGAGACAAAAAGGGCAAGGAATCCGACACCTATGAGAATTCCGAATAGACCGGCCAATATCAATCGTTTGGTCTTCTCCCATTTTGAAATAGTATCAAAATGAGTCATTGCCAGAATAGTCTGCAAAGGAAGCAATTCACTCATTATTCTTTTCATCTCGTCCACTGTAGTAGTAGGACAGCCCTCTGTCTCCAGTGCGTAGATGGCTTGAGTAATCGAGGAAATCTCAACGAAGTGCTTTTCTTTCTCCTTCTTGAGAATCAACTCTCCGCCCTTGAAGAGAAAGTAAGAGCAGAAAACGCTCATTACAAATGCGGGCAGTATGCTCAAGGCGATGAACTTGATTTGACTGGAGGGATGAATGAAGTATTTCTTTCTTTTGTATTGTTTTCTCATTTTGGCTCCCCTTTTTGGATGTTCATGATCCGCCTGGGAGGGTGTCCCAGAATAGCTATTTTTCGCAATCTTCGCCTTCTTTCACCCTGCAAAAAATCTCTCATTCTCTGGCAGCCTCCTGGGCCGTTACCTCCACAACGGTCGTTGAAAATATCACTGATGCGTACTCTATCGGCAAAAAAGCTTAATAAGTTTAATAGGTTTCGTGCTTATTCACACTCTCCTGGCACCTCCAGATATTGTGTTCATGGAACCTGGGAACACAATATGTGCCACGCCAGTGAGCACGCGGTTGCACCAGGGATTTGCCATGCAGCTCCGAGACCTTTGAAAAACGCCCCCTTTTGTCCAATGCTGGCGTTAGGCTCAAATTTCAACCCTCGAAATACTCAATGTATTCCTGTGGTTAAAATTTTCGCCTGCCTTGGCCTTGAACAAAATTGAACATTTTTCAAAGGTCTCATCTCCCTTGAGTTGGACTCCGTGTCTGCATTTCGTGTGCCAAAGCGGGCCGTTGCCTAAATCGTGTTAATGCGGAGGTGGTTTGAGGAAGGGCGTTTTTCAAAGGCCTCACAGCTGGTGTCCATCAGTCACTTCTGGGGCGCCCGTTTGCGGTAGCGCTTTGTGGCAGGACGGTGCCGCAGCAATATGTAAGTGGCCCCGGTGCCTCCGTCGCAGGCCCTGGCACTTGTAAAGGCTATGACCCATTTGCGCCAGGGACCTGATGTGAGCCACCCCTTGACCTTGTTTTTGATCACTGGTTCTGCGGGCGAGGAAAGGCCTCGGCCGTGTATGATCAGCACAGCCCTCTTGCCGGACAGCAAGGCTTCTTTGAGAAACCGGTCAAATTCCTGCCGCGCTTCCACGACCCCTAGCCCATGGAGGTCAATGTGGGCCTGAATCGAAAAATCGCCTTGGTGCAGTCGTTTAGCTATCTCAGGGTTCATCCCATATCCGATACCTTCGACGTACTCAGGCGTATCAGAAATGATGAACCCGTCCCCTCCGCTGACCAGATCCTCCAGTTGGGCCAAGACCTCAGCGTCAGGGTCTGGCTGTGACACCTTTCGAGGGCCGGGTTGACTCTTATCAGTCAAGGCAGGGTCTCGCAAAATAGGCTCAACGCTTGCCATGGCCTCTTGAAAAAGCCCTTCTTCGTCATCAGGATCTCGGGCTCTGCGCCGGACCACTTCTTGAGCGGGTCTTTTCGTGGGATGAGTTGCCAAAGGAAATGACTTTTTCTTGACCAGGGCATTGAGGTCCTTGAAGGGTCTGTAAGTTTCCGATGGTTTTGAAGGTTTCATAACTATACGCTTTGAACCACCAAATCCGTGTTTCTTCTGGTTGAAAACCACAAAAGATTGCCACGAAGACAAGCGGTTGTCTCACGTTTTTTTCGCTGTCTCATTCTGTGGGTGGTCCATTTTGACAAAAAATCCCAGGGGTGTTAAGGACATTTGCATAAACTGCTCAAAGCAACAATCCGGAGGCCCAAAATGAAAGTGACTTGTGAAAAGTGCGAGTGCAACATGAAGATTACTTCCTCATTCAGATACTTCTGTCCTGAATGTAAGAACGAGATCGAGATGGCATTCGTCCAAGAGGCCAATACCAAATGCCGTGAGGAGCACAAGAAGAACATTGATTGGGCGATAATCAGAGGCCATGAAGTAATAATCCAAGAATAACCTTGACGGCTTCGTAAAAAGTCCCTCTGCGGCGTTGCGCTTCATCTTTCGTCATTCCGACGTACGAAAAGTACGCCTCATTCCTCAAGATTCGCGCGCCTTGCATATGAACTTTTTACAAAGCCCTTAATCAACGCATCTTGTATGCCAACGAGCGCAGCTTCTCGTAGCCAAAAAGCTCGTCTCTTATCATTGAGCCCTCCTTTATCTCCACCTCAAACCCCTGCTCTATAGCCGCCACGGCTGTCTCCTTTACCTGATCCCACATGGGCCTTATCCCGGCCTCTTGTTGCACAGACGTCAGAGGTTCTACCACTTTATCCCGTATCTCAGGCGGCACCCATACCACACGCAAAAAATCTCTTGTGTCCAGCGGGCCCAGAAAGACTACCGAGCTGATCAGCACCATATCCTCCACCTCGGAGATGGCAAAGGTTGCGATTTTGTCTCCGCGCACTCGGATGCTTCCGCGGTGCTTGTACCAGGCCTCCTTGACACCCAAGTGCCCGACAATCTCCAATAAGATATCACCTGCCCTGTGATAGGCCTCATCTATGTCTTTGATAAGGTTTCCGTCAAGGACCAGCTGCAGGAAGGCCGTACTCTCGGGATGTGCAAAGATCAGGTTGCGCTCGCCGGTCAGGATCACTTGCTCCAAAGCTGGCAGCTCTGTGCGGATCTCATTGATTATGGGGGCAAAGTTGGTCAGGGCAATCACTACTTTCGCACCTGAGTCTTTGAGGATGTGCAGGATTTCACCGCCCTTGTACAGGGTGTTAAAGGGCACAGCCGTTGCTCCAAGCTTCAACGTGCCAAAAAAGGAGTAAACAAACTCCGGGATGTTCGGAAGCATGATTGCAACCCTGTCTCCTTTTTCCACACCCAGGGACTTGAGACCATTGGCCACCCGGTTGGCCCGCAGGTTCAGTTCCCCGAATGTGATAGCCTCCTGTTCAAACCGGAGTGCCACTGAGTCCCCGGAGGCTTCCGCCCATCTTTCAATCGCCTGAACCAGGCCCGCAGGCTTTTTCTTCGATTCTGCGCTCATCTTTGTAACCGTCTGTAAGTTCCTTTTTCAGAACCTTTCCCGTCACACTCATGGGAAGCGTTTCCATGAAAAAGACCGCATCGGGCACCTTGAAGCTGGAAACGTGCTCTTTGCAATGGCTGACAAGCTCTTTTGCCGAAACGCCCCCCTTTGTTGTCACAAAGGCAACAACTTCTTCGCGTTCGCCTTTTTTTCTGCCAACAACGGCAGCATCTTTCACCTTGGGATGCCTCAAAAGGGCCTCTTCCACCTCTGTTGGCGAAATATTTAGCCCTCCCTTTATGATGATCTCTTTCTTTCGATCCGTGATAAAGAAGTAGCCATCATTATCCTGATATCCCATGTCACCGGTAAGAAACCAACCGTCCCTAAAGGACTTCAGTATCCTTTCTAAGATTGTAATAGCCCTGGCTCACACCATGACCTTTCACAGCAAGTTCTCCCTCTTGGCCTGCTGGAATGTGTCTGCCGTCGGCATCGACAATCTTCATCTCAAAACCGTCGAGCGGCACGCCAACAGAGCCTGCCTTGCAGATGCCATCCGGCGGGTTGACACAACAGGCTGCCACAGTCTCGGTCAGACCATAACCTTCGATCAGCCGGCACCCTGCGGCCTTCTCAAAGGATTCGATCATCTCTTTTGGCAGCGGGGCTGCGCCTGAAATACAAAACCGAATGCAACCGGGCAGGCCCAGCTTTTTGCGCTCCAGCAGTGCGAGCAAATGAACAAACATGGTGGGGATGGCTACTATCAGGGTCGGATCACTCTCGGAGATGGTCTTCAGCAAGTTGCGAGGGCTGTATTGAGGAACCAGAACAACACAGGCGCCTTGTATCAACCCCAGAAGCAGTCCATTTGAAAGCCCGAACACATGAAACAAAGGCAGCACACCAACAATCTTGTCTTTCGGGGTTATCTCAAGCGCTTTTTGCGTGGATTGCTGCTCGCACAAAAAAAATTTCACAGTCAACTCCACGCCTTTGGATCGTCCCGTGATGCCGGAAGTGTAAAGGATACAGGCCAAGTCTTGGGGTTGTGCTGGGACCGAATCAAAGTCATCACTTGCCTTCAGCATCATCTCTTCAAAGTTAACTGTTTCGGCAGGTCGAAGGCTCGCCCTGCCCTTTCTGGGCTGATATGCAATGTCAACTCCATGCTTGGATGCTGCTTCGTGGTCGACCGAAACATCCACACCTGCAAGAATTCCTTTTCGCCGGACCCCTTGAATGACAACAGTGCCTGCTGTGCCTCCTGAGGCAAGCAGGTAACGGCCGGCAATCTTATCCTCAATAACAGCCCCGGGCAGGGCCATGACATCGGCCACGTCACCTTCTGGCCTGAAGATGAGGCGCCACTGGTTCTTAGGCCTTTTTCGAGAGAAAATCTTCCACTTCATCAAAGAATATCCTGATGACCGTGCGGTTGGGCTTTTCCGTGAAAAAACTGACGTCAACAAAAAGCACCGTGTTTATGAAAAGGGTGGGAATGGCCGGAGGAAGGCCGCCGTGTACAGCAGCCCAAGGATTACATTGACCCAGGCGGTGACACGCATACCGCCCAGCAAGACGATCAGAATCAGAAGGCAAGAGATGTAAAGGATGCCCACGATACGTGGAAACCCCAGCAAGGCCTTTAGCCCCAGACCGACCCCCAGAGACTGGTCCGCAATGTATGGAATAATCGACCCAAGAAGCACCACGGAGACGATGAGCCTTAGCTCGGGCGACTGATACCTCTCGCTCACGACCTCGACAGGTGACAGAAACCGATTCAGTCGGGCTACGGCCCAAAGCCGTGGGCCAATAAACATGTACAAAACCACAAAGCCTGCCACGCACCCCCATATGAAATACACAAACCCAGGCCCGTGCCGGTACAGGATGCTGGGATACGCATAAAAGGTCCACACGCTCGAGATGGCAAAGAGGACAAAGAAAAACATAACTGCAATGCCGATTCCCCTGCCTGCAAGCATGTAGTCTTCAGCTGTCTTGGCGGAAACCTTGTACCCGTATACGGCCATAAGCAAGACGGCTACGCCGAAGGCAGCTAGAATAAGGACTGTCATCATGTCGAAAATCCGTCAGCCAGTTTGCCGGTTGAGCCCTTAACAGGCTCAACGAAAAGGCCAATACTTAAAGAAATAAACAAGATAAGCACACAGCCAGATGAGCAGGAAAACTATGCCGGCTGCAAATGGCAGGCTGATCCAGCCCAGAATGGTCACTGGCCTGCAAAACAACGGGGTAACTGCCAGCAGCCCGACAACAGCAAAAAACAGCACTGACAGGAAAATCCGTCCTGCCCGGTGTCCAAAGATCTCTCTCACGGCACCCTCCTGAACGCGTCCAAAAAAATGATCGTCCATAACGCCAACTCTGCCATATGACACACTTTCTGATTCTTTCCCCTGTCAATTCAAACGCAAGGTAAACCGCCGGAAGGACAAAATCCCAAACGATTGTCCCAGGTGGCACCAAATTTGCTTAAACTCTGGCGGATAGCATGGTTTTTGTCCACCCTTTTTTGGTTTGCCTTTGGTGCGGGTGCTTATGTATAAGAAATACATCATTGTTGTCGTAGTTGTAGCCGTGCTCTGGGGCGGTTTTATGCTCTACAGACAGAACAAGAAAAAGCAGGATGTAGACACTTACACACAAAAGGCGAATTCCCAGGTCACACGGGCTGCAAAGGCAAGTCCAAGGGCCGGTCTTTCGCGAATGGCAAGGGCCCTGAACAAATACTACAAGGACAACAACACCTACCCCTCAAACCTCATCGAGCTGTATCCCAGGTACATGGCCAACAAATCCTTCATTGAGGATGTTGACTGGTACTATGAGCCACGAGGCAATGATTTCCATCTAAGCAAGGCCATGACATTCGGGGAGAAAACCATGGTTGCCTCTGTAGACAAAAGCCTGAGGCCCGAAACCGAAACCACCACCATGGTTGCCAGCCCAACGCCGGTTCCCAAGGCAAAGAAGGTCATAAAGCCCAAAGAATTTGAGATTCATGAGGCCGAACCTGCAAAGCGCGAGGAAACAGACGAGGAAAGACTTGAAATTGCCAGACATGAGTTCTTGATGGCCCTTCGTAAAAGACAAATGTATGTCACTTCCGTGTCTGTGCCTGAAACGGAGGAAGCAAGGATTGTTTCATCTGTTCAGCCTGAAATCATGTCAATCACAGAAGATGAAATCGTCAAAGGCCTGGCATCCGAACTCGGCCAGAGATATCTGGTATGGAAGGACAAAGGCGGAGTATTGGGTTTCAGCAACGTTCAGTACCCCGATACAGACAGGCTATCCATACATGCAGTTGGCAGATGGTTCAACGTAAGGGCGCCTTCATCAAAGGCAGAGGGGCCTATTGAGGAGGAGACTGTGACTGCAAGGGAGCGAAAAGATCGCCAATCTATCGCTGAAACCTTTCAAAACCGCTACCTGGTCTGGAAAGACAAAAGCGGCACCCTGGGCTTCGGAAACAACCGGTATCCTGAAACAGACCGCACTACCGTGCTCCAAGCAAATCGTTGGGTCAGCCTGAAAAAACCTTATGTGGCAACTGAAACGCAATTCGTGGAAAAGGAAAAAGACCAAGAAAAACCCACATCACCGAAAACCGTGGCTGAAAGGTTCGGCACACAACACCTGGTCTGGAAAGACAAAAACGGCACCGTGGGCTTCGGAAATACACAGTATCCTGAAACAGACCGCACTACCGTGCTTCTAGCAAATCGTTGGGTCAGCCTGAAAAAACCTTATGTGGCAACTGCAACACAAGTCGTGGAAAAGAAAAAAGACCAGAAAAAAACCACATCACCGGAGACCGTGGCTGAAAAATTCGGCACTCAACACCTGGTCTGGAAAGACAAAAACGGCACCGTGGGCTTCGGAAACTTACAGTACCCTAAAAGAGACCTCTCACGTGTCTTCTATGAAAACCAGTGGGTCAGCCTGAAAAAACCTTATGTGGCAACTGAAACGCAATTCGTGGAAAAGGAAAAAGACCAAGAAAAACCCACATCACCGGAAACCGTGGCTGAAAAATTCGGCACTCAACACCTGGTCTGGAAAGACAAAAACGGCACCGTGGGCTTCGGAAACTTACAGTATCCTAAAAGAGACCTCTCACGTGTCTTCCATGAAAACCAGTGGGTCAGCCTGAAGAGACCCTATGTGGCACCTGAAACGCAAGTCGTGGAAAAGAAAAAAGACCAGAAAAAAACCACATCACCGGAGACCGTGGCTGAAAAATTCGGCGCTCAACACCTGGTCTGGAAAGACAAAAGCGGCACCGTGGGCTTCGGAAACGTGCAGTATCCGGAGATGGATAACATTTCTCACATCCATGCAAATGGAAGCTGGCAGCCGGTGAACAAGTGACGGGCCTGTTTCTCTGAAAAAGGAGGGGATATGTTGCTCGAAAAGATAAGAAACAACAGAGGCTTCACCATGGTGGAGCTCCTTATGGTATTTATTGTACTTGGCATTTTAGCACAAATTGCCTTGGTTTTTTTGATGGACTTGAGGTCCAGGTCTTTTGATACCATGGCCATATCGGACGGCAGAAACTTCATGACTGCTGTCAGAGCCAATTTTGCGAACCTTGAAGACGTTGATTATACAGGGGTCGACGGTTCCGATATAGGCGTACAGACCACCGACGGGGGCACCAGGCCCCCAGTGTTTACTTTGTCGCCAGGTGTCAACATCCGTTTCGAACCGGGCAACCACAGTAGTACTGGAACGCCGGACGAGGGCTACCTTGAGGCCTCTTTGTACCACACAAATGGCACAGCTTCCAGCACGGATAGCGGAAGAAGAGAATATTACTACATGGCCTCTGAAGCTGCCAACACGTACATACTCGCCACATTCTAGCACCACAGAAACCCTTTGATCCATTCATGACGGCTTCATAAAAAGCCCATCTGCGGTGTTGTGCTTCATCCTTCGTCATTGGTAAAAGAAAGTGCCTAAAGTGAGCTGAAGTGCCTAAAATGCCGAAAGTAGGAAAATTATCACGAAAACACGAAAGAGAATACGGTGTAGTGTTTTGTGGCCTACGCCTTCAACAGCACAAGTTTCAAGTCTCAAGTTTCCAATTTCCAGTTTCAATCGGCAATATTCAATGGCCTGCGCCTCATTCCTCAAGATTCGCGCGCCTTGCATATGAACTTTTTACGAAGCCGTCTGTTTATTGGCTTTTTGCGAGACCACCATTCGTGTTACAGTGGTATATCTACGTTTTAGAAGAGACCTTTGAATAGCAGGCGGTTTAGGGGGAGAGATGATTGCTGATCTTGTTGCCAAAAATAGAAGCTGTCGCAGATTCTACCAAGAGACTTCAATAGAGGCAAACACTTTGAGGGAACTTGTGGACCTTGGTCGTTACTGTGCTTCGGCTGCCAATTTGCAGCCTCTAAAGTATATCCTTTCCTGCACACCCGAGGAAAATGAACTGATTTTCGCCCACCTTGCGTGGGCGGGATACTTGAAAAGCTGGGACGGGCCGCCACAAGGCGAGAGGCCGTCTGCCTACATCATGGTGCTGTGCGACACTACTATTGCCAAATCCGCCGACTGTGATCATGGCATCGCGAGCCAGACGATTCTGCTTGGTGCAGTTGAAAAGGGCCTGGCAGGTTGCATGATCGGTTCGGTCAAACGCAAGGAACTCCGTGAAGCCTTTTCCATCCCAGAGCATCTGGAAATTTTACTGGTCCTTGCCCTCGGAAAACCCAAGGAAACCATCGTCATTGACACCGTGGAATCTGACGGAGACATCAAGTACTGGCGCGACGATAAAGACGTTCACCATGTGCCCAAGCGATCCCTTGACGAGATCATTGTGACTTAGTCCCACGTTGTGCCCGTGCCTCCATCAAGAATTCTGCCCGTCTGTTTCTGGCCCAGGCCGTCTCGTTGTGATCAGAAACAGCAGGCCTGTCCTCTCCATAGGTCACAGTGTTCAGGCGTTCGGTGACAATACCCAGCTCAACCAAATAATCCTTGGTACTTTGAGCGCGTTGGTTCCCCAGGGCCATATTGTAGCGGTCGGCTCCTCGTTCATCGCAATGGCCTTCGATGACAACCGAAACGCCGGAATGGGTCTTGAGCCATTCTGCCTTGCGTCTGAGGATCTCTTTTGCTTCAGGAAGCAACCGGGATTTGTCAAACTCAAAGTAGATCTGCTCATTGAAAAATTCTTCCAGGCTGGCACTCACCGGCCGCGCCTTGCCCTTTTCGCCCAAACCCAAATCCATAAAATCCAGCCCTACCGATGCCCTCTTGGGCGTTTTGGGATCCAGGCACCTGGCCTTGTGCGCCGAGGCCGAGAAGTCTTGCGGAGGCAGGCTTAAAAGCATTCTGCAGAATTTTTCCGCATTTCTCTTAAGCAGAGTCCTGGCCGTGGGTGCACGCGCGCCGCGACCCAGCCTGAGGATGCGGTCCGTGTAGGGGGCTGGTTTCCCGATGTCCATTGCTTGGGCATACCACAAGGTCTTTTTTGTATGAACATCAATCACACGAATACGCTCGTCAACGCGCGACGGTTGATGAAGGCTGCCATCAAAGTAGTAAAGCAGCTCCCCCGTGACGATCAGATCATACCCTTTGTCGCGTGCAAGCTTGACAAGGCTTTCTTGCCGGATATCTGAAACGTCAGTCTCAAGTGTCACGCTGACAAATGCCTTGTTTCTCAACAGTTCCTCATATACGAACTCAGAGGCTACTCTTCCCATACCTCGCGGGTAAGACGGCTCCCTGAACTTGAATATGCCCACACATCTGAAGTAGCTGTTTTCTTCAGGGGTCACGTAAATCTCTTCCGGCAGGCCCGTGGGGGCAAGGTCCACCTTGCGCTGATAGGTGCAGCCAGCCATGCAGAAGATCATTGCCGTGACATACAGCGTGATTTTTCTTGATATGCACATTGAAAGCGTCCTTTCACCAACGCCATAGTCAACACTCAAATACCGTGCCAACTCCTTCCGCGTAGTGTCAGGCAGAACTCCTGATCCTATTGGCAATATTGCGGCCTCCCGCAACATCTAACCGGTCCATATTATTGGCATATAATTGAATGCGCGGGTGATGTGTTGAAGACCGGGCTTTCTCGCAAGGCAAAAGACCAGGACGCCGTCTGCGGCCCGCAATGTTCCCGGAGGGGGAAATTCTTGCCGAATCACCCAAATTGGCCGTAATACTTTAGCTGCCTGAAAAATGGCTGTTTTGCGAACGACACTGAGAAATTTTGGAAAGGGAATCTGCAATCCCAAAATTGCTCACAGGGGTGAGCGAAATGACGATCTTTCAAAAACATAGACTACTACAACAAGGCGTATTTTTCTTTTGGCGGGTTGAAGTATCCGAATTTCAATGCAGGAAAGGCCGTGCGCACCTTTTCCAAGAGCCTTTGCACTCCGATCAGTTCGGGGTCTTCTTTGCCTATGCCCATGATCTGCCAATAGCGCATCGGATCAAAGTTCAGGTTCCGCCATTGGATCATATTCACGGGATGATCGCCCAGAAAGGACAAAAGGGCCCTGACTTCCGGCTCGGCATCTGTGAATCCAGGCATGTTCAGATAGTTGATGGAGGCAAACCTGCCTTTGCGTCTTGTGAGATCGAGACTCTCCACCACATCGCTGAAGCTGTAACCCCGCGGTCGAAAATAAGCCTCGTAGTACCGTCTTCTAACGCTGTTCATGCTCACGCGGATACTGTCGAGCCCTGCTTGGAAAAGCCTTTCGAGTACGGAGGCAAGGCTCCCGTTGCTGTTCATATTGATGGTGCCTCGTTTTGTGGCCTTTCGGATAAGGCGTATGGCGGGTTCGATCACCTTTGCCGCCGTGAGGGGCTCCCCCTCACACCCCTGACCAAAACTTACTACAGGCTGCCTGGCGTGTCTGATGTGATGAATGGCGATCTCTGCTATCTCGTCCGGCCTGGGCGTAAATTCAATCCGGTCTTGGGTGCTTGGAATACCCGTGTCTCTTTGTAGAGAAAGACAACCCCAACACCTGCAATTACAATGCGTGGAGGTGGGCAACGGGGCCTCGTAGCGGCCCAGAAAAAAGTTCTTGGCTGCCGGACAACCATATGTAAGGGCACAGGTCTCAAGATGGGTCCTGAGTCGATTGGAAGGCATGATCCGGCCAATCCTTGAGACCCCCTCCTCGATCTTGTCTTGGGGCATCAGGCGCAGATCCTGCCGTCTTTCCCGGTCTACTCTGATGGCTGCAACCCGAAACTCTCCCCTTAGCCAGCCAACAGCACCATAGGAAAAAAGCGGGAGTGGACCTGCCTGGGCACTTTCTGAGTAAGCACTCACCAAAGAAATCGTATAGCCAGGGGAGTTGAAGGCAGACACCGCAAAGACAGGCTTGCCAGGAGCACAGGGATTTTCAGTTAGTGCCTCAAATTGCTCGGTCGCAGTATTGTAAACGATAGGCCTTCTGTCGGGCAGAAACAGGTACTCACTGCCGGCCGGCATCCTTATGGTTTCGCTCTGCGTCAGCGGAAACAGCTTGGGGCCGGCCATGCCAACAGCGGCATAACCATCCAGGTCAAAAAACTCCCCGTGCTCATTTGCCACAAGGGCCTTTACCAATCGTTTCTTTTGCCGGGAGATAATACCCATCGGTGCAGGCGCAAAGACTAGAAGGAAACCAAAGGAAAAGCAAGCATAATGAGGGCTTCATTGACATTTCAACCCAACTGGTGTACTTACAAAAGCGCTTCGTAGAGAAACATACCGTTTCCGGGAAGCAAAGAGACCTTTGAAAAATGCTCAATTTCGTTCAAGTTCAAGGAAAGCGATGATTTTAACCACAGGAATACATTGAGTATTTCGAGGATTAGAATTTGAGCCTGACGCAGACACGGAGTGAAGCATAGCGCTCAATTGGGCGAAAGGGGGTATTTTTCAAAGGTCTCGCAAATGTCAGCCCGGAGGTGAACGTGCGTGACAACGAAAACCAGCGAATCAAGTGAGAGGAGGAAAAACCCTAGGGTAGAGTTTCACCTTCCAGTGGTCATGAGCGGCCAAAAAGGGTTAGTGAAGATTCGAAATTTCGGCATCGACGGGGCGTTTATTCAGACGGATGACCCTTTGAAGTTCAAGAGCGGGGGACAAATTCTCTTGGTCATAAAACTGCCCCATGAAAAGAGGACTATCGGGGTAAAGGCTAGCATTGCCCACGTGTCTGCAAAGGGTATGGGGGTTGGGTTCGTGGATGTAGCCCCTCAGGATGCCATGTCTTTGGAATCTTGTTTCAACGTCTTTAGAGAGACCATGCCTATGCCCGACGCGTAGGGTGAAAAATTCACGCCCAGAGGACGATGTTTTCCAGGATTCAACGAAAGCCTGGCCCAGAAAATTGTCACTGCCGGTAACACTTTAGCTGTCTGAAAAATGGCTGTTTTGCGAACGACACTGAGAAATTTTGGCCATTTTTCAAAAACCTAAACTGTTACGAATGAAGCAATTTCTTGTAAAAGAAGAGCGCCTTGACTTTGTAGAGCCCGCGTTTTCCATTCCATATGAGAAGGTCCTCAACCCCGCCCAATATGAGGCTGTAGCTACGCTTCAGGGACCTCTGCTCGTAATTGCCGGTGCGGGCAGTGGCAAGACGCGCACCCTTACGTACCGAGTCGCCCGACTTGTTGAGCAAGGCGTGCCACCGGCCTCTATCTTGCTGTTGACCTTTACGCGAAAGGCATCGATTGAGATGCTTCGCAGGGCCTCGACACTTCTGGATCAGCGCTGCCAAAGGGTGGCCGGCGGCACTTTTCACTCCTTTTCCAACCTGACCTTGAGAAGATACGCTGACAAACTCGGCTTTGAGCAAGGATTTAACATCATGGATCGGGCCGACACGGAAGATGCGATCAACCTTCTGCGCGCCAGGCTGAACCTGAATGTTTCTGCACGGCGTTTCCCCCGCAAGAGGACCATTGCCAGCATCTACAGCAAGGCTGTGAACAAGGTTTCTGACATACAGGACGTCATCGCAGAAGACTACCCCAACTTTGTGGCGGACGCTGCGGATCTCCTGCGGCTTCACAAGGCTTACGAAACGTATAAGAAGAAGCACTTTCTCATGGACTATGATGATCTTCTAGTCTACCTGAACATCTTGCTTGCAGAAAATCCGGATGTTTGCCAGACACTTTCTCAGACGTATCGTTACATCATGGTAGACGAGTACCAGGACACCAACAAGATTCAAGCCGACATTGTCAGGCTCCTTGCTTCCACACACGACAACGTTATGGTGGTGGGCGACGACTCCCAGTGCATCTATGCTTTCCGTGGAGCCAATTTCGGAAACATCATGGATTTTCCCGAGAGATTTCCCGGCACAAAGATCATCAAGTTGGAAGAAAACTATCGCAGCACACAGCCCATACTCGACCTGACCAATGTCATTATCGCCCGGGCAAAAGAAAAGTACACCAAGGTCCTGTTTACCAGGAAGAAGCAAGGCTCCTTGCCGGCCGTAGTGGTGGCACAAGATGAACATATGCAGTCACAGTTTGTGGTCCAAAGAATCCTTGAACTGCGGGAAAAAGGCGTTTCGCTCGATGAAGTGGCCGTGCTGTTTCGTTCGGGCTATCACTCCTTTGACCTGGAGATTGAGCTGAACCGGAAAAATATCCCATTTGTGAAAGTGGGCGGGTTCAAGTTTGTGGAGACGGCTCACATAAAAGACCTCTTGGCACACATGAAGATTCTTTCCAATCCCAATGACTCTGTGAGCTGGCATCGGGTCTTGCTCCTGTTGGATGGCATTGGGCTAAAGACGGCAGACGAGATATTCCAAGCGGTGGTCACCTCAGGCAAAGGCGTTGGGGGTTTGGCCGGTGTAAAAACCAAGCCTCGCTGTGCCAAGGCCTGTAAGCGGCTTGGGCACACACTGGAAGGCCTCCGCACAGATCGCCTTGGTGTGGCTGAGATCGGGGCGAAACTTATCGAGTACTATCAGCCGGTTTTGCAAAAAAAGTTCGACGATCATCCCAAACGCGCCAGGGATCTGGAACACCTCCTGACCATGATGGAACGTTACGGGAGCATTGAGCCTTTCCTCTCGGACATGGCCCTGGAACCTCCCAATGCAAGTATTGACGGCAATCTGGCCGCTGCATACGACGATGAGCAACTGGTTCTTTCAACGATCCATTCGGCCAAAGGACTGGAATGGCACACGGTCTTTGTCATATGGACCCTGGAGGGCCGGTTCCCGGCCTTTTACGCTACGCGCAGTGATGAAGAGATCGAGGAGGAGCTTCGCCTCACGTATGTGGCAGCCACCAGGGCAAAGGAAAATCTGTACTTTTCTTATCCAATCAACGCATATGACCGAGTTACAGGGATGCTTCTGTCCAGGCCTTCCCGGTTCATCGACGGCATACCCGAGCACATACTGGAACCGTGGTCCTTGGTAACGGACTACGAAGAAGATGTCGGCTGGTAGGATCGAATGATTCCGATTCGAGATACCATAAGGTCAGAGACCTATCCGATCGTCAACATGTCGATCATTGGGGTCAACGTCCTGGTCTTTCTCCTTGAATTGTCTCAGGGGCAGAAACTGGAGAAGTTCTTCTACATCTATGGGCTCGTTCCGGCCCGGTATGCCGTCACGGAAATCTCCGCTTACTTTACCACAGGCCAGCAGGTGATTCCTTTTCTTACGTTCATGTTCTTGCACGGCGGCTTTCTTCACCTGCTGGGCAACATGTGGTCCCTTTATATTTTTGGCGACAATGTGGAAGACCGGCTTGGACACTTCCGCTACCTGCTATTCTATCTGGCGTGCGGATTGGGCTCAGGGATCTCACACCTTTTCCTAAACTTGCACTCCAACGTACCCACCATAGGTGCCAGCGGAGCCATAGCCGGCGTGATGGGAGCTTACTTTATACTGTATCCTCGGGCCAAGGTGCTGGTCCTGGTGCCGATTTTTATTTTCCTGCATTTCATGGAAGTTCCCGCCTTTGTTTTTCTCGGAATATGGTTCTTGTTTCAGTTTCTCAGCGCTGCCGGCGCATCAGCCCAAAGCGGGGGCATTGCCTGGTGGGCCCATATCGGAGGGTTCATATTCGGGATCATCTTCTTGAAGCTTTTTCAGTTGCTGCCTGAAATAACCAAGGGCAAGAAGGTGCGGGACCTGACAAAAAAACGGTCAAGTCCCCGCTTGCAGGTGATACGTCCTACCGGTCTCGGACCTGAACCAGACCTCCATGGAGTTATTTCCGTTAGCCAGCGTGAGTCTCTGTTTGGAGCTCGCAAGCTAATAAACATCGCCCATGGTTTCAAGAAGAGAACCTTTTTGCTCACGGTACCGCCTGGTGTTTCAGAAGGCAGCACACTCCGCTTGAAAGGAATGGGCCGAAGCAAGGCAGAAGGCGCAAAGGGGGATCTTTACTTGAAAGTACAAATAGGGGGTTAGCGTGCAGGAAAGGCTTGCTTCTTTGGCCGCAGGTTTGGTATTCACAATTGACAAGTGACAAAGGTCTCACAAAAAGAAAAGGAGGAGGCAGATGACTACACGAGCTTTGGAAGCCTTGGTTTCTGAACTGGCAGGATCTGTTGAACTGGGTGATGCCGGAACTGTTGTGGTTCGAGACAAAGGCAATCTGCGTGGGGCTCCCATAGACACCCTGGCAAACAGGGCCGTGTTTGGTGCGCCTGAACAACAGGCTGCTGCCCGGTGGCTCCTGTGGGAGTTGGGGCAGGTGTTGGGTGTCTACCCTGCGTCCATCCACGAACTCTATGCCGCACGGGGCAGGGGTGAGGTTCCGTCAGATTTCACGGTGCCGGCCATCAACCTGCGTGCCATGACCTATGAAAGTGCACGTGCGGTTTTTGCGGCTGCAATTCCGGCAAAGGTGGGGGCTTTGATCTTTGAAATTGCCCGTTCTGAGATAGGTTACACTGACCAGCGACCAGACGAATACTTCAGCGTGGTCACAGCGGCAGCCGTCAAAGAGGGTTATCAGGGACCTCTGTTTGTTCAAGGAGACCACTTTCAGGTAAGTGCAAAGAAGTTCAAGACTGAACCAGATCCCGAAATCCAGGCAGTTTCCGACCTGATAGACGAAGCAATAAAGGGTGGTTTTTACAACATTGATATCGATACGTCCACTCTGGTGGATCTGAGTCACTCCACTGTGGATGAGCAACAAAGAAACAACTTTGAGGTATGTGCCAACCTGACGAGATTCATCCGTGAGCGAGAACCCAAGGGGGTGACCATCTCGGTAGGGGGCGAAATTGGCGAGATAGGCGAAAAAAACAGTGACGAGACCGAGCTTCGAGCCTATATGGACGGTTACAAGCGCAGCTTGCCAAAAGACATGGCAGGCCTTTCCAAGATCAGTATCCAGACCGGCACTGCACACGGTGGTGTCCCACTGCCCGACGGAACCCTTGCCCAAGTCAAGATTGATTTCAACGTGATAAAGGAATTGTCCAAGGTGGCCCGCGAGGCATACGGTATGGCCGGGGCAGTCCAGCACGGGGCATCAACGCTGCCTGACGAGGCCTTCAACCAATTTGTGCAAAACGAGGCCGCAGAGGTTCACTTGGCCACCGGGTTTCAGAATATCGTCTACGACCATGAGAACTTTCCGGCTGAACTTGGAAAACGCATGTACGATCACCTCCAGACAGCCCACGCCAACGAGAAAAAAGTGGGCCAGACACAGGAACAGTTCATCTACAAGACACGAAAGAAGGCCCTTGGCCCATTTAAGCAAGAACTTTGGGGGCTATCAGAAGACGTACGAAGTGCCATTCGAAAGAGCCTGGAAGAAAAATTTACCTTCCTCTTTGACCAGCTCAATGCGGGAGAAACCCTGGAGCTGGCCAGGCGTTATGCCCCGCCGGTAGAAATCCACAAAAACCTGGCTGATTTTGGCGGCAAAGGCCCTTCAGAGGAAGACACTTCAGATCTGGCGGACTGACCGGCTATGAGCATCGCGAACCGAACTTCCAGACCGCATTTCTCTTGCAGAGAAGTGGGGTTCTTTATGGAGGCCACAGATGAAAAAATCAAAAAAGAAGGGGATACAGACGTTTCTCGGAGAGGAAACCACGATGCAAGGGAAACTCACATTTCAGGGAACCTGCCAACTGAATGGCCGTTTTAAGGGGAGTGTGGAAAGCCAGGAGGGCAACATTGTCGTGGGGGACAAGGCGATCGTTCAGGCCGATATTTCCGTCCGCACTGCCACGGTGTACGGCGAGGTGACGGGCAACATCCGCGCCGAAACCCGCATCGAGTTGCACCCGCCGGCCCGTGTGTTCGGTGACCTGAATGCACCTGAGGTGCTTGTTGACGTAGGGGTAGTTTTTGATGGCAAGTGCAAGACGATATCCGAGGAAGATTCAGCCGCCAAGACTGTTGAGCTGAAAGCGTAAGACGCCACCGTACACGTAACATTCGAACCCCAAGACCTTCACAGAAGCTGGATCGTGACTGTGAAGCATGTGCGTGAATAGCAGAGCTGAGGGGAACAGAAAATGGGTTCTGTTTTGAGTGTTTTTCTGGGGGCCTGGGATCTTCTTCTGGAATCGTCAGTATACGTCATTTTCGGCCTTGTGGTCAGTGGGCTGCTCCGGGTTTTTCTAAACCCCAACTCGGTAGCCCACCACCTTGGGCGCGGCAGGTTTCTCTCCGTATTCAAAGCCGCCCTGCTGGGCATCCCGATTCCCCTTTGATCATGCGGAGTGCTGCCTGCAGCCGTGTCGCTGCGGAAACAAGGCGCCAACAATGGGGCAACAACCGCATTCATGATATCTACCCCGGAATCCGGTGTTGATTCTATTGCCATAACCTTTGCCTTGCTGGACCCAATCATGACCGTGGCTCGCCCGGTCGTTGCCTTTATCACGGCAGCAGTTGCAGGCGTGGCTGAAAATCTTTTCAGGTTCGGTCCCAAAAGCAGTCCACCTCTCCCTGACCGCACCTGCCTCGTGGACGCATGCTGTGACGGCATAGATTGTCCGCCTGAGGTACATTCGCGGCACCACAGCTTTGCGACCAAGGTTCGGTCCGGGCTCAACTTTGCTTTGTCAGGGTTATGGGGCGAAATGGCCGGCTGGTTTCTTATTGGTCTGCTCCTGGCCGGGCTGATCACAGTGCTCATCCCGGAAGAGATGATCACCACCCACCTTGGAGGAGGGATTCAGTCAATGCTGGTCATGCTGGCGGTGGGCATTCCTTTGTTCATTTGTGCCACGGCCTCCACACCCATTGCAGCGGCTCTCATCCTCAAAGGTGTCAGCCCCGGGGCGGCCCTGGTCTTTCTCCTTGCCGGTCCCGCGACCAATATAACCTCACTGACTGTGCTGTTTGGCATACTGGGCAAAAGGGCTACCACCATCTATCTTGTCTCCATCGCCCTTCTGGCGGTGGTTTTCGGGCTGCTTCTGGACCAAGTTTATGCGTCCTTTGGGATATCTGCTCAGGCCGCGCTCGGTCAGGCAGCAGAAATCATTCCACCCTGGGGTCAGTGGGCCGGGGCGATTGTTCTGCTACTGCTTTCCGTAAAACCAATCTTCCGAAATATCATGACCCGCATCAGGCCTGAAAAGGCACCCTGCCACGGAATTGAGATCCAGGACAACCTCCTTTCCAAGGCCCCCGGCACCACCACTTGCGCGGAGTCGAACCGAGACCGTCAAAATTGAGCATTTTTCAAAAGTCTCTCGATGCGATACCCCTGGCATTCACCCGGGAGATGCCAAGACTAGTTCAGGATTGTATCCGGTAGAAGCCTGTGGTATGGTCATGGTCAATATTTGAAGTGTGGACGGGGCCTCCTCCTCTCAAAGCCTCAAATAAAGGGAACAGCTTAGTAAGACGGGAACAGCTTAGTAACAAGTACAACTACCTACCAATAAGGGAGGCCCCGACCCTAACTTATCCCAGAGAGACTTTTTAAAAACCCCCTCTTTTGTCCCATTGAGCGCTATGCTTCACCCCGTGTCTGCGTCAGGCTCATCCCGATTTATCGGGACTCAAAATACTCAATGTATTCCTGCGGTTAATCCCGAAAGAATCGGGATGCCCTCCTTGAACTGGACCAAAATTGATGGTGTCGCAAAAAGTCAACAGACAGACAGCTTTGTCAAAAGTTATATGCAAGGCGTGCGAATCTTGAGGAATGAGGCGTACTTATCCTACGTCGGAATGACGAAAGATGAAGCACAACGCCGCAGATGGACTTCCAACGAACTTAAATGGTCGCATGGGGGACATTGTCAGTATTTTCATTTAGTTGAACCAATGCAAAGTCAATCTGGGAGCTTAAGTCAAGTTCGTTGCTGACAGGAGGCCGCGAAGCGGCGTAAACTAGCTTTTTACGAAGCCGTCAAAATTGAGCATTTTTCAAGGGTCTCACAGAGTGACCAAGAGGTGTTTTACGTGTCTGGGATCGAGGTCTTCCAGGGATACCGAGCCGTAGTCTTTTTCGAGTTTATCAAAGAGTCTTTGAAGGGTTGGGCCCAATTGCTCCACGATCCCGGGGACGGCAGGGCCGGATCTTTCGGTCAGCCAGTCCAAGAAGGCCTGTTTCGTGTCATCGCTTATGCGGAACGGCCTTTCTCCTTTTGACCAAAGACGCCCGAAAAACGATTTCAAGTGCTCAGCCTGCAATGGCTCCATGTCTTCCGACAACCCCAGTTCATGTCTGGCCCAGAAGGTTAGAAGGAGGCTTTCGTAAGTAACTGCATGATGGGTCTCAATCGACTCGGCAAAGGGGGTCTTGCCAAGCAGCAGATTCAACAGGTTGTCCAGGGGCACGATCTGATTAAGGGCTTCGTGACAACTAGTCAGGTCTTCTAAGGTCTCAAACTCACGGAATGGTTCACCTTTTGAAGAAGGCGTGTAACCCGTGTGGAAGATCGGCCGCTTCTTCAGGATTCCCTCCAGCATGCCCTCCCACTGATCTCCCCAAAAACCAAGGTCAAAGGGCGCCGTGGCAAACCAGCTTTTGTGAAACCATTTTTTGGTCTCCCACTGCAGCTCAAGGGCAGTACCATAGCCGGCGCGGAAGATCTGCTGCAAAGGATATCTTTGCAGCATGATGGCTGCCTTGTGCCGGTCTCCTTCGGTGACTTTTTCCAACCCGAGACTTAAATACCCGCAAACCTTTCTTACCACGGCCCCAAGGGCCTCTTTGTCCTGAATCCTACGGCGGTCTGCAGAGACAACCTGGTTGCACACAGCAGCCAGCTCTACCTGAAGTCTTTCCAGGACATGACTTTCTTCAATGCACTCCAGAGACATCGAAAAAAGGTCTTGACCCTTGACAAGGAGTGAGGCCGAGACTGGTAAGTGCTCAGTAGGCTTTGGTCCTTCTAATACCTCCTGCATATCGGATTCGGTTTCGAAAATGCTTTGTGAGCCCAGGTGCTGATAGATCCCAAGTGCCTCGTCAAAGGGCAAAAACCCCTTCTCAGCCAACCGAATGTTTCTGAGTCTATATATTTCCTCTTCCGTCTCTGCCGGCAGAACCCCGGCTATTTCCAGCAGGACTCCATTGAATTTGTCGCGGTTGTGGCTTTGAAGACGTTCTAGAAACTGCCTGATGCTCTGGTGGTACTTCCCATGGTTGATACTAATATAGAAAACATCGTCCAAGGTGAAATAGGTATCGTCGAAATCAGAAGCTGATTCGTCCTCCTGTCTTATTCTGACCTGGATGTTTCTGAAAAGATTAAGCTCGATTAGTTCCACGTGCTCGCGCAGCCCCCAAATCAAGAACCTTTCCGGGTCTGCTTTCAAAAGCAGGCCCACCCAGCGGTTGACGGAATCGCCATGCAGGCGATCGTCTTGCCATAGCTCCAAGTCCAACAGGTACTGCCACTGCTCATTTGAGGCAAGGGATAGAATCGGCAGGGCATCCTCAGGACCAATCTCTTTGACGAGCCAAAACAGGTCCTCTTCAGCCAACGATTGGACCAGGTGGGCAGGCATTGGTGCGTCAAGGATTACGTCAAGGGCCTTTTCGCCGGGTAACGCCAAGAGTTCTTTTGCGCTGACACTCCAACGGATTTGGCTTTTCTCGGGTACCTTATGGTCGGAGTCCTTGTTGGCAGCCATGGCCTTTTTGCCTCAGTTCTCGCTAATGTCCATCCGCCTGGCGTCCGACCACAACCCTTCAAGGTCGTAGAAGATACGTACAGGTTCATAGAACACATGAACGATCACATCCCCATAATCCATAAGGACCCAGTGGCCCTCTCGAAGCCCCTCTATGCCGATGGGTCTGATCCCCTTGGCCTTGAGGTTTTGCTGAACGAACTGCGCAATGGCAGACACCTGCCGGTGTGAACGGCCGCTGCACAGGATGAAGGCATCTGCAAAGGAGGTCAATCCTCGCATGTCGAGAACAACCACGTTGAAGGCCTTCATGCCCAGAATGGCATGAACATACGGGCTACTGGTTGGATCGAGCGATTCTGTCATCGATAGAGTTCGTTGTCCTTGATAAAACCTTCAACCGAGTCGGGGACCAGGAAACGAGCTGAACGGTCTTGTCTTATCCGCTCTCTGATTTCGGTGGCGGAGATATCCAAGTGGGTAACTTTGATACAATAGATGGAGCACCACTGTGAATGAGTAAAGCGGTTGAACATTGGATCGTATTGGTAGTCCTCAGATATGTGCCTGTGAATAAACCCTTGTAGATCTTTTATATTGGATCCCGGTCGGGCCATAACAATGAAATGAGCAGTGGCAAAAAGCTGCTTGTAGGACTTCCATGTAGTGATTTCCGAAAATGCATCCAGCCCCACAATAAAATGGATGGCGCTTTGCTCACCAAAGTGATTCTGAAAGTGTGCCAAGGTCTCGATCGTGTAAGACGGGCCGGGTCGGCCCAGTTCCACGTCAGAGGCTTCAAGAAGAGGCACGCGTTTGACAGCCAAGCGCACCATCTCGAGCCGGTCCAAGGCCTCGGCAACATCTTTGGCATCCTTGTGTGGGGGATGGGCCGATGGGACCAGCAGGACACGATCCAGGCCAAAGGCCTCCTGGACTTCCACTGCGGCCCTAAGATGACCAAGGTGTATTGGGTTGAAGGTACCGCCAAAAAGGCCTATGCGCACAAATACCTCTCACGTCCTTACCTGCCCGTCCCCGAAGACCACAAATTTCGTGGTCGTCAACTCCTCAAGCCCCATGGGCCCATAGGCATGGAGTTTGGACGTGCTTATTCCGATCTCAGCACCCAAGCCGAGTTCACCGCCGTCATTAAACCGCGTGGAAGCGTTAACCAGAACCACCGAGGCATCCACTTTTCGCAAAAACCTTCGGGCCCTGGCATAATCAGAGGTAACAATGGCCTCTGTATGGCCTGAACCATACTGGAAGATGTGCTCCATGGCTTCGTCCATGGATGAGACCACCTTGACGGCAAGGATCAAGTCAAGATACTCTGTTGGCCAGTCCTCCTCAATGGCCTGTTTGGCCTCGGGCACGAACCCACACGTTTTGGGACAACCTCGGACCTCCACTGCTGCCTTCCTGAAACGCTCGGCCATTTGCGGCAGAAAAGATTCGGCTACTGCTTCATGCACCAGCAACGTCTCCATGGCATTGCACACACCTGGCCGCTGGACCTTGGCATTGTACGAGATGTTCTCGGCCATATCAAGGTCTGCGGTCTGATCCACATAAACGTGGCACACACCCTTGTAATGTTTGAGCACAGGTATCTTGGAGTTTTCAACCACAAACCGGATCAACCCCTCCCCTCCCCTGGGTATAATAAGATCAATGCAGTCCTCTTGTGTCAGCAAGGCGTTTACTGCAAGCCTGTCCGTCACAGGGACTACTTGGACAGCACCTTCTGGGATGCCACTATCCCGCAGGGCTGCCTGTATGATGCCGGCAAGGGCCATGTTGGAATGAATGGCCTCTGACCCACCTCGCAGGATCGCGGCGTTTCCAGCCTTCAAACAAAGCACTGCAGCATCTATGGTTGCGTTGGGTCTGGCCTCATATATCATGCCTATCACACCGAGGGGAATGCGCACACGGCCCACCTGGAGACCGTTGGGCCGAAGCCACATCCCGGCAACTCCGCCTACCGGGTCCGGGAGTCTGATCACATCGCCCAAGCCACCTGCCATGGACTCGATGACCGCATCGCTTACCGTGAGCCTGTCGATCATTGCTTCCGAAAGTCTCTTTTCCCTGGCATAGGCAAGGTCTTTTTCGTTTTCTGCCTTGATAGCCTCAGCCCCACTAACAAGCTTGTCGGCAATGCGCTCCAAGGCCTCGTTTTTCTTTTCCGAGCTCAAGCCGGCTACCACCTTAGCAGCCTGTCTCGCGGCCAGTGCCATTTCGCGTATGCTTTTTTCTACTGACATGAGGCGTCCCCCTTATCCTTATCATCCAGAGTTATCACAAGGTTGTCTCTGTGAATGACCTCATCATAGTGTTTGTAGCCCAATTCTTGTTCTATCTGGCTGGTCTTAAGGCCCATGACTCTTTCTATCTCACGTGCCTCGTAGTTCACCAGGCCTCTGGCAAAGGAAACGCCGTCCGGGCCGATGCAACGCACCATGGCGCCCTTGCTGAATTCTCCCTCCACACCTGTAATCCCAATGGGCAGCAGGCTTTTGCCCTGTTTGCAGATAGCCCTTGCTGCGCCTCTGTCCACTCTGATAGCACCCTTTGTCTTGAGGGTAAAGGCGATCCAACACTTCCTGCTTGTCATTCTTTGCTTTCTGGGAAGAAAAAGGGTTCCCTCGTCCTTTCCCTGGAACAGCTTTTTCAGGATATTGGGCTTCCGACCCCCTGCAATGACCATGGGAATCCCGCCGGTGGTTACCTTCCTTGCCGTCTGCACCTTGCTCAACATCCCCCCGGTACCAAGAGGGCCGGGGATGTCGCATGCAACTCGCTCCATGGCCCGGTCCACCCGCGAGACCAGAGGCACAAACGAGGCGTCCTGGTGGACCCGTGGGTCCTTGTCGTAGCAGCCGTCAATATCGGTCAGGGTGATCAGCACCTGGGCATCCATCAAATGGGTGATCATGGCAGACAAGTTGTCATTGTCTCCGAATTTGAGTTCATCCACGACTACCGTGTCATTCTCGTTTATGATAGGCACAATCCGCCAGTCCAAGAGCACATTCAAGGTGTTACGGGCATTCAGGTAGCGCTTTCGATTGCAGAGGTCATCTCGGGTAAGCAGGATCTGGGCCACTTCCCTCTCATAATGAGCAAAGGCCTTCTCATACTCCAGCATAAGCCTGGATTGGCCCACAGCCGCAACCGCCTGCTTGGAGGGAATATCGGTCGGCCGATCTTTCATCCCCACCTTCTTCATGCCTGAACCAATTGCACCGGAACTTACGAGCAAAATCTGGCGATCCTGGTCCATAAGCCCGGACACCTCGCGGGCCAAGCCCCTCATGACCTTAACACTAAGATCATGATCGTGGGTAAGAACGCCGGTGCCCACCTTTATCACGGCACGCTTTATGCCCTCAAACAGCTCTTTTCGGATCTGTGTGCGTTGTTGCTTTGTGGTCATGTCTTCAAAAAAAATGGTCTCGCAAAAAGTCCGAATTAGACGGCAAAGCAAAAAGCTCCAAACCCTATTCTTTTTTCGTGTTTTCGTACCTTCGTGTTTTGCGGCCTTCGCCTTGAGAAAACGCGTGGTAATTTTCTTGCTTTTCGTTGTTGAAGGGGCAAATCGTCAATATTCAATCGTCAATTCTTGACGGGCACTTTCTTCTACCACCAGTTCGACCAGACGGGCCTTCAAAGGCCCCAGGCCTTCGCCGGTGAGTGCTGAAATGACCCAGATATCTGGGTTAAGTGTCTCAAGAGCTCTTTGCGCCTCGCCCGCCAAATCCCTGGCTTCAGGCTGGTCCACCTTGTTCAAGACCACGAGCTGGGGCTTTTGGCCAACCTCAGGAGAAAACAGCTCAAGTTCCATGTTGACAGCCTCATACGGACCAACCACGTCTTCTGATGTCAGTGAAGTAAGATCAATCAAGTGAAGCAAAAACCTGGTTCTTTCCAGGTGCTTGAGAAATCCTGCGCCCAAACCAGCTCCACGGTGAGCACCTTCGATGACACTCGGCATATCGGCTATGACAAAGGGATCGGTTTGTTCCGATTCAACCACGCCAAGGGTAGGTGTCAAGGTTGTGAAAGGATAATCAGCGATTTTCGGGCAGGCCGATGAGAGTTTGGACATCAAGGTCGACTTGCCACTATTGGGCAGGCCGACGATGCCCATCTCAGCCTGGAGTTTGAGTTCCAGTTTCAGAGAAAGGCTGTTTCCGGGTTCGCCCTTTTGGGCACACCGAGATGTGGGATTCCTCGGGGACGCAAAATGTTTGTTCCCAAGGCCACCGCGGCCGCCGAGAGCCGCTACAAAGGACTCTCCGGCATCTTTTAGATCCTTGAGTATCTGTCCGGTGTTGGCATCACTGATGAGTGTGCCTGTAGGGGCTAGAACGACCAGACCTTTGCCGGCCCTTCCTGTCAGGTTTTTCCCTTTGCCGTGGCCGCCCCTCTCGGCCCTGAAGTGTCTCTTGAATTGGAAGTTGCGAAGGGTGTTCATTCGAGGCATGGCTCGGAAGACTACGTCACCTCCCTTGCCACCGTCACCACCGTCCGGCCCCCCTTTGGGCACATATTTCTCTCGCCTGAAACTCAGGCAACCATTGCCGCCATCCCCAGACTGGACGGTGATCAGCGCTTCGTCAACAAACTTCATTGGATCTGATTGAGGCGGTCCAGAGACCTTTGAAAAATGCTCAATTTCGTTCAAACTCAAGGAAGGCGATAATTTTAGCCACAGGAATACATTGAGTATTTCGAGGATTAAGATTTGAGCCTGACGCAGAAATTGGGCGAAAGGGGGCGTTTTTCAAAGGTCTCGTCCATTGCCTGAAGACAGGCACCCTTAAGCAGACAGAGGATACACGCTTACCCTCTTTCGAGACCGCCCGGCCCGTTCAAAGGTAACAACGCCGTCTATTTTGGCAAACAGGGTGTAATCTTTGCCCATACCGACGTTATTGCCCGGGTGCACCTTTGTGCCCAGCTGTCGGACTATGATGTTTCCTGCTAACACCCTTTGTCCGCCAAAACGCTTCACACCGCGTCTCTGGCCGGCACTGTCGCGGCCATTTCTTGAACTACCCCCTGCCTTCTTGTGTGCCATGGTTCTTTGCTCCTCTGGGGCCTCACGCCTATGCGGCTTTGATGGCGTCTATCTTCAGTGCCGTAAAGTGCTGCCGATGGCCGCGTTTTCTTCTGTAGCGTTTGCGCCGTTTGTACTTGAAGACAATGATTTTCTTGGCCTTTCCTTGCTGCACAATTTGGCCGGCCACAGTCGCATCGGCCAATGTGGGCTCACCCACCTTCACGGTCTTGCCGTCAGAAAACAGCAGCACACGGTCAAATGTCACGGACGAACCTACCTCGCCAGGAATCATTTCAATCCTTATGGTTTGCCCTTCAGAGACCTTGTACTGCTTTCCACCTGTCGATATTACAGCGTACATAGTAACAACCTTGTGAGAGAATTGTCTTTGTGTATAATTTCAGTTCTGAAACAATCGTAACACGTTAGCTAGTATTCGTGAATGGGCACTAGCTGTCTGGAAAATGGCCATTTTTCAAAAAACCGAAACTGTCATCTCTTAAGCAGACAAACTAAAGCACTGAAAATCCAAAAAGAGTTAGTATATCTTCCCTTAAATTATTGTCAAGCTAATTCTTGTGACTTTCATACATCTCGTATTGCTCAAGATGAAATCGGGCATCAGGAAGAATTGTGATTCGCTTGCCAAGCGACTTTTCCAAGGCGTCCACCATACCGTGCTCTTCCCCCAACAGCAACTCGGCAACCTCCGGGTGCACCTTCAACGTTATCCCTGGCGCCATAATCTCACTGGACTCTCTAAGCATGTCCCTATAGATATCGTAACATGTCGTGCGCTTGGACTTGAGATACCCCTCCCCTTCGCAGTACTGGCACGGCTCACAAACCATCCGGTTCAGGGTTTCGCGGGTCCGCTTGCGCGTGATTTCAATAAGCCCCAACTCTGACATGGGAAGGATCTTTGTCCTGCTCCTGTCCTTTTTCATTGCTTCCTTCACGGCGTTGAAGACCCTTTCCCGATTGGAACTGTTCTCCATGTCAATAAAATCGATGACAATCAAACCGCCGACATCTCGCAATCTGATCTGGTACGCAATTTCCTTGAGTGCCTCCAGGTTGGTTTTCAGGATAGTCTCTTCCAGGTTTCTCTTACCAACAAACCGCCCGGTATTCACATCAATGGCAACCAGGGCTTCGGTTTGCTCGATCACAATATATCCGCCGGATTTGAGCCAGACCTTTTTCTTGAGGGCACGGGAGATATCAGATTCAAGATTGAACGCATCGAAGATCGGCTCCCTGTCCTCGTAGAGTTCTACGGAATGTTTAAGCCTCGCCATAAAGGTATCAAGGAATGCCAGAATCTCCTCGTAACCGGCCTTGGAATCAATAACCAGCTTATCTACCTCCTGCGTAAAAAGATCCCTTACGGCACGCAGGGTCACATTGAGTTCTTGGTGCAACAGGCTTGGCACGGGGGCATTGACATTTTTTTTCTGAATCTCTTGCCACAGGGGCACAAGAAAGTTCATTTCGTTGATGAATTTTTCTTCCCCCACGCCTTCGCTGACCGTCCTTGCAATGAAGCCGTAGTTGTCCGACCGCATGGCTGTGAGTATATCCTTCAGCCTCTTTCGCTCATCTTCATCTTCGATACGCCTGGAAATTCCAATATGGTCTGTGTTGGGCATAAGGACCAGAAAACGGCCCGGCAGTGATATGCGGGATGTAATCCTCGCCCCTTTGCTGCCGATAGGCGCCTTGGACACCTGCACCATGATCTCCTGTCCCTCGTGAAGGAGATCTTCGATCACGAAGTCTTTGTCCAAAAAAAGAGGCCGCTCGTCTGCGTCTGGATCGGCTGTGTCGTCGTCGTCGTCGTCGTCCTGGGCACGTGAGCGCATGAGGTGCTCAAACTCGTAATAGTCGTTCAAGACGTCAGCAACATAAATAAAGGCGGCTTGTTCTATGCCAATGTCAACAAAGGCTGCCTGCATTCCAGGAAGCACGCGCAGAACACGGCCCTTGTAAATATTTCCCGCTATATCACGGTCTGCGGGCCTCTCAATGAAGAGCTCCTGGAGGTTGCCGTTTTCAAGAAAGGCCACACGTGTTTCGTGGTCAGTGGCATTGATAACCAATTCTTTTGACATGTTGGGAATTTAGCACAGAAAACCGATGATTTCAATTTTTTGTTGACCCAGCCAGGAGGCTGCCCGTCAATGAGAAATGTTGTGCAAAACCAAGGAAGATGGTCTCGTAAAAAGTCAATAAACAGACGGCTTTGTAAAGAGTTCATATGCAAGGCGCGCGAATCTTGAGGAGTGAGGCGTACTTATCGTACGTCGGAATGACGAAAGATGAAGCGCAACGCCGCAGATGGACTTTTTACGAAGCCGTCAAGGAGGGCGTCCCGATTCTATCCAGATTAATCGCAGGAATACATTGTCAAGGCCTTTTTCCTTGACACACACTCTACCTTCTCCTATCGTCGCGTCACCTTAAAAGGGGCATTCTTTGTCTAATGGCTGTCGAACAAACATTGGTATTGATCAAGCCGGATGGTTTGAAAAAGTCTCTCACGGGCAATATCCTTTCCCGCCTGTCAGGGGGGCGTCTTGAAATTGCCGGGACAAGAATGGTTAGGGTAAACAGAGAGCTAGCTGAAAAACATTATGGCCGCTTAAAAGACAGGCCCTTTTTTGAGGAACTGATACAATATATTATGGGTGAGTTTCACGAAAGAAGAAAGGTCATGGCCCTGGTTTACCACGGAGAATATGCCATCAGGAAAATACGTAAAATCTGTGGCGCTACCAATCCTGAAGAAGCCGATCCTTCCAGCATTCGGGGTGCTTATGGGAGAATCACGACAACCGGGGTCTTTGAAAACGCGATTCATTCCTCGGACAATCCAGAAGAGGCAGAAAGGGAGATAAAGCTCTGGTTTTCCCCGGAAGAACTGGTCTATCACATCTATCCGTACAAAGAGGGGGAAGTAGTACCAGAAAAGAAACTCGTTTGGACTTAACTCGGACCTTTCCCTGCTGCAAACCCTTCCCTTTGAGACCTTTGAAAAACACCCCCTTTCGCCCAATTGAGCGCTATGCTTCACTCCGTGTCTGCGCCAGGCTCAAATCTTAATCCTCGGAATACTCAATGTATTCCTGTGGCTAAAATTGTCGTCTTCCTTGAACTTGAACGAAATTGAGCGTTTTTCAAAGGTCTCCCTTTGGAACGTGCAAAACAGCCTTTGTTGCCCAAGCCACGGATTTGAAGTGCATAGAACGTGGTCATGTTTGCCGTGTCCTTGATTTGCGTGTGTCTTTTTGTTAGGGAACCAATCGTCACGTAAGAAAATGGCAGAAAGGGTTTCGGCTATGCAGGAAAAAACTTTGACCATCATAAAACCGGACGCTGTTGAAAGGGGCCTCATTGGGGAGGTGATCAAGCGGTTTGAGCACGCCGGTTTCAAGGTAATTGCCATGAAGGTGGTACACATGTCCAAGAAACAGGCACAGGAGTTTTATGCAGTACACAGGGGGCGCGATTTCTTTGAAGGGTTTACAGACTTTATGTGTTCGGGTCCTTCGATAGTAATGGTCCTTGAGGCAGAGGACGTGATTGCGAGAAGTCGAGAACTCATTGGCGCCACCAATCACACAGAGGCTGCCGAAGGGACCATACGCCGCGAGTTTGCCACGGACGGCCGAAGAAACGTGGTCCACGGCTCTGATAGCCTGGAGACCGCAGCATTTGAGATTGGCTACTTTTTCAACGCCCTCGAATCGATGGGCGGATGACACGCGGCAAGTCCATGCCTTTGCGCGTAAACCTTGACAACATTGCCATAGTGCTTCATAGGCCCAGATATCCCGAAAACATTGGGGCTTCTGCACGAGCCGCCCTCAATATGGGGATCAGCCGACTGATTGTCGTGGACCCCATAGACTGCGACCTCACGCGGGTGCTCAAGATGGCCACTCACTTCGCAGCCGACGTTGTTGAGGCCATGGATGTATTT
>SDBT01000538.1_pt1 | contig 59951 bp, 23 predicted proteins | sample 2277101 | NCBI WGS metagenome assembly SDBT01 (sample SAMN10404973, study PRJNA504765) | marine sediment metagenome | isolation source: marine sediment core GS10_PC15, 103 cmbsf | place: Arctic Ocean: Southern Knipovich Ridge | collected 2010 | reverse complement strand
TGTCATCGAAGCTATACCGCAGGCATCACTCGAACCATTGTCTATGTCGCCGGCAAGGATGGATACATTTCCGGTACCATCCAGTTGAACCGTGATATCCTGGCAGATGGCTGTTGGCGGGGTGACATCCTCTACCGTGACCACTGCGGTACAGGTATTGAAGTTGCCGTTGTTATCGGTGACCGTCAGGGTGACTGTATTGGGACCAATGTCCGTGCAGTCGAAGGCGTTCGGGGCAGCGACCAGCGTGGCGATGCCGCAGGCATCACTTGAGCCATTGTCGATGTCTGCGCCGGTGATGGTTATATTGCCCGTAGCATCCAATTGTACTGTAATATCCTGGCAGACAGCCGTCGGCGGCGTGATATCCTGGACCGTAACAATCGCTACACAGGTACTCACATTGCCGTTGACATCCGTAACTGTCAGGGTCACATTGTTGGGTCCCACTTCCCCACAGGTAAAGGCATTGGGGGAGGCGGTCAGCGAGGCTATGCCGCAGGCGTCACTCGAACCATTGTCGATATCTGCTCCCGTGATCGAGGCATTGCCCGCTGCATTCAGCTGTATCGTAATATCCTGGCAGATGGCCACCGGTGGGGTAACATCTTCTACTGTGACTACAGCGTTACAGGTGGAGGTATTACCACCTACATCCCTTACCTCGAGGGTGACTGTATTAGGACCGGCATTGGCACAGGTGAAGGCATTCGGGGTCACACTCATGCTGGCAATCCCGCAATTATCCAAGCTCCCGTTATCAACATCAGCACCAGTGATCGTTACATTGCCCGTAGCATCAAGCTGAACCGTAATGTCCTGGCAGACGGCAACCGGAGGTATTAAATCATCATCGGTCACTACAGCCACATCACTCCTGGTGAACATATGGAAATCCCTTACGATGATGGTATAGGTATTGGCACTCAGGTTGGTGAAGATGCTGTCACTTCCCCAGCTGAATCCACCGTCAATAGAGAAGCTGTAGTCCCTTGTTCCACCTGTAGCATGGGTATAAATAATGCCGTCATTTCCTCCCGGACAGGTCACCTGCCTGATGGAGTCAATGGTGAAAAGGAATGGATCAGGTTGATGGATAACGATGGTATCATATTTAATACAACCGGCTGCATCAGTTACACGGACTACGTATGTACCAGCGGGTATCCCGCTGAGATCTTCCGTAGTCGCACCATTGGACCACAGGAAGATATAAGCAGGTGTGCCACCAGCGACCGTAAGATCCGCAGATCCATCAGTACAACCGAAACAGGTTGCACTGTCACCGACAATGCTGGTCACAATGGCAGTGGGTTCATTCAATATCACGGAACCATTATCCTGACAACCCGTGGCATCCGTAACCACAACATTATAAGTACCGGCAGTAAGTCCGGAAGCAGTTGCTGTGGTCTGGCTGCCGGGATCATCCCAGAGATAGGTAATGGGCGCTATCCCTCCTGTATGCGTAACCGTCGCAAAGCCATTGTTGCCGCCATTACAAGTCGGGTCCGTACCACCTACAGTAATTACCGTAATAGGTGTTGCAGTCTCATTTACAGTCACATTGTCAATCACAATACAACCAAGTGCGTCAGTCACATTTACCGTGTAAGTACCGGCGGATAATCCGGTTGCGGTTTGCGTGGTCTGGTTCCCTGCGGCTGCATCCCATTGATAGGTATAGGGCCCTGTACCACCAGCCGGAATGGCAGATGCCTGTCCGTCTGAGCCACCGGGACAATTCACATCCGCGGTAGTAAATGAAACAGTCATGGGCGTTCCGGGCTGAGGGACATTAGCAAAGTCGTTAACACTACATAAATGATCATCGGTCACTGTAACCGTGTAAGATCCTGTTGGAAGGTTAAATGCAGTATCTGTGGTCTGGCTGCCTGCTGCAACATCCCAGAGATAGGTATAGGGTGATGTACCTCCATTTGCCACAACTATCGCAGCACCATCACTGCCTCCGAAACAGGAGACTGAAATTGCGCTGGTACTGGTGGTCACCTCGGTTGGTTCCCTGACCGTATCGCTGAGTATTGTTGTACAGCCATTGAAGTCAGTAATGGTAACACTATATATTCCAACAGTCAGGTTAATGGCTGTTGCCGTCGTCTGGTTACCGGCAGCTGCATCCCACTGGAAGCTATAGGGGGCTGTACCTCCCATAGGATTAGCTGTGATCTGTCCATCAGCATCACCAAAGCAAGAAACGCTGTCAGGTGTCGTCGTGCCTGTTAATCCAGTGGCAGGCTGGACGACGGTCACTGTTTCCATCTCTGTGCAACCCCTGAAATCAGATACGACCACGTCATAGTCCCCTGCCATCAGTGCCAGCGCAGTCGGTGTTGTTTGGGAGCCAGCGGCTGCATCCCATTGATAGGTATAAGGCAATGTCCCCCCGGAAACCGAAACCGTTGCCGTTCCGTTGTTCCCGCCAAAGCAGCTCACATCCGTTGAGCTGGTGGATAGCAGGATGGCAACGGGTTCACGTACCGTTACTGTCGTATCCCATGAACAACCATTACCATCAGTTACGGTAACATCGTAATCCCCGGTCACCAGGTTATTGATGGACTGGGTTGTCTCGGTAGTACTCCATAGGAATGTGTACACGGGAATCCCTCCTACCGGGTTGACTGTAATGGTGCCATCAGCATCTCCGGCACAGGCCAGGTCAGTCTTTGATATGGTTGAGTATGGAGCCTCTGTCAATGAGACTGCCATTGTTACAGGAGCACCATCCGCACAGCCATTGTTCTCCAATACCCTTACCTCTCCCGGGAATGTTCCCAGTCCCCAGTCCACTGTTATGCTATTAGTTCCCTGTCCGCCAGTAATAGTACCACCTGTTACTGTCCATGTAAATACTGATCCTCCCGCCGGTGTAACCGAGTATGTTTCTCCTGATGACAGGGCACATACCGAGTTATTGCCAGCTATCGGAGATGTGACAGGCACAGTACAGGATGTGGTGTCCCCAAAGGCATATTCTCCGGATAATATATTTAGATTAGTCCTTCGGGCTGTATTACCTACAGCAGCCAGATTGTTCCCGTTGGCCACCCAGTTGGCTCCTGAATTCGGCCGTGTCAGTAACCTGACACCTGAGTGCATCGGGAATGTAGTGAAACCGTTCCCGGTCAGCTCAAGATTATAATCTGTACTGGCAAGTGAGTTGGCCGTTGTCATTGTCCAGTAACCTTCAACAAAGGTATTGGCAATGTCGTCTGCCCCGTCGGTCAGTGGCAGTCCGGCAGTACCAGGATTTGATTCAAGAAATTCGGAGATGAGTGATCCTGCAGTCAGATCAGTGAAAGTGATCAGTCCCGGGCGGTAATCATTATCTGTCCCAATCGGGAACAGGATATTCGTTCCAGTGGCATTGATCCAGCGTTCCATCCTGCCGACAACCGAACCATCTGTATGGGTCAGGGTTCCTGTATTTCCAGTACCAGTTCCAAGGGTAATCAGATCGGTTCCAGTCACCATATTACCACTGTTCATGACGAGGTCGGAAGAAACTATTACATCGTCTGCCAGTATCAGGTCACTTCCTGATTTGGTGATGGTCAATCCATTGAAAGTCTCCCCAGCTGCATTCGTAATGGTCTGGTCAAGGCCACCTGTAAAGGTGACATTTCCGGTACCTTCGGTGAAAGCTCCGGTATTGGTCCAGTCACCGTATAAGGTCAGATTCCTGTTATTCGTATTAAGGGTGGAAGTGATGTTAAGGTCACCCAGAAGTATAAGGTCAGAAGGCATGGTCTTGATGGCTGTCCCTCCAATCTCCATATGATAATAGGTATCATTGAACGGACGCTTGAAGGTACGGTTAGCAGTTCCCTGCCAAACCACTGTGTTCCCTTCGGCTGAGGCCCGCAGAATACCACCGGTACTGATCTGGTCTCCCATTACGAGGCTGGAATTCTCAGCATTGATCCAGGTTGTGCTAGCATTCTGGAACAGAAGGTCATCACCGATCTCTATACTTCCCTGGTTAGTGATAATCAGGTTGCTGTTAATCCACATTCTCCCGGATATGAACAGGTCTGCCGAAGGTAAGATGGTCTTGTTCCCTGCCCTGACTTCCAATTGTCCGGTATGCAGGAAGTCGCCTGTACCATCAATGACAGCATCCAATCCGGATAACCTGACCCGGTTGTTCCATCCCGTATGTGTACCATTCAATGTATAATTCCCGTTAATCGTAAAATAGTAAGCTCTCGAATCCAGTGTTGCGGTTGCCCGGATCGTTATATTATTGATCACCTTATTAGCATCAGTGACCGAGACGATATGTCCTGCATCTATCACCACGCTGTTGGATGAATTAGGCACCACTCCTCCAACCCAGGTGGATCCTACGTTCCAGTCACCTGTTTGGGCAGAGATGATCACATCATATATGGATACCGGCAGGGTGACGGGATCAGCTGAACCACATATCTCCGAAGACGTTACTGTAACATCCCCTGTTCCGGCTGCTCCCCAGTCCACTGTTATTATACTACTGCCCTGACCCGTGGCAACCGCGCCCCCGTTAACTGTCCATGTATACAGATAATCTACCGTCGGATCAACCGAATACTGTTCACCAAGGGCAAACTCGGCTACAGCATCTTTTCCTGTAATACTACTTGTGGGTAATGGATGTATGGTGACATCGAGTACAGCCGGATTCCCGATTCCGCAGCCGTTGTCCTCAACCATCCTTACCTCACCCACCATGCCTGTTGAGCCCCAGTCCACAGATATGGCTGCCGTCCCCTGTCCGCTTGCAATGGCACCTCCTGTAACAGTCCATGTATAGGTAGTCCCAAGGTCAGTCACGGTATAGCTTTCACCAGTTGCATCCTGGCATATACTGTTTGCCCCGAAGATGATCTGATCATTAGGCAGGGTACAGACAGTAGGATCACCAAGGGTATATTCTGCTGTCAGGGTTGATGTATTTACATTGACCCTTCTTACGGTACTGCCAGAAGCATTGGCGTGATCACCATTTACGTTCCAGTCTGAGGAGGAATTCTGGCGAGTGATTATACGGGTGGAAGTGTCTATGGCAAAACTTGTAAATCCGTTGGCCACCAGATCAAGGTCATAATCATTGCTTGTCATGCCATTCTGACGGGAAGTTGACCAGTAACCTTCAGTAAATGCATTATTTACGGTTCCTGTGCCGTCAATAAGTGGCAGTCCGGCATTCCCAGGAGGTGCAGATACAAACTCAACAACGAGAGAACCATTCGTCAGGTTGGTATGTGTGGCATTAAATTGCCTCAGGTAGCTTGCAGTACCGACCGGGAAGACATATAATACACCCGGTGTGTTGATCCACCTTTCAAATTTCCCGATGATGGCTCCGTTGAAATGGTTGAGGGTACCAGTCGTCGTAGTATTTAGACCAAGTGTCAGGGTGTTGCCGCCGGAATTGATGTTGCCATTAAGCATGGACAATGTCCCTCCTACTCTCATATCATTAGCAAGGGTAACTGTCCCGCTGTTCTTATCAATCGAAAGGTTATTAAAGATATCGTCAGATGGGTTGGAGATGGACTGGTCTGCGGTTCCGTTCAGGTTGACTGTACCGGATCCTTCTGTGAAGTTCCCGGTCTGGGTCCAGTTCCCTGCCAGGTTAATATCATTATTTGCAGCGTTAAGGATCGCTGATATGGTGATGTCTCCCAATACATTGACATCCGCCAGCAATGATTTGGTATTGGCACCGGATAATTGCAGATTATAATAGGCATCTCCCTGGGTACGTTTGATACTCTGGTTTCCGCCGCCTGAGTAATTAACCGTATTGCCGGTAGAGTTTGCTACAAGGGTCCCGCTATTTATGTTACGGCCAATATTCAGGGTGGAATTCTCAGTATTGATCCAGTTGGTGCTGGTATTGCTCAGGTTAAGATCAAGGGCAATCGTCACAGATCCGTTGTTGGTAATGATGATATTGGCCGCTACTGTCAGGTCAACAGCAATGCTGATATCTGCCGTTGAGGCAAATGTTTTATTACCAGTTCCGATATAAACATTTCCGGTATGGGTAATGCTGCCTGTCCCGTCAATGGTGGCATCGGCGCCATACAACCTGATCCGGTTGTTATTCCATCCACTATGTTCGCCATTCAGTGTATAATCACCGTACACATAAAAGTAGTTGTTACGGGTATTAAGGACCCCGTCTATGGTGATATTGGTAATATCATCATTGGAATAGGTAGTCACTGTATCTACAGCACGTATCCTGGCACTGCTGTTAGTGGACGGGATCACCCCTCCCTGCCAGGTAGCCAGATCGTTCCAGTCCCCGGACTGTGCACTGACGATCTGATCAAAAATATCCACAGGCAGGGTAACCGGTGCAGCCGGTCCGCATGCATTGGATGCATTTACCGTAATAATTGCGGTTCCAGGTATGAGTCCCCAGTCCACCGTTATAGATCCAGTTCCCTGTCCGGTCTGTATGGTACCTCCGGCAGAAATGCTCCAGGTATAGGAATAACCCGGCTCTGCAATAACAGAATATACACTGCCTGTCGTACCAATGGCAACTGCGTTATCTCCGGTGATGGGAGTCGTCGGCAGTGGTCCGATGTTCACATCAAGTGTGACCGGAGAACCATCTGTACATCCATTATTCTCAACCACCTCAACCTGTCCAGGCATGCCGGTACCTCCCCAGGTAACCAGTATGCTGTTAGATCCCTGACCGGCCGTAATACTTCCGCCTGATACCGTCCAGGTATAGGTTGATCCACCGGTGTTAACCACAGAATATAGCTGATTGAATGAACCGGTGCATACACTTGTGGGACCTGTAATCGTACTCGTGGCGGGAGGTGTGCAATCAGTAGTGTCACCCAGGGCAAACTCTGCAGAGAGGGTTGCCATGCCAGACCTGCTGACCTGTATACCTGCCAGTCCCACATGAGCACCTTCCACTATCCAGTTACTGCCGGCATTGGGGCGCAAGAGCAGTCTGGTCTCGTCAGTCGGGGTGAAACTAGTAAATCCATTGGCCGTCAGGTGAAGGTCATAATCACTTGTTGTGAGGCCATCTCCCCTGAGCATGGACCAGTATCCCTCTGTGAATGTATTCACCACGTTCTGACCACCATCATCTAATGGCAGGCCATTGTTGCCAGGATCACTGCTGATGAATTCAGTAGTTACAGTTCCGCCCGTAACATTATTAAAGGTTATACTGGCCGGCCTGTAATGATTATTTGTGCCAACCGGGAACAACAGCGTACCCGGTGAACCGGTCCACCGCTTGAAGCGGCCAATTATTCTGCCAGAAGCATAATTAAGCGTACCCAGGTTACCTAATCCCGTCCCAAGTGTTATCGTGTTCGTCCAGGCATCAATAATCCCTTCCGTCATGGTGAGGGTATTGGAAACCGTCACATCATTGTCCAGGTCCAAATGTCCTGTTGATTTACTGATGGCCAGCTCATAGAAGGTCTCTCCTACCTGATTGGCGATCTGCTGGTCCCCTGTCCCTACCATAGTAACAGTGCTGGTTCCTTCCGAGAAACTTGCGGTATTGGTCCAGTTCCCGCCCAGGTTGATGTCAAAATTATTACTGACAAGGGGTCCTGCAATGGTCAGATCACCCAGGATGGTCAGTGCGGTGGGCAATGTTTTGTTTCCGCTTCCCCTTATTTCAAGGTGATAATAAGTATCATTCTGCGGCCGTCTGATGGCATTGTTGACAGATCCATCATAAATCATCCTGTTGTCCAGGGATGATGCAATCAGAGTACCACCCGTAAAGTCATCCTGAAGTATAAGTGTTGAATTTTCAGCATTGATCCAGGTGGTATTGGCATAGCAGTTGATATCATTACCTATCTCAATGCTACCCTGGTTCGTGACTATCAGATTATTAGCGATGAGCAGGCTGCCTGCCAGGGTAAGGTTTGCCCCGGAAGCTATGGTCTTATTTCCTGCACTTATGAATAATCTTCCGGTATGCGAGTATGTACCGATCCCGTCAATAACGGCATCCGTACCGCCCAGCCGCACCCTGTCACCTGCAGACCCGGTATGTGTTCCATTTAAGGTATAGTTGCCATTGACATAGAAATAATTATTGCGGGTATCAAGGATTGCTCCATTATCAATGGTGATATTGTTTATCGTGGTATTACTGTAGATAGTAACTGTATGTCCGGGTGCAATCCGTGCACTGCTGACACTGGTCGGTGCCACACCTCCTACCCAGGTGCCTCCCACTGCCCAGTCCCCTGATGTTGCACTCACAAATACGTCATAAACCTCAACGAACAGGTCAACCTGGGTAGCATCACCGCAGCTGTTTGATCCAACCACACTAATGGTGGCAGTACCTGTACTGCTCCAGTCCACCGTCACAGCATTAGTTCCCTGTCCGGTTGCAATACTGCCCTCCGGAGAGACAGTCCAGTTATAAGAATACCCTGCAATGGCATCGACGGAATAGCTTACTCCCAATTCACCATTTGCTACGGCAATGGGACCGGTAATCGCTGATGTTGGCAGGGGACCGATCTCCACATCCAGGACCTCAGGTGCACCATCCGTACAACCATTGTTTTCCACTACCAGTACCTGACCCATCATGGCTACAGGACCCCAATCCACAGTGATGGAACTCGTCCCCTGACCGGTGGCTACCGTTCCACCCGTGATTTGCCAGGTGTATGTCGAGCCAGGATTATCGGTAACAAAATAGGGGATACCGGTATTGTTGATACATCTCTGGGATGAACCACTGATCGGCGGGGTCACCGGAGGAGTACAATTGCTCGTATCGCCGAAAACATATTCGGCTGAGAGTATGCTGATGTTGTCCCGTGCTGCCGTATTCCCTGTGGCAGCTACATGTGTACCGCTTAATGTCCAGTCCGTCATACCGGTTGCCCGGGTAAGCAGTCTGGTCTCGTCAGTAATCGTGAAGGAAGTAAATCCATTGCCCGTAAGTTCCAGGTTATAATCAGAGCTTTCGAGTGAATTGGCCTTGATCATAGACCAGTATCCTTCAGCGAAAGTGTTATTGATATCCGTGGCCGCTTCTGTCAGTGGCAGTCCGTCGTTACCAGGAGTAGATGAAATGAATGATGTGATCAGGGACCCATTGCTGCCAAGCGCATTGAAATTGATCTGAGCCGGCCTGTAATCCGTGGTGGATCCAACGGGGATATCATAATCAGTACCTGTACTGTTCATCCATCGCTCCATCTGACCATTCACCCATCCGTTTGTGCGGGTATAGGAACCTATACTCGCAGCACTGGTTCCCAGTGTAAGTATATTTGCACCTGTGACTACAACCCCGTTTGTCAGCGCAAGGCTGTTTGAAACTGTGACATTATTAGCCAGGATAGCTGTTCCTGCCCCCTTGTTGATGATCAGGTTATAATAGGTCTCACCCAGTGGGTTGGAAATGGTCTGGTCTGCATTGCCATCGAGGGTTACGGTTCCTGTTCCTTCCGTAAAGAATCCTGTATTGGTCCAGTTCCCCACCAATCTGATATCCATGTTATTTGCATTCAGGGTACTGCTGATTGTAAGGTCACCAGTAATATTGAGGTTCGCCTGCACCGTCTTCACATTGGATCCGCTGATCACCAGGTTATAATAAGTATTGCCAACAGGCGTATTAACTGGTAAGGCATTCGTCCTCGAGTATTCTACTGTATTACCCGCAGCAGATGCTACCAGGGTGCCGGATCCTCCATTATTAAATACCCTGGATCCACCAGAATTCAGTGTTGCATTTGTTTCATTCACCCAGGTCATGCCGGTATTGTCACCCCAGATGCCTGCGGGTCCTGTTACGGTGACAGAACCATAATTGGTCACCCGTATATTGTCATTAATGCGGAAATTATCCTGTATAGTCAGGTTGGCCGTGGCTGCTACAATCTTATCCCCGGTTCCAATGTAGAGGGTTCCAAGGTGTGTGTAGTTCCCTGTACCATCAATGGTAGCCCCGAGACCGTTCAGGCGCACCCTGTGATCTACATTTCCACCGGTATGTTCCCCGTTCAGGATATAATTACCATTTATATATATATAATTATTCCTTGAATCAAGGACGGCCCCATCATCGATGATCAGTGTCTGTATGGTAACGTTGGCAGTCTGCTGAACCGTATGTGTAGCGGCAATGCGCGCCGAATTGGAAGCGCTTGGTACCACATTCCCGATCCAGGTTGCAGGATCTTCCCAGTCACCGGATTGTGCGGTGATGAATACATCATAAATATTAACCGTCAGCTCAACCGGCGGTGCATTTCCACATCCATTGCCAGCGGTAACACTTAGCAGGGCTGTACCCGCCGTTCCCCAGTCCACCGTTATATTAGCAGTACCCTGTCCGGATGCAATGCTTCCATCACCAGCAATAGACCAGGTATAGGTATACCCGGTAGTCTCAATGACGGAGTAGGCTTCACCGGATGCCCCGGCAGAAACGGCCGTGTTGCCTGTGATGGCCGATGTCGGAACGGGATTGATATAAACATCGAGCTGGACAGGTGCTCCCTGGCTGCATCCGTTATCCTCAACTACTTCCACACTGCCAATCATGCCGGTACTTCCCCAATCCACAAAAATGAAGTTCAATCCCTGAGCAGAGGTTATGGTTCCTCCTGATACAGTCCAGGTATAGGTGGATCCGGGCGTATTGGTGACATTATAAGCACTGTTGGCAGTCCCGGTACACACCGATACATCACCAGAAATCGCCCCTGTTACCGGTATGGTACAGGTGGTCGTATCTGCCATTGCAAGGTGGCTGGAAAGGATGGATATATTACTGCGGCTGGCCGTATTGCCGGTTCCTGCCACATGGGCACCGTCTGCACTCCATGGCTGGCTTCCGTTGGCACGGGTGAGTACCCGTGAAGCATCTACTATGGGGAAGGTAGTGAAACCATTCCCTGTGAGGTCTACATCATAATCGGCACTGCTGAGGCTATTTGCCTGGGTCAGGCTCCAGTAACCCTCCACGAAAGTATTCTGAATATTTACTCCACCGTCGTTAATTGGCAATCCGTTGTTGCCAGGAGCAATACTGATGAATTCAAGGATCAGGGACCCGGCAGTGAGCCCGTTAAAAGTTACCTGTGCAGGCCTGTAAAATGATTCCGTACCAATCGGGAATAAATATGCTGTCCCAGTACTGTTCACCCATCGCTCAAACCTGCCTGTGATGGTTCCGCCTGAATGGTTGAGCGTCCCTACAATGGTAGTATTGATACCCAGGGTGAGGACTGAGCTTCCCGTGTTAATATCACCGGAAGTCATGTTCAGGTTTCCAGACACGGTAGCATTGCCATTCAGGTTCAGGGTATCTGCAGGCTTATCAATGATAAGGTTGTTAAATGTTTCCCCTGCAATGTTATTGAGGGACTGAGCACCTGAACCATTGAATGTAACAGTTCCTGTACCTTCATTAAACACATTTGTATTTGTCCAGTCACCTCCAATTTCAAGGTCATAATTGACTGTATTAAGTGTACTTGCAATGGTCAGGTCATGGAGCACTGTTATGTCCCCGATCATGTTCTTGTCATTGGCTCCTGCCAGGGTAAGTGTGTAATATTCACTGTTTTCAGGAACCTTGATATACTGCAGGGCAGCTTCATTATATATAACGGTATTATCGGGAGCCGATGCTACCAGAATTCCACGGCGGCCATCATGCCAGAATATTTCATTCCCGACCGTCAGGGTCGCCCCTGAGGCATTGATCCAGCGTACTGATGTATTTCCTGCCCGTATATTGCCTCCATTAGAAATGCTTCCATTATTTGTTAAGGTAAGGTTAGCGTCAATGTAGATTTCACCTGCAGGTTTGGTGATATCCGCACCGGCCAGGATCTGTTTGTTCCCAGTACTTATTCTCAATCGCCCGGTATTGGAAATTGTCCCGGTACCCCCGATCTCAGAATCCACTCCCCTCAGGTAAATACGGTTCCAATTAGCATTCCCTGTACCGGTATGTTCTCCGTCTACGATGTAATTACCATCGATGTAGATAATGTTTCCGACGGTATTTAACAGAGCATTCGATTCAATGGTCAGGTTATTGACGGTTACCGGTGCATTGGTGGTTACTGTATGACCACCTGCAATAATAACACTGCTGTTTGCTGAAGGGATACAGTTGCAGTCCCACGTCAACGGATCAACCCAGCTACCCGTAATTACGCTGGTGATGACCGGGTATATGGTTATATCCAGGTCTTCTGCAGCTGCAGATGCTGAACATACAGTATTGGTTGCGATAACGGAAACATTTCCAGCCGGCCCCACGCCCCAGTCCGCCGTCACATTTGCGGTCGTCTGTCCAGATGTAAGCGTCCCACCTGTGATGGTCCAGGTATAATCGTAATTTGGCCTGCTTATAACTGAATATACTCTACCAGTAGCTCCTGCTGCCACAACTGTCTCACCGGAAACAGGAGAGGTCTGAAGTGGATGGATCTCTATATCCTGGAAAACTGCTTCACCATCGGTACAAGCGTTGGTTTCAATCACTTCAACCTGCCCCATCATACCTGTTGGCCCCCAATCCACCGTGATGGAACTTGTTCCCTGTCCCCCGACAATAGTACCACCAGTTACGGTCCACAAATAAGAAGACCCGGCATTCAGTGTTACAAAGTATGTTTCTCCTGTAGCACCGGCACAAACCGAGTTGTTTCCCGAGATGGTTGAAGTAACCGGGGGTGTACAGGGAGTAATATCTCCGAATCCGTATTCTGCGCTCAGTGTTGTCAGGCTGGTACGGTTGGTTGTGCTGCCACTCGCAGCTACATGCGTTCCTTCTACTGACCAGTCCCCCGAAGAGTTAGGCCTCACCAGGAGGCGGGTCTCAGGCACTATGGTAAAACTGCTGAATCCATTTCCGTTCAGGCTGAGATCATAATCATTACTGGCCAGTGTGTTGGCCCTGGTAAGGGTCCAGTAACCATCGAGGAAGGCATTATGGATATCGTCTGCACCATCGGTAATAGGAAGCCCGCTGTTGCCAGGAGCAGATGCAATAAACTCAGCGATCAGTGAACCGTCAGTCAGGCTGTTGAAGGTGATGTCAGCGGGGCGGTACCATGAAGCTGTACCAACCGGGAAGAGGAATCCCGTACCGGTACCTGATATCCATCTTTCGAATTTCCCTATGACGGTTCCGGAATTATGATTCAATGTACCAATGGAGCCGGTATTCAATCCCAAAGTCATTGTATTACCCTGTGTATTGATATCTCCCCCGCTCATGGTGAGCAGATTGGTGACCGTAACATCATGATCCATCAGTACCATTCCAGACACCTCATTGATCATGAGGTCATAGAAGAATTCTCCCGTGGGATTGGATATGGTCTGATCGGCCGACCCTACCAGTGTCACCTGTGACGTCCCGGTATTAAACACTCCCGTTGATAGCCAGTCCCCCGACAACTGTATAGCATAATTATTCGAGTTCAGGATGCTGGAAATTGTAAGATCACCGAGTACATTAATATTGGCCTGCAGGTTCTTGTTCCCGGATCCGCTGACAACCAGGTTATAATAGGTATTGTCAACCGGTATCTTGATCTCCTGGGTATTTGTCCTGTAATATTCAATGGTATTCCCGTCTGCAGAGGCATTCAGGGTGCCGTTCAGCCCATTGCTCATCAGATAATCAGCCCCATATCTCAGATTTGCATTCTCTGCGTTATTCCAGGTAGAATTTACATTCGCTCCCCAGAGCCTGCCCCCCTGCTCCCATGTTCCATGGTTGGTGACCACAATATTAGCCTCAATGTAGAATTGACCAACTGTGGGCCTCTTAATATCTGCAGTGGCCAGAATGGTTTTATGATTTCTCCGTACCCTGATCCGGCTGGGATGGGATATGGTACCTGTACCGTTGAGCGTGGTTCCATTACCGTCAAAATAGATACGGTCCCATGTCGAAGCTCCGGTCCCGGTATGTACCCCGTTAATGGTATAATTTCCATTTATATAAATGATCTGTGCTGCATTGTCAAGGGTACCGGTCGCATTGATGGACAAATTATTAACAGTTGTTGCCGCCACCAGTGTCACAATATGGGCAGAATCGATAACAATATTGCTGTTGGATGGAGGTATACAATTACAATCCCAAGTCGTTGGCTGGTCAAAATTACCTGTTGCGATACTTGTGATCACAGCATATATGGTGACCGGTAAATTTTCAGGTGCCGCTGAGAGGCCACAAGCCGTATTGGTTGCAGTCACCTCGACATTGCCACTGCCCGCAGCTCCCCAGTCCACCGTCACCGTACCGGTCCCATCGCCTGAAGCAAGTGTCCCGCCCGTGATATTCCAACTGTAGGTATAGCCCGGATTTTCTAAGACAGTATATACATTTCCTGTCGAATTTTCCCCCACGGTGGTCAGTCCGCTGATGGCCGAAGTAGGAAGTGGATGAATATCCACATCCAGGGTCACGGGCTCACCCGGTGCACAGGCATTGGTTTCCACGACCCTTACTTCGCCCTGCATACCAATGCTGCCCCAGTCGACCTCAATGGTACTGGTTCCCTGTCCGGATACAACACTGCCACCTGTTATTGTCCAATTATAGGTTGAACCTCCCGTAAAGTCTACGGAATATATAATTCCTGATTCATTTGCACAAGCAGAAGCATTACCGGTAATGGCCGAGGTAACCGGCGGTATACAGGTACTGGTATCGGCAATTGCATAATGTGATCCTACCGAAGAAGTATTCAGGCTAACGCGGTTTATCACTACACCGCTGGCAGCAGCATGGGTCCCGTTGGCCGTCCAGTCACTCGAGGCATCCGGGCGTGTCAGTATCCTTGTCTCATCAACGATACTGTAGGTACTGAATCCATTGGCTGTCAGGGCCAGGTCATAATCGCTGCTGCTAAGGGCATTTTTCCTGGTTAGTGACCAGTACCCTTCTGTAAATGTATTGCTGATCTGCTGTCCACCGTCATCCAGCGGTAATCCCTGGCTACCCGGAGCGGAGGGCAGAAAGGCTCCTGCCAGTGATCCACCCGTCAGATCGTTAAAGGTGATCTCTGCAGGCCTGTACCATGAAGCATCACCCACAGGATAGAGGATGGCTGTACCCGTGGCATTGATCCACCTTTCCATGGATCCTATCAGGGTACCGGCTGTATGGGAAAGGCTTCCCGGATTGCCGGTGCCTGTACCAAGGACCAGGGCATTGCTTCCGGTCATGATATTCCCCTGAAGCATGGTCAGGGCATTGCTTACCTTGAGATCATTGTCCATGGTCATGGCCCCTGATGGCTTATCCAGCCTCAGGTCATAGAATAATTCCCCGACCGGATTGCTGATGTTTTGATCTCCCGTTCCCGAAAGGATCACAACCCCGGTCCCTTCGTTGAAGATGTTGGAATTACTCCAGTTGCCCTTCAGGTCAATATCATAATTGGCTGTACTAAGGGTGCTTGTAATGGTAAGATCTCCCAGTACGTTGATGTCTCCTTCCAGGGTCTTGATGAGGGTACCGGCAATGACCAGGTTATAATAATTCCCATCCGTGGGCAGTTTAACGGTTACATTATTAGGACGGTTGTACACTATGGTATTCCCTGCAGCAGAAGCAACCAGTGTACCGGTCAATCCATTTGAGAATAGCCGGTCACCAGCCTCGAGGGTTGCGTTCTCTGCGTTAACCCAGGTTGAACCGATGACATCCCCGTAGACAGCAAGTCCGAACCTGACATGCCCGTTGTTGGTGATGATCAGGTTATCGTTAATGCGTAACCCAGACGCAAAAGTAAGATCAGCAGTTGAAGCAAAGCTTTTATTTCCGGTACCTATATAGAAGTAACCTGTATGTGTTATGTTACCGGTACCATCGATGACAGCCTCGGAGCCATACATGCGAAGGTTGATATTCCCTGAACCGGAATGGGTCCCATTTACGGTATAATCTCCATAGATCCTTGTCTGGAAGGTCTGGTTGTTCAGGGTGGCTCCGGCATCGATGGTGAGGTTATTCACATATGCGGTGGCATTAACAGTAACGGTATGCGGACTGACAATCCTGGCGCTGAGGATCTGGTTGGGTACAACACCTCCCACCCAGGTGGCAGGGTCCTCCCAGGGTCCGTCCTGTGCACTGATGATCACATCATAAACTTCAACATTCATGAGGACCGGTTCAGCAGACGTTCCACATCCGGTATGGGTAGCCGTCACCTCAAGGGTAGCTGATCCCGCCGCATTCCAGTCCACCGTCACATCTGGTGTACCGTCCCCCGAAGCAATCGCCCCATGGAAACTTACAGTCCATGCATAGGTATAACCCGGTGTTCCTTCCACGGAATACATAACCCCCGTAGTCCCGGCACCAGATGTGATGGGTCCCGTTATCACCGAGGTGGGTATGGGATCCACATTGACCACCAGTTGCTGAAGTTCACCCTGGCTACATGCATTAGTCTCGATAACCTCAACCATCCCGACCATGCCTGTGGGTCCCCAGTTAACCGTAATAATACTGCTCCCCTGCCCTGTTATGATAGAACCACCTGTTACAGTCCAGGCATAGCTGGAACCACCATGGTTCTCAACGGAATATGTTTGTCCTACTGCATTAGTGCAGACGTTAATAGGACCAATGATAGTAGTTGTGGCAGGCGGATTACAATTCACCGTATCCGCCAGGGCATATTCGCCCGAGAGAATGATAATATTTACTCGCCTGGCTGTAGCAGCTTGTGCAGCCAGGTGTGTCCCGCTTGCAAGCCAATCGGCTCCGGTGCCTGTCCTGCTCAGGATCCTGGTCTCCGGGACAATGGGGAAACTGGCAAATCCATTCCCGGTAAGGTTTAGATCAAAATCGTTGCTAGCCAGTGAATTGGCTGTGTTCAATTCCCAATATCCTTCCAACAGTGTATTATAGACGGTCGTGCCATTATCATCCAAAGAAAGTCCCTGGTTCCCTGGAGCGGATGTATTGAACGATGCAATGAGGGACCCGCCTGTCAGTGCATTGAAATTAATGGTAAGCGGCCTGTAATCCGAGGCAGTACCGATGGGATAAAGGACATCCGTACCGGTGGCATTGATCCACCTCTCCATGGTCCCGACTACGGTTCCGGTAACCCGGTTAATGTTGCCGGGATTGCCGATGCCTGTACCCACTGTCATCAGTTTATCCAGAGTATACACATCCCCTCCGAATAAATTCAGGGTCCCGCCAATTTTAATGTTTCCACCCATGGTCACATCGCCGGATGATTTCTGGATAGTAAGGTTATTGAAGTTTTCACCAAGGAGATTGGTCAGTGTCTGGTCAGCCGTGCCATTCAGGGTAACAATCCCATTGCCGGTGCTGTAAGCACCAGAATTGGTCCAGCTACCCGCCAGGTCAATATTATAATCACCGGAAACGAGGGTGCTGGCAATATCCAGGTCCCCCAGTACGATCAGGTTGTCGGTTTGCGTTTTGTTGTTACCACCACCCAGCACCAGGTGATAATAGGTATTTCCGGAAGGTACCTGAATTTCCTGTGCTGCACCGAAGGTGTGGTTCACGATGTTCCCGGCAGCATTCGCCACAAGGATACCGCGGCGCATGATGGGCCAATTGGCACCCGTATTGCCTCCCGCATTCAGGACAGCCCCGACTTCATTCACCCAGACGGAGGTTGTATTGGCGGCCCAAAGTAATTCACCGATTGTGATGGTCCCATGGTTGGTAATCACAACATTGGGATCGAGATAGACCTCCCCGAATGGTTTGGTAAGATTCGCGGTTGGAAGGATGATTTTACTGCCGTACCTGATATACATCCTGGCTGTATGGGAGATCAGCCCGGTACCATCAATGGTTGTCCCGATGCCATCCAGCAATACCCTGTTCCAGTTTCTTGATCCTGATCCTGTATGTGTACCGTTCACGGTATAATTACCCTTGATGATAAAGGTCCGTGCAGCATTATCGAGTACAGCACCAGATTCAATGTCGAGGTTTGTGATGGTCGGATTAATGTCCAGGGTAACTGTATCTCCTGATGAAATCACCACATTGTCCGATGCCCCCGGGATACATCCACAATCCCAAGTTGCCATATTATTCCAGGTCCCTGTCTGTACACTCCTGATGGCTCCATATATGGTAACTGGCAGGTTAACAGGAACATCTGACAATCCACAGGCAGCATGGGTGGCAATGACCTGAACATTGCCCATACCTGCCGGTCCCCAGTCCACCATTATCTGATTGGTCCCGTCTCCCGAAACCAGTGTGCCACCTATCACCGTCCAGGCATAGGTATATCCTATCCTGTTCAATACGCTGTAGCTGACACCGCTTGCTGCGGAAGGGACAGAAGCCGGACCGGTAATGCTTCCTGTCGGAAGTGGATGGATCTCTACGTCAAGTGTGACAGGGATCCCGTCTGCGCAACCGTTGTTCTCTATCACCTGTACCTGTCCTGCCATACCCGTAGCGCCCCAGTTGACAGTAATGGCATTGCTACCCTGACCGCTTGCAACTGTCCCCCCTGTTATAGTCCAGATATAAACAGATCCAGGTGTATTCACAACGGAATAAGCAATGGCAGCGTCGTTGGTACAATTACTGGGAGATCCAGTGATCAGGGAGGTAACGGGTGGACTGCAGGTACTGGAGCTTCCCAGGGCGAACTCAGAAAAGTCATTTAAGCCTGTACGCTGTGCCATTACACCTACAGGGGCTGCATGCGTTCCGTCCAGCAGCCATGGTGAGCCACCGGCATTTCGTTTGAGTATCCTTACATTGGCGTCGAAAGTAAAACTGGAGAATCCGGTACCTTCCAGCTGCAGGTCATAATCGCTGCTTTCAAGCCCGTTCCCTTTTTCAATCACCCAGTATCCTTCGGTGAAAGCATTGCCTACAGTATCGATTCCTTCGGAAACAGGCAGGCCGGTGTTCCCCGGATTGTCACCAATGAATGATGCTGTCAGTGTACCGGCAGTAAGATCCGTGAAGTTGACAACAGCAGACCTGGTGATACCTGCAGATCCTGTCGGGAATGTAATATCAGCGCCGGTGGTAGATAGCCATCTCCTGAATTTACCAAGGATCCGGCCGCTTGTATAATTCAGTGTCCCCTCGTTGACTGTGGAAGTTCCAAGAAAGAGGATATTTGACTGGTTATTGATCTCTCCCTGGTTGAGGAAAAAGTTATTGCTGATAGTAACATTATTATTCAGCACCAGTTGACCGCTTTCCTTCTGCACAATGAGATCATAGAACGTTTCACCGGAGGCATTGGTGATCTGCTGGCTGCCGGTACCAGTGAAAGTTACCTGCCCGGTTCCCTCATTAAAAATATCCGTATTGGTCCAGTCCCCCTCCAGTGAAATATTAAAATTGTTGGTTACCAGGGTGCTGGAGATAGAAAGGTCACCCTTCACCGTGATATTCCCTAACAGTGTTTTATTTGTCGAGCCGGCGATTTCAAGGTTATAGTAGGTCTCATCCTGGGGTATCTTGACATTATTGGCCCAGTTTGTACTTGCATAGCGTATGGTATTGCCGGGTGCAGAAACCACCAGGATCCCATTGTTCATTAAATAATATCCAGTTTCCAGTGTGGCATTTTCCCCGTTGATCCAGGTGGATGACGCGTTCTGTCCAACAACTGCATTCCCCAGTTTGAGAGTCCCCAGGTTAGTAACAATCAGGTTATTATAGATCCTTATACCGCTGGCAAAAGTGAGATCTGTAGTAGCAGCAAATGTTTTGTTCCCTGAAATGATATATACCAGGCCGGTATGGGTAAAATCTCCCGTGCCATCGATAATGGCCTCTCCTCCCCTCAGGTCAACCCTGTCACTTCCGGAACCGGCATGTATACCGTTCAGGGTATAATTACCATATATATAAAAGTCAAGTGCCCCGCTGTTCAGCATGGCCCCGGATTCAATGACCAGGTCATTTACCCTGGCAGCAGCTGTAACTATCACTGTATCACCACCTTGTATCCTGGCACTGGTGTATTGTGTGGGCACCACACCGCCAATCCAGGTGGATGTCTGGTGCCAGTCCCCCGACTGAGCAGAAAGAATAATTCCTGAAACATTGACATCCAGGTTGACCGGATCAGAATCCAAGCCACAGCCAGCGCTGGTAGCGATGACCTGCAGGCTGGCATTGCCGCCCGTGATCCAGTCCACCGTCACAGAGTCAGTTCCATTCCCACCTGTTATCGAACCTTCAGAAGATATGCTCCATGAATAGGTATAACCGGCTAATTCATCCAAGTGATAAATGACACCGGTTTCCCCTGTATAAGCCGTGGTCCTGCCCGCAATAGCAGAAGTTGGCAGGGGATGGATATCCACATCATATATGACACTTTCTCCCTCACCGCAGGTATTGGATTCACGTACTTCCACCTGTCCCGTCATGCCCGTGGCACCCCAGTTAACCAGGATAGAAGCGGTTCCCTGTCCCCCGCTGATGATCCCACCTGTCACACTCCAGTTATAGCTCGATCCTGCATGAAGGTCAACACTGTATGATTCTCCAATAGCATTGGCACAAACAGTTCCGGAGCCAGTTATCGGTGATGTCACCGGCAGGGTACAGGCGGAACTGTCAGCTACGGCATATTCACCGGACAGGATGGATACATTGTCCCTGCTTACTGTATTCAGGGAAGCGGCTGCATGATTACCACTGGCAGTCCAGTCAGCACCGGATCGTGACAGCAGCCTGGTATCCGGGATAATGGGAAAACTGGTAAATCCGTTTGCAATGATATCGAGGTTGAAATCACTGCTGACCAGGGAATTGGCCGTGGTGAGTTTCCAGTAACCTTCCGAGAAAGTATTCACGACAGTAACTGCTCCTTCAGTAATCGGGAGTCCGCTGTTGCCTGGGGATGAGGCGATGAATTCGGCTATCAGTGAACCACCGGAAAGTGAATTGAAATTGACCTGCAGGGGCCTGTACCAGTTGCTTGTTCCAATGGGGAACAGGATATCGCTTCCCGTGGCATTGATCCATCTTTCGAACTGCCCTATAACGGATCCTGTATTCCTGGTAAGGGCACCGGTTGTTCCCAGGCTGGTACCCATGGTAAATTTATTGGACCCGGTAAGGACATTTCCTCCGTCCATATCCAGGGTACCACTGATGATGATATCATTACCCAGCTGCAGATCACCACTCCCCTTCTGCAGCCTGAGGTTATAAAATGTTTCGGTATTGGGATTCGAGACGGTCTGGTCTTCCGTTCCATCGAAGATCACGGAACCTGTTCCTTCGGCAAAAGTGCCCGTATTGTTCCAGTCCCCCGCCAGGTTGATATCATAATTATTCCCTAGCAAGCTTGAATGGATGTTCAGGTCCCCATATATAATAATATTATCCTGCAGTGTTTTATTGTTCCCTCCATTGACGTTCAGATGATAATAGGCATTGCCCGAGGGGACTGGTATGTTCTGGGCCCATCCGCTGGTCAGGTTTACCATATTATTAGTCCCCGATGCAACGAGGGTACCACGGTACATTACCGGATTGACCCCGGTATTCCCCCCTGCAGTCAGTACAGAACCCGATTCATTGATCCAGGTTGAGGTTGTATTGACCGCCCAGAGAAGATAGCCAATGGTAATTTCGCCATGGTTCGTGACCACGATATTTCCATGAATATAGACTTCACCGTTGGGTTTGTTGAGATTTGTTCCTGCTATGATGGTCTTGTTCCCGTTCCGGATGCGTAAGCGGGAGGTATTGGAGATGATCCCTGTACCCGATATCTGTGTATTGAATCCATCAAGATAAATATTATCGGAGGTCACACCCCCGTTACCTGCATGATCACCATCCACACGGTAATCACCATGTACGATGAGATTCAGCGGATTTGGCTGGTACAGCACTCCATTCTGTTCGATGGTTATATTCTGTACGGTTGTATGTGCTACAATGTATACAGAATCACCCGGAGAGACTACAATATTATCCGTATTGACAGGAACACAGTTGCAGTCCCATGTCAGCGGATCGTTCCAGTCCCCCGTCAGTACACTCCTGATCGACCCATATATATTAATAATAAGGTTTTCAGGTGCTGCGGATGAACCACAGGCAGCATGTGTAGCGGTTACCTGAACGTTCCCGGCTCCTTCCCCGCCCCAATCCACAATGATCTCGCTGGATCCGTCACCAGAAACAAGAGTTCCGCCAGTAACAATCCATGCATAGGTATAGCCTATCCTGTTTTCGACTGAATAGCTGATGCTGGTAGCATTTGCCGGGACTGATGAGGGACCGGTGATGGTGGATACCGGCAGGGGGTGGATATTTACATCCAGCTGTACAGGCACTCCGTCTGCACATGCATTTGTTTCGATGACCTGTACCCAGCCTTCCTGTCCACTTGCTCCCCAATCGATGGTAATGGAACTGGTTCCCTGGCCAAGGCTCACAGAACCTCCGTCAACTGTCCAGTTATAAGTTGAAGCGGGAGTATTGGTTACGGCATAGGTTATGCCGGCATCGTTGATACAGACAGTGGCTGAACCTACGATATCTGCCGTTTGGGGCGCATCACAAATATCCGGGCTCCCGAATCCGAACTGCGAAAATCCGCTCAGTCCGACCCGGTATGCCGTATCCCCGTCTGCATTCAGATGACTCCCGTCAATGTCCCAGGATGATCCGGTTGATGGCCTTTTTAGTATCCTGGTGGCCGTGTCCACTGGAAAACTGGTGAATCCTGTTCCCGCGATCCTCAGGTCATAATCAGAGCTATGCAGGCCATCACCACTTACCACGCTCCAGTATCCTTCGGTAAATATATTACCGACGGTATCCGTTCCATCAACAAGGGGGAGTCCGTTCGTACCGGGGTTCATGCCAATAAACTCAGCTGTGAGGGTACCCGGGGTAAGGTTTGTGAAATTCAGTATGACAGGCCTGTATACTCCTGAAGTGCCGGCAGGCAGCAAAATATCCATACCTGTATCCCGGATCCAGCGCCTGAAACTGCCGATGACAGTTCCGCCTGTATGGATAAGTGCATCTGTACCGGCAACACCTGTACCAAGGGTCAGGATGCTGGACTGGCAGTCGATATTTCCCCCTGACATCCTCAGAGTATCAGTCACATTCAGGTGGTTTGCCAGGATAAGTGCCCCCGAAGTTTTATTGAGGGTAAGGTTGTAAAAAGTTTCACCAGCCGGATTTGAGATGGACTGGTCACCGGTGCCGGTCAGGCTAACTGTGCTGGAGTCCCCGTTCAGTACGGAGGTATTCGCATAGTCCCCCCGCAGTTCTATGTTATGTTCATTGGTGTTCAGCGGACAAGTGATGGTAAGGTTACCCAGAACAGTAACCGGGGCTATCAGGCTTTTGTTTATATTCCCGGCGATCTCCAGGTGATAATATGAGCCGTCACTGGTCGGTTTGATATTCTGGGCCGCCGGGCGGCTGTACCTGATGGTATTATTAGCTGTATTAGCCACAAGGATACCTCCCGCCACAATATCGTAGCCTGCATCCACACTGGCATTTGCCTCATTTATCCAGGTTGAATTGGCATTTGCACTGGTGATCCTTCCGGGGAAAATAACATTTCCATAATTGGTGACAACCAGATTGCCTTCAATCCTGAAATTCCCGTTCCCGAATGTAAGTGTTGCTGAAGCAGGAAGGATCTTGTCCCCGTTCAGTACCCGGATGCGTCCTGAATTACTTACGGTTCCCGTACCATCAATCAAGGTGCCGACTCCCCGCCAGTAAACCAGATCTCCCCCGTCTGTCCTGTGCGTTCCGTCATTCAGATAATTGCCGTAAATGTTGATCCGGCGGTTACTGTTCCAGACAAGTCCTCCGCTCTGAATAGTCAATCCGCCGACAGAGACCTCACCGTCTACATCACTCACCCTGATGCTGTCACCGGATACAATGACCGCTGTGTCCAGGGCAGCCGGCACGACCATCCCGGCCCATGCGTTGGGATCGGACCAGTCTCCTCCTCCACTTCCGTTACTTAAGATAGTTGTCTGAGAGAACCCAATGTGAAAGGACTGAGAACTAACTAGCAGAAATAATATCAGATGAATCAGATTTCTCTTCTTCAAAGACATGTATTAGTGGTTTATCAACAGCTGACCCATTAAAAAGCGCACTTCCATAATATTAATTATGTGGTCGCTACAGTAATGACTCATTCAAGTGTTTTATGGTTGCAAATCCAAATTGACCGTTCGTCATCGAAATCTCTCCATTCGTCATCAGGGAAACACATTTCATCCAGCACCCTGATGCATAAGGCTCCCTTAACAAATAACAGTATATTTCCAATTTATTCAGACGGATGCGATTATCATTTAATTAACAACTTATAACGTATTTCTCGTCATAGAGTTACATTAAGATGATTCTCAAAGAGTTAATTCTTATCAGGAATAAATCTAAATTATATCATTGTGGATGTATGTAATTGGTATACTGAATATTACAATCACCCAAAACAATAAAGCCTATCCAAAATGCACAGACTTTAATCCACAGCTTGATAAAAAAAACAGAAAAATTAATGAGGTGTAAAGGAGCCTAATATCTTTGCAGCCATTTAAACCGTCTCGAACTATCACCCAATTTCATGGCGATCAATATCTCGTGAGATCCATAGCTGTGATACATAATGCTGTTGAAGGAAAAATCAAAGGCATAACCGAAGTAAAACATATCAACCCTGACCCCGCCCATTAAGACCAAAGTTGCGGGTGTACGGTAGCTTATCCCGGCCCAATAATTTTCAATGAAATATACATTGGCAGTGAGATCCATTTGAATATTCCACTGGTTGGTAGTTTTAAAAAGCATCGTCGGCTCAATGGCAATCTTATCAGATGCCATGAAATTATAACCACCCATCAGATAGAAATGCCTGTAGAGCTTATACTGGTCATACCCTTTCCCGCCAAATTTGAAGCTGGACTGAAAAAGCTGGTCTGCTGAAAATCCGGCAAAAAATCTTTCATCTGAATAATATATGCCCAGGTTTGCATCAGGGATAAAGAGGGCATTATCCATGGAATTGAAAAGCTCGTCATCCGGATTAAATAAACGTGCAGATGCCCTGTCGAGTCTGAATTGCCAGAAGGTCCCGGACAGGCCGAAAGACAGCTGGCTCCTATCCAAAGGTATGTGATAGGCGTAAGTGAGCTGCAACCCGGACCTGCTAACCAGTCCATGCCTGTCATTAAAAACATAAGCACCCAGTCCAACCCTGCTCATTCTCGATGAGTTACCATAACTACGGCCTTGTTTTCGTCCTCCTCTGGAATTTCCCTTGGGCAACCTGGTCTGTGCACTTGCTGCAAATGTCAGGGGTGCATCCTTGATCCCCAGCCATTGTTTCCGGGAGGTCAGGTTAAATGCAGTATAACCTTCACTACCTGCAACAGCAGGATTGATCAGGAACTTGTTCATCATATACTGGCTGTATACTGGCAGCTGCTGGCCATAACCCTTGAGCGGAATCAGGCAAAGTAATACGGCGAACGTAATTACGGATAATATTTTCTTAGCATTATGCATGTACTAACGTACTATTGTTATGGTACCCACCACATCTTCATAGCCTTCTCCGGGTTTAATAATATAATGATATGAATCCATCGGCATATCTACCCCATGCATTGATCTGCCATCCCATGGTACCGGATAGCCGGGTTCTGAAAGATATATACGCTTGCCCCACCTGTCATAAATTTCAATAACCATTTCAGGAAATGCGGCTGATTCATAGAAGAACCAGGTGTCATTGGTTCCATCCCCATTGGGTGTAAACAAGTTCGGGATATCTGACAGTGCATTGTTACCGTCGCATGGCAGTATTGAGATCTCACCGATGGCACTGCATTCCTCTCCGTAGGTAACTTCTACAGAAATGTCTCCTGCGCCTGGATAAACCTCTATTTCACGGGTGGTTTCGCCGGTAGACCACAAATAGGTGGCGTCCGGGTTCCCTGCATCAAGAATTAAGGAATTATTGCCACATAAGGCAGTATCACCACCGAGATTTACAACCGGTAATGGATACATGGTTACCTGTACACTGTCAGCAGCCGTGCAACCAGCCTGGTCAAAAACCTGGATTTTTACCAGCTCTGTAGTATCAGTAATGTATGTTGTACCTGTACTGCCATCATGCCACATTTGATATGCAAAATTGCCCTGAGGTATGATCTCAAAGGTATTTCCCTCACATAATATTCTTTCATATCCAAGGTCAATGTTCGGTCCGCTGACATTTACCAATGTTGACAACGGGTCAGAGGAACAACCGGAAACAGTGGTTTCGGTAACACTGATGCTGTAGGTACCGGGTATACCCCCCCAATTAACAAATACAGAATCACCGTAATCAGCAACAATCGTTCCGCCTGTCAGGCTCCAGTTAAAGGTGGAACCAGGCAAGCCTGAGACTACATAGTGGCTCGAAATACCAGAGATACAAGCCTGATCGTCCTTTTCAACAAAAATCGGCGTTGGACTGGAAAGTACAGCTACAGTGGTTGATACACTGTTACTTGTATCGCAACCGGATTCAAACCTGACATGATACGTGGTAGCTAGAACCGGGGCAGGAATTTCCAGGTTATTTCCGTTGCCAATATGATTGGTGAATTGGGCATCGGTATACCAATTGGCCATGCCTGATGATCCGGGAGCACCTCCAGTGTAAGACAGGCTGATACTTCCCTGTCCGGAACACACAGTATCCCTGTTTGAATATGCTGAGATTGGAGGAGATGAAAAAGTATTAACTGTCAATACAAAACCGACTGATGAAGAGGTGTCACAATTCCCTTCAAGCCTCACGTAATAGGATGTGGTAATTAATGGAGCAGGTATCATTAAATTATTCCCGCTCCCTATACTGGCAGGCAATGAGGAAGCATCATACCAACGGGCTATTATCCCGTTACCGGTTGACCCGCCGTTGAACATTAAGGTGATTGTGCCAATATCATCCGGACAGAGGTCATTGCGGTCTGAGAAGGCGCTGTCAGGTGCTTCTATTGTGGTCAGGACGGTTATATCAAAACTACAGGAATCAACATTGCCACTGTTGTCAGTGATCCTGTACCAAACGGTGGTGACTCCCTTGTTAAATATCGTTCCACTTGCATCATCCAAACCAGTGCCAATCGTAGAGCCGCTCAAACTGTATTGTATCCCGGCCACACCGCAATTGTCTGATCCTGACACAGGGCTGACATTATTGACAACAGTGCTGCAATCTCCAGACAGGGCTGATACCACCGTGTCGTTCGGGTATATAACCACGGGCGGTCTGGCATCAAGCAGCAATACATTGAAGTTGCATACCGCAGAATCTCCTGCCAGATTTTTTGCCGTCAGTGTAATGATATGAGATGTTGAAGATCCTGATATAACTGTCCCGGTAACCGGTGACTGGAACACTGTATCGGCCCTGTTTACAATGGACAGGTTGGTATAGTCAGGCAAAATGAATTGGCACAGATCATCTACGTATTCAGTCTGGTCGGGGGGACAGGCAATTGTGGGTGTACTGCCCGCTGCCAGTGTAATATCAAATGTGCATTGTGAGGCATTTCCGTTTCCATCGTCCGCCCTCAGGGTGATCGTCTGTATCGTACCAACACCGGAGATTATGGTACCAGGCGCGGGGTCCTGCGTAATCGCAGGTGCCGTGCTGCAGTTGTCCGTGACGATTGCCAGACCCGAATAATCCGGTATGGTGAAGTTCATGCTGCCATCCACTGGTTCGCTGCGATCCCCGGGACAAATTACAGTTGGAGCGATATTGTCCTCAACGGTCACCGTCGCCGTGCAATTGTTGCTGTTCCCATGGATATCCGTAACAGTCAGGGTTACCTGGTTCGGTCCTATGTCATTACAGGAGAATGCATCCGGGGAAACGGACATGAACCCAATACCGGATTCATCATTGGAGCCATTGTCTATATCGAATGGGGTGATAGTTGCATTGCCTGAAGCATCCAGCTGGACTGTGATATCCTGGCAGAAAACCTCGGGTGGATTGTTATCCTCGACTGTAACAATGGCGGTGCAGGTGTTTACATGTCCGTTGCGATCTGTTACAAAAAGGGTCACGTTGTTCGGTCCCACATCAGCAACTGTGAATAAACTAGGATTTGCATCCAGGGATTGTATTCCACAGACATCATGGGAACCATTATCGATATCGTCCCCTGTGATAGTGACAATACCAGAGGCATCCAGTTGGACAGTAATATCCCGGCAGATGGCAACCGGGACTACATTGTCTTCAACTTCGACGATGGCAATACAGCTGTCGGAATTTCCATGAATATCAGTTACCGTTAAAATCACCGGAACCATCCCCACATCGCTGCAGATGAAGGTATTTGGACTGGCGGTCATGGATTGGATGCCACAGGATGCGATTGACCCATTATCAATATCAGCCGCTGTGATCGAGGCATTGCCGGTTGCATCCAAGTGGACCGAGATATCCCTGCAACTGGTAGTTGGAGCAATATTGTTCTCGACCGTAACAATGGCGGTACAGGTATTTACAAGACCATTGACATCCGTTACTATCAGGGTCACGCTATTCGGTCCGACGTCACTGCAGTCGAAGGTATTGGGACTGGCAACAAGAGATTGTATACCGCAGGCATCATTCGAACCGTTGTCAATATCGGTGCCTGTTATGGAGGCATTGCCCGTTCCATCCAGCTGGATGGTGATGTCACGGCAGATGGCCACCGGGGCTGTATTGTCCTCGACTGTAACAATGGCATCACAGGTGTTGACAAGGCCATTGACATCTGTCACCATGAGTGTTACATTATTAGGTCCAACATCACCACAATTGAAGGTATTGGGACTGACGGTCATGGATTGTATGCCGCAGGCATCATTCGAGCCATTGTCGATATCTGCTCCTGTGATCGTTGCATTGCCTGACGCATTTAGCTGTTTCGTTATATCCCTGCATATGGCTACCGGAGCTGTATTATCCTCAATGGTTACGGTGGCAGTGCAGGTATTTTCATTGCCATTGACATCCCTGACGGTCAGGGTAACTGTATTGGGACCGACATTGGCACATGTAAATGCGTTCGGATTTGCCAATTTTGATGCGATGCCACAATTATCCGTACTGCCTCCGTCAATGTCTGATCCTGTTATGCTGGCATTACCCAATGCATCGAGCTGGACGGTTAAATCTTTGCATACTGCTACAGGTGGAATGGTTTCCTGGACGGTGACAGTAGCATTGCATGTATTGAAATTGCCATTGACATCAATTACCGTCAACATTACGCTGTTCGGACCTACATTGGCACAGGTAAATGTGTTGGGGGCGACTACCATGGAGGCTATACCACAGGCATCGTTCGAACCATTATCAATGTCACCTGCAACGATCATAGCATTACCCGTAGCATCAAGCTGCACTGTGATATCCTGGCAGATAGCCGTCGGCGGTGTGACATCCTCCACTGTAACAATTGCGTTACAGGTGTTGAGGTTACCATTGACATCCGTGACAGTCAAGGTCACTGTATTGGGACCAATGTCTGTGCAGTTGAGGGTATTCGGGGAGGCGACCAGTGTGGCTATCCCGCAGGCATCATTCGAACCATTGTCTATATCTGCCCCTGTAATCGTTGCATTGCCTGATGCATTTAGCTGTTTCGTTATATCCCTGCATATGGCTACCGGGGCTGTATTATCCTCAATGGTTACGGTGGCAGTACATGTATTTTCATTGCCATTGACATCCCTGACGGTCAGGGTAACTGTATTGGGGCCGACATTGGCACATGTAAATGCGTTTGGATTTGCCAGCAATGATGCGATGCCGCAGTTATCCGTACTGCCTCCGTCAATGTCTGTCCCGGTAATGCTGGCATTGCCAGTCGCATCGAGCTGGACTGTTATATCCTGGCAGACTGCTACAGGTGGAATGAAATCATTGGATTCGGAAAGTTCCAGGGAAGGATCAAGCACGATAAAGCAAAGCGGAGAGGCAGCATCCCTTATCCTTACATCATATGTTCCGGCCGTCAGCAAAGTGAATGAACCTGACGCCTGCCATCCAGCCCCTCCGTCAATACTATATTCATAAGAACCACTTCCACCTGATGGTGAACTAAGCGTGATACTTCCATCATTGCCTCCCACACAGGTAACCTGGGTGGAATCCAGGGTGGCGCTGAGTATTACCTGTTCCGCAACAGTAAATATGCTGTCTGCCTCACAACCCTCACTATCAGTAACGTTGAGACTGTATGTTCCGGCTGTTAAGGTATTGACATCTTCAGTGGTCGGCCCATGTCCCCAGCTATAGCTATAAGGTGCGGTCCCTCCGTTTACGGTTACATCTATGGCCCCGTCATTCCCTCCAAAGCAGCTGACATCTGTAATAATCCGGTCAATACTTAAACCGATACAAACAACATGTCCAATGCAAAACTGAGTACTGAGAACAGATATCCCGCCGGTGATATTATCCCTGAAAAGATCAGGGGACATAGCAGGGGAATGGCTTCCATCAAGGAACCAGCTACCCCCATTGGTACGCTTGATGACTCGTGTACCCGGAATGATGGAATAGCTCATGAAATTGGTTGCGGTCAACTGGAGGTTATAATCATTTGTCACAAGTCCGTTCTGTGGTAACAGATCCCAGAATCCTTCAGTAAATTGATTTGTTATGCTAACGGTCCCTTCACCCAGGGGAAGTCCTGCTGATCCTGGATCTCCTTCCACGAAACCGACAGTCAGTGATCCGGCAGTCAGGTCGGTGAATGTCAACTCGGCTGGCCTATGATTAACTGGACTCCCCACGGGGTACAGATAGGGTATACCCGTCGATGTGATCCATCTTGTCATCCGGCCAAGAATGGTCCCCGAGGTATAAGTCAGTGATCCCGGGTTTCCAATACCTGTACCGAGTATCAGGGTATTTAATTGCGGATCAATATTCCCTCCGCTCATGGACAGGTTATTGCTCACTGTAAGGTCACTGTCCATTATCAGATCTCCCCCACTGTTAACGAGCAGATTGAAAAAGGTCTCTGAACCGTAGATATACTGATCGCCTGTACCGTCCAGGATCACTGTACCTGATTGTGCATTGAATGTCCCCCCCAGGTTTTGCCAGTTCCCGGCCAGGTTGATGGTATAACTGGAACCTGATACATCAAGAGCACCTGCTCCATTTATTACAATACGCTCTTCTACATCTATGTCCCCGGTCAGGCTTTTCGTGCCACCGCCACCCGCCACCAGGTTTGCATAGCTGGAAAGGGGGACCTTCACCAGCTGGTCTCCGGTACCGTTGTAGATCACGGTGTTGCCGGCCGCATCCGTCTCAAGGATACCTGTGGTGAGCAGTGAACCGCCGATCCTGAGGGTGGAATTTGTCTGGCTGGTCCATTGGCTCAGGGCATTTGAACCGGTTATATCATTGGTTACAGTAACGGTACCGTAATTCGAGATCTCCACCACGTCCCCAATGAATATCTGGCCTCCGGTCACATTCACTACAGCAGTGGTGGTAAAATATACGTTGGAGGAAAGTACAATGCCTTCTGTGATGGTACCGATCCCATCTATGAACTTCCCGAATCCATCCATTTCGAGAATCTTTGTTCCGCCCTGGTAGGTGCCATCGATCCCAAAATTACCGTGGATGGTCATAACCTTATCATCAGCATCCAGCGTCCCTCCTGCCTCAATGATGAAATTGTTAACCTCTGTTCCGGCACCACCGGCTTTAAGCGTAACGGTATGAGAGGGATTGATCCTCACATTTTCGGTGGGTAATGGGATACAATTGCAATCCCAGGTCGCCGGATCATCCCAGTCCCCCGTCTGCACACTTTCAATAATGACATATATATTAACTTCCAACTCTGTGGGTGGGGCTGCCGAACAGCCTGGCATTTGCGCAACCACGCTTACCATGCCCGTACCACTGGCTCCCCAGTCCACCATGATCGATTCCGTATTCCCTCCGGATGCCTGTGCCCCCCCGGTGATGGTCCAGGTATAAGTATAACCTGCTGTCCCGGATACAGAATAAGGAACCCCGGTAGTATTGGCAGCGATGGTTGGCCTTCCGCTGATGGAGGATGGCTGAATGGAATGGATGGTAACAGGCAGGTCAACCGGGCTACCTTCTGTGCAGGCATTAGACTCTATCACCCTGACATTTGCATTCGCCATGCCGACAGATCCCCAATCCACTGTGATATTGTTTAAATTCCCCCCTGAAGCCTGTGTACCCCCGGTAATTATCCAGTTATAAGTGTTCGGGGGATGATCGGTGACCGAATATGACACGCCTGCACTGCTGGTACAAACCTCTATGGTACCGGTTATGGCCGAAGTTACCGGTCTTGAGCAACTGGTTATATCGCCCAGAGCGAACTGGGCTGGAATGGTCGAAAGGCCCGCCCTTCTGGCAGTTGATCCGAGCGGTATCTGATGAGTGCCCTCCACGGTCCAATTGTCAGGCACATCCTGCCTGATCAGGACACGGGTTGAGTTATTGATTGGAAAAGCGGTAAAACCTGTCCCATCCAGGCTGATATTATAATCGTTTGTTCCTCCCAGGTTGAAACCGTTGGCCTCTTCCATATCCCAGAATCCGTCCACGAAAGCATTATGGACTGAATCGGGATTATCATATACAGGTAATCCCGCATTGCCGGGATCTTCCTTGTTGAATCCCATGATCAGGGAACCGCCTGATTGCAATCCATTCAGAGTCAAATAGATGAATTGGGCTCTGTCAGCTGAGCCGATCGGGAAGTTGTATGTTCCTGCCGCATTTATCCATCGTTCAAAATGTCCGTTGATATGCCCTCCTGTGTAATTTATGGATCCTGTGGCTGCCAGTCCGGTGCCTAATGTCAGGGTCCCATCCAGCGCATAGATGACCCCGGAGCTCATAGTAAGGACATTACCGGCAATTACATCAGATCCAAGTAAAAGGTCCCCTCCAGGTTTGTCCACCGTCAGGTTATAAAATTGCTCCCCGGAAGGATTATCGATTGACTGGTCCGAACTACCATTGAATATGACCGTTCCACTGCTGCCTGCCAGATAAACAGATTCGTTATTCCAGTTACCATGTATCTCTATACTGTCATTGCTACCATCGAGTGTACCGGATAAAATTGACAGATCATTATCAATAATCAGTCTGTCGCCGACGGTCTTTGTGCCAGTACCTGAGATGATAAGATTATAATAGACCGACCCAACAGGTGTTTTCACAGATTGGGGACCCAGTTGATTATAGGTTATGGAGTTGCCACCTGCAGATGCAAAGAGCTGACCCACATCCAGCAATGCATCTCCGACTTCCAATGCAGCATCGCTATCATTGATCCAGATTGATCCTGTGGCATTTTCTCCCTGTATGCTCCCCGAGACGATCAGTTGTCCCTGGTTGGTAACAGTATAGCCATTTTGTATATAAATATTGCCCAGTAGATGCAAACGTGTTGACGGTATTATTACAGCATTCGAGGAAATATTCAGCGAACTCGCTGCATCATTAATGGCAATTGTACCGGATCCTCCGATGGTATCACCGGAAAAACTGAGGTCTTTCGCAGCAACCATATCCGATGTATAGGTCCCGTCAACAATCAATCTACCTGTCACAGACATCGTTTTGTTCTGGGCATTAAAAACTGCACCTGCTTCAATCATCAGGGAAACCATGCTTTCCCCTGCAGTTGTGGCCAGACTGACTCTATGCCCACTCCTGATTACAACGCTGTCAGCGGGACCCGGAATGATCCCCCCAACCCAGGTGGAAACTGAATTCCAATTCCCTGTCTGGGCAGAATAGATGGTACTCTGGGAGAAAGTTGACTGGAAGAGAAAGGAGAAAATAACAGACGTAAGGATGGCAAAAAGAATAGTCCTCCTTTTACTGGCATCCCTCATTATTCCGCAATATGTTGACACAATCAGACTCCTCATAAATAATCACGTCTCAAGATGAAATACCCCGCTTTCAGGCTTGTATGACACATCATTCTTGCAACAACCTATCATCCAGTTCATTAAAAACTTACCTCAATCAAGGTCTTTAACGGAATGATGAACAGCAGGTTACAATTCTTCCATAGACGAAGCAAAAAAAACTGTGAGATGATGATTTACAGGTACCAAGGTCACTGTTTTCATGATAAGCGACCTGCCATCAAAATCTGAGGAAAGTATTGGATTTTCTAGAGGTCTGGGGCGATGGAAGGACCTTTAACCTGGGATAGGATATATAAAAACAATGCCTGCAAGAATTTCAGCCTGTTTTTATATATCCTGTCCGGGTTTAAAGACTCTTTACCTCCTGAACGAGTTTCTGAAGAGAGTCCTTTGCAGATCCGAAGAACATTCGGGTATTGTCGGCATAGAAAAGAAAGTTCTCGATAGCAGCATACCCCTTGCCCATGCCCCGCTTCATGACGACTACGTTTTTGGCCTCATGTGCCATGATAATGGGCATTCCGTGAATGGGACTGGAAGGATCATCGAGTGCCGCAGGGTTAACCACATCATTGGCTCCTATCACAAGAACCACATCGGTATTGGGCATATCCGGATTAATGTCATCCATCTCCACCAGTTTCTCGTATGGGACCTCCGCTTCAGCCAGCAGAACATTCATATGGCCGGGCATCCTCCCAGCCACCGGGTGAATGGCAAATTTTACCTCAACACCCTTATCCTCAAGAGATTTAGCCAGGTCATTACAAACATGCTGGGCCTGGGCTACAGCCAGTCCGTATCCCGGGACGATCACCACTTTGGAGGAATAACTCAAGAGGACTGCACAATCGCTGGCCGAAATCTCTTTTACAAGGCCTGCTTCCCTGTCCACACCGGCTCCGCCGCCTCCAAACGAACCAATGATCACATTTATCAGGGACCTGTTCATGGCCTTGCACATAAGTACCGTAAGGATGGTGCCGGCAGAACCTACGAAAATACCTCCCAGGATCATGGCCTGGTTCTGGTAGATAAATCCTGCCATGGCCGCAGCAATCCCGGTAAATGAGTTCAGCAGGGATATAACGACGGGCATGTCCGCCCCGCCTATGGGCAGAACGAATGTCACACCATATACCAGGGCAATGGCCAGCAATAGATATACCAGGGCCTGCTGGGATCCGGCAGGCACATTCCCGGCTGTGATATAAACAATCATCACCACAACCACCAGCAGTATAAACAGGTTCAGATATTTCATGAATCCTGCGAAGATATCCCCCACTTTGCCATCCAGTTTCCCATAGGCGATCATACTCCCGCTGAAGGCAATGCTCCCTATGACAAGTCCCAGCAAGGTAACCAGTGTGGATTCATTAGCGGGATTGGAAAATTCAATCAGCGCAACCAGGGCTGATGCAGCCCCACCTGTGGCATTAAAAATGGATACCAATTGGGGCATGGCAGTCATCTGAACCTTTCTGGCAATGACCGATCCGAATATAGTTCCCGTGGCTATAGCCAGCAGGATGATGACCAGGTTTGCCAGCTGAATACCCTCCCCGGCTGCATTTTTATGGAATACAAGGGTAGTGATCATGGCCAGCAGCATACCGCCTGCAGCCCACAGGTTCCCACGCCGGGCAGTTTGTGGATGGCTGAGCAATTTCAGGCCGATCACAAAAAATACAGCGGCAAGCAGATAAGAAAATTCAAGTATTGCTTCACCCGTGGTGACTCCAAGATTATTAAGGTCTGTATCCATGCTTACTTTTTTCTCTTCTTTTGAAACATTTCAAGCATCCTGTCGGTCACCACGAATCCCCCGGCTACATTAAGTGTACCAAAGATCACTGCCAGGACCCCCAGGACCAGGTTAATGTTCAGTGTACTCGTGTCTGCATGGCCTACCAGGATAATGCCGCCAATAATAATGACCCCACTGATGGCATTCGCTCCGGACATTAATGGTGTATGCAGTACGGAGGGCACATTTGATATCACCTCAAACCCAAGAAATATGGTTAGAACAATGATAAATATTGCCTCCTTGTTGGCAAAAAAGAATGTTATGATACTGTCCATATATAAAGCATTTTTCGGTTTTTATTCACTTTCCATTTCAATGATCTCCAGCACCTTCTGGTTCACTATCTCATGATCATGTGTCATGCAGGTACTTTTGATGATATCATCCTCAAAATCCAAATTCAGGTTTCCTTCTTCAGTTATCATCAGGTTCAGGAAATTAATATAATTATTACCCAGCATTTTACTGGCATCGGCAGGCATCCTGGAAGGGAAATTGGAATTGCCGATGATCCTGATCTGCTTGTAGATTATGGTCTCGTCCTTTACTGTCAGTTCACAATTACCACCTGAGCCGGCAGCCATATCTATGATAACAGAACCAGGTGACATCTCATCAACGGTTTTTTTATGTATTAATAGGGGAGCCTTTCTACCCGGGATCTGAGCTGTACAGATCACTACATTTGAAATGACCGCATGATCATGGATCAATTGCGCCTGCTTGGCTTTATATTCTTCTGTTTGCTCGACTGCATATCCTCCCGCAGATGCATCATCGGTGGACCCTTCCACTTCGATGAATTTACCGCCAAGACTCATAACTTCTTCTTTTACAGCAGGTCTGACATCGAATACTTCAACCACAGCTCCAAGTTTTCTTGCCGTGGCCAATGCCTGTAAGCCAGCCACTCCAGCACCAATTATAAGAATTTTAGAAGGTTTGATAGTCCCTGATGCAGACATGAACATGGGGAAAAAGTTGGGCAATTTGCTTGCCGCTACAAGGACTGCCTTGTACCCGGCAATGGTAGCCATGGACGATAATATATCGACGGCCTGCGCACGGCTTGAGCGGGGGACCATATCCAGGCTGAAGGAAGTAACCCCCGCTTTTGCCAGTTTCTGTACTATGTCGGTATTGCTAAGGGGATTCAGGATGGCAACCATTATCTTCCCGGCAGGGATATCTTTGTCCTCAGGTGGATTTATCTTCAAAACCAGGTCTGATTCCTTCAGTATGTATTCCTTGGTCTGGATGGCTGCTCCCGCATCTACATATTCCTCATTGCTTGCACATGAAGAGGTGCCGGCATCGAATTCAATCAGCACCGTGATTTTCTTTTTCACGAGTGTTTGGATATTCTCGGGAAGCAAGGCAACCCTGTTTTCCGAACCACCTTCTCTGAGCACTCCAACTATCATAGCTGCAATTTTTTAACGAGGGACTAAAGGAATAAAACCCTTAAATTTAGGAATAAAAATTCAATCTGATTGGTTTAGAATCGTTATAAATACCATGTAGTTATAGCTAATTATAAATCAACCTGTTCTGATTTTTCATAAATTTATTAGGGAAAATTTCTCAAATCACTTTTCAGTCATGGCAGGTTCCATCGTTTCAATCATTGGCGAGTATGCCCCCAGGGATAAGAGTAACCTGATTGCCATCCTGCAACAGGTTCAAAAAGCAGAAGGGTATATCACACCTGAAGCGGTCACCAGCATATCCAGCCATTTATCCATCTCCAGGAGCCAGATCTTCGGCGTAGCTTCCTTTTATTCACAATTCAAATTTAATCCTCCCGGAAGAAATTCCATCAGAATTTGCCTTGGAACTGCCTGTCATGTACAGGGGGGAGATTTCCTGCTAAATGCCCTGCGGTCAGAAATTGGCATTTCGCCCAATGAGACCACACCCGACGGCAGGTTCGACCTGGAAAGGGTGGCTTGCCTTGGATGCTGTGCATTGGCCCCGGTGGTTATGATAAACGATGATATCTTCAGCAATATGTCTGTGGTAAAACTGCAGGAAATCCTGAACCGGTATGAATGATTTCATTGCACTTCAGGAAAAATCCCTTGAGGAATGGCAGGTGCTTCAAGCATCACCTGATCCGGTCATCTATATCGGCATGGGTACTTGTGGACTGGCATCCGGAGCCGGAGATGTCTGGGATCTGACCAAAGAAATCCTCGATCAGCAGAAACTGAAGATCAATGTCTTAAAGGTGGGGTGTATCGGTCCATGTTACCTGGAACCATTAATGGACATACAAAAACCCGGACTGCCCCGTGTAAGTTTTAATAATGTCAATGAACAGAAGCTGAGAAAGCTTATCCCTGCTTATTTAAAGAACGGGAAATCCGGTATCAGGCCGCTGGGCCACCTGGGGGATACAAGGGAGCCACTCGACGGGATTAAATCGTTCTGGGAACAACCCATGTTGAAATTGCAGGAACGGATCGTGCTGCGGAATTGCGGGATCATTGATCCGGAAAACCTTAAACATTATTTAGCCAGGGGCGGTTTTAAAGGACTGTTAAAATCCTTTGAACTTGGTCCAGATGGAGTGATAGAGGAAGCTAAAACAGCCGGACTCCGCGGTCGTGGGGGAGCCGGGTTCCCAACCTGGAAAAAATGGCAACTCTGCCAGGAAGCACCAGGCAGGAAAAAATACCTTATATGTAATGCAGATGAAGGAGATCCCGGGGCTTTCATGAACCGCTCCCTTATGGAGGGTGACCCTTATTCTCTTCTGGAAGGGATGATCATTGCGGCCTATGCCATCCTGGCAGAACAGGCTTATATCTATATCCGCGCAGAATATCCCCTGGCCATAGCAAGGCTGAAACTGGCCATCGCCAGGCTACACGATTGTGGATTGCTGGGTAAAAATATACTGGGCAGTGGATTCGGGCTCGATATCAGGTTAAAAGAGGGTGCCGGGGCTTTCGTTTGTGGCGAGGAAACGGCCTTGATCGCTTCTGTTGAGGGTCGAAGAGGCATGCCTAGAAGCAGGCCACCCTACCCTGCCAGTTCAGGTTTGAACGGCTCGCCAACGAATATCAACAATGTCGAAACCCTGGCCACCATCCCCACTATTATGCGTGAAGGGGGAAAATGGTTTGCAGGCCATGGTTCCGAAAAAAGTAAAGGCACAAAGACTTTTGCACTGGTAGGTAAGATACGGAGGACCGGACTCATAGAAGTGCCCATGGGAACAACGCTGCGGGAGATAATATTCGATATCGGGGGCGGAACACGCAAGGAGTTTAAAGCTGTACAGACAGGGGGACCCTCAGGCGGATGTCTCTCCAAGGAATTCCTGGATCTCCCGGTCGATTATGAATCCCTGACGGGAGCGGGATCCATCATGGGGTCCGGGGGACTAATCATCATGGATGAAGATACCTGCATGGTAGATGTGGCACAGTATTTTCTCCGCTTTACCAGTGCTGAAAGCTGCGGAAAGTGTACGCCCTGCCGTATCGGGACCAAACGCATGGTCGAAATCCTCGAGAAGATCACAGGCGGCAATGCTGAGATGACTGACATACAAATACTAGAAGGTCTTTGCAGGACCGTAAAGGAAGGTTCATTATGTGGACTTGGACAAACTGCCCCGAATCCGGTTTTGACCACCCTGAAGTACTTCAGGAATGAATATGAGCAACATATAGATGAGCATCGCTGTGCTGCAGCCGTATGCAGGGAACTTGTCGAATACAGGGTGATCAAGGACAAATGTACCGGATGCCAGCGATGTGTGGATGTCTGTCCCACAGACGCCATAACCGGTCCCAGGAGCGAACCGCATTTCCTGGACCTGTCAAAATGTATTAAATGCAGGGCCTGTTACGAGATCTGCCGTTTCGATGCAATTGCCGGAGATGCCATAATTATTGAATGAGCAAGCAGCATAAAATAACCGCCATTATTGACGGAGAACCTGTCCGGGTCCTCCGCGGCCAGACCGTGCTTGATGCAGCAGGAAGGGCAGGCATTTACATCCCCACGCTCTGTCACCTTGAGAATCTGAAATCTTACGGGGGCTGCCGCCTTTGCATGGTTGATATCAAAGGTTGGAAAGGATTTCCTACTGCCTGTACCACCCCGCTTGAACCCGGTATGGAAATCCGGACAAAAACGCCGGAATTGCAGAAACTGAGGAGTGAAATCCTTGAACTGACACTTTCGGAACACCCGTATACCTGCCTGATTTGCAAAGACAAAAAAGAATGCACGGATTTCATGCACACCACAAGAAAAGCCAGTACAATTACCGGGTGCAATTTCTGTACCAGCAATGGAGATTGTGAATTGCAGGATCTGATCGATTATCTCGATCTCAAAGACATAAAGTTTCCTATCTCCTACAGGGGGATCCCGCCGGAGAAAAAGAATCCCTTTTATGACCTGGATTATAACCTCTGTGTACTCTGCGGGCGCTGTATCAGGATTTGCAACGAAGAGCGGAACAGCGATGTCCTGGCCTTTGTGCAGAGGGGGAATACAAGCATCGTAGGCACTGCCTTCAACGAATCCCAGCTCGAAGCCGGATGCGAATTTTGCGGGGCCTGCGTTGATGTCTGTCCCACTGGTTCCATATCCGGGAAAATGGGAAAATGGGCTGGCTTGCCCAGCCAGTCAAGGGAAACGACCTGTGTCCTGTGCAGCGTAGGATGTACCATGAATGTCAATACCAGGGGGAACAGGATTGTCAATGTGGGAGCCAGACCAGGAGGGCGAACCAATCCCAGGCAACTCTGTCTGCGTGGCAAATTCCTTCCCGGGGATATCACCCATCATCCCTCCAGGATCACAACACCCCTGATAAAAAGAAAAGGGAAATGGGTAGAGGTAGACTGGAAGGAAGCGGTTCAATTCACAGTCCGCGGGCTTGCAGAAAACAGCGAAAACCGGTTCGGTATGATAGGTTCTGCACAGGATACACTGGAAGAGAACTATGTACTCCAAAAGTTTTCCCGTGCGGTGATGCATACCAATAACATAGATCTGTTTGCCTCTTACCCGGATAAGGGACTGGTAAAAGTAATGCAGCCCTTCCTGGCTTCCTTACAGGGAAAAACCACAGATCTTGCCAGGGCCGACACCATACTTCTCCTGGGATCTGATGCCTCGGTATCCCATCCCCTCATTGAAAACAGTATCAGGAAGGCATCTAAGCTTGGCAGGAATATTCTGTATGCAAACCCCAATCCTACCCGGACCTCTCAATTTGCGACCAGGGAGGTCAATTATACCCGCGGCGGGGCCTTCAATTTCCTGTATTTGCTTCAGTCCATGCTTACAGGGGAGAATAAATCAGCAGGATCGGTAATAATTGCAAAAATGGCAAAGCAGGTGGGTGTGACCCCTGCGGACCTGGAAGCTTTCAGTGAGACCCTGGCAAAATCACGGAACCTGGTGGTAATTATAGGGGATGATGTGCTGCGAAATGAAAACGGCAGGGATGTACTCCTGGCAGTTGAAAACCTATCCTGCCTGAAGGGTAAAAAAGCCAGTTGCCATGTTTTGATCCTGGGCTTTGAAGGTAATTTGTATGCAGGGGCACTGGTGGGTATGCATCCTGGCAAGAGGGGGTTGACCTGCAATGAGATGCTGGATAATGTTGGAAAAGACGGGATCTCATCCTTGATGATCGCAGGAGATATCCCCCGCCATCCCAAACTAAAGAGACTCAAGTTCCTGGTACAGCTAAATATGTTCAGGACAGGCCTGTCGGAGCATGCAGATGTATTCCTTCCCCTTACTGGTTTCCTGGAAAACGATGGGCATTTTATGACTGTAGACGGCCAGGTTAAGCGGCTAAGGAAGATGTTGCCAGGCCAGGGGAGTTCCAAAACAATACCTGCTATCATCTCCTTACTCGCCCGCGAAATGAATGCAACAGGGTATTTTGGTCCCAGTCCAGCCACCCTATGGAAAGAATTTGAAAACGTAATTAAGTCAAAGGAAACTGAAGCTTCAGATGAAACAGGTAAAATACACTCCCTTAAACCATTGTCCCAGGAGAAAATAAAGTTGGCTTCTGAGAATCATTACGATCATTACCGGTACAGGGGCAATCGCCTGGCTGAACTGGTCCCTGATCTTGAAACAGTAATAAGATGGCCAAGCTGATTGAAAGAATAGAAATAGCCCCAAACGTGCATGAATGCACCGTTGATGCCAGGGATATTGCCGCAAAGGTCCGGCCCGGACAGTTCATTATCATAATCCCGGATGAATACAGCGAAAGGACCCCTATCACAGTGGCGGACTGGGATATTGAAAAGGGTACCATTACCTTCATTTTCCTGTCCATCGGCTCCAGCACCGAGCGGCTTATGGAACTTCAGCCCGGGGAAGAAATATATTCATTGACCGGACCCCTGGGAAAGGCTTTCGACATGGAAAAATTTGGCAGGGTAGCCCTTGTTGGAGGCTGCTACGGGATCGGGGGGATATTCCCTGCTGCCCGGGCACTCAAGGAACAAGGGAATGAAGTCATCTGCTACTCTGAAGCCCGGAGTAATTTTCTCCTTTATTGGGACGAGAAACTGGAGGAAATCTCCGATGAGGTTAAATACGCGACTACAGATGCCTCAAAGGGCCACAAGGGTCATGCACATGACCAGCTCCAGTCAGACCTTGAAAAGGGGATAAAATATGACCGTGTCATCGCGGTTGGGTGCACCTTTATGATGTACCGGATATCACAGGTAACCAGGCCTTTTAATTTGAAAACCATTGTCAGCATGAATCCCATAATGATAGATGGCACCGGCATGTGCGGGGCATGCAGGATAGAAGTGGACGGAACGACGCGTTTTGCCTGTGTGGATGGACCTCATTTCGACGGACACCTGGTGAATTGGGACCTCATCCTGGCACGCAGAAAAGCATACCTGGAAGAGGAAATAGTATCCCAGGAACGACAAAATTATGGCAAAAGTTAGTCCTATAAAAACCCCCATGCGGGAACAGCCTGCTGCCGAGCGGGTAAGGAACTATGATGAGGTTCCTTACGGATACTCTCCCCGGGAGGCCATCCTGGAGGCAGAGCGCTGCCTGATGTGCAAGAAGCCAAAATGCATAGCGGGCTGCCCGGTTGAGATAGACATCCCGGGATTTATACAGTTCATCGCCGATGATGACTTTAAAGGCGGAATAACCCTTTTAAAGGAAAAGAATATACTGCCGGCAATATGCGGACGTGTTTGTCCCCAGGAAGAACAATGTGAAAAGGTATGTATCGTGGGAGTGAAGAATGAGCCTGTAGCCATTGGAAGACTGGAAAGGTTCCTTGCCGACTGGGAAGCTGAACAGGGAGAGGCAGAACTGCCCCCCAAACCCAAATCAACCGGGAAGAAGATCGTAATCGTAGGTGCTGGTCCCGCAGGAATTACCGCCGCAGCCGACCTTGTCCGCCTGGGCCATAAAGTGGATATGTTTGAGGCCCTGCATGAACCGGGGGGCGTGCTGGTTTATGGAATACCTGAATTCAGGCTTCCCAAGGCCATCGTTTTCAGGGAGATAAATTACCTCGAAAGATTAGGTGTACGGATCTTTATGGATCATGTTATAGGCATGATCAAAAGCATTGATGAGCTGCTGGGGGAATATGATGCGGTATTCCTGGGTACAGGAGCCGGATTGCCATGGTTCCTGAACGTACCCGGTGAGAACCTGAATGGAATTTACTCTGCCAATGAGTACCTGACCCGGGCCAACCTGATGAAAGCTTACCTCTTCCCCAAATATAAAACGCCCATTATCAAAGGGAAAGTGGTGGTCACTGTAGGGGGTGGCAATGTGGCCATGGACTGTGCGAGGACCGCACTGAGGCTGGGTGCCGAAAAATCCATCATCCTCTATCGCCGGGCCAGACAGCAGATGCCAGCCAGGGATGAGGAGATCCACCATGCAGAAGAAGAAGGTGTAATTTTAAAGCTTTTATCTACCCCTGCAGCTTTTCATGGCGATAAAAATAACTGGTTAAGGGAAGTGGAATGTATCCGTATGGAACTGGGAGAACCAGATGAATCCGGTCGGAGGAGACCTGTGCCTATCCCGGATGCCAATTACATGATGCCCATTGATGTTGCTATCATTGCCATAGGTAACAGTCCCAATCCCCTCATCCCCAACACTACTCCTGATATTGAATCAGGCAATATTGGCAATATCGTCACCGATCCTGAAACCGGTAAAACTTCAAAACCCGGCGTATTTGCAGGTGGCGATGTCGCCACCGGTGCCGCTACGGTGATCCTGGCCATGGGTGCCGGCAAAATTGCCGCCCGCAGCATACATGAATACGTAATGGAAAAGGATTAATCAGTGATGATCCTGATGCGGGCATAACGCATCTCATGCTGTTCATCCTCACCGAAAACATCAATGACGTTTGAGGGTTCTGAACCCCCGCGTACTGAAGCGGTAAAGAAACTGATGAAAGGTCTTTGGAGTGTGACCTTAACGGGTGTACTGAGGCTATGATCATCCAGTATCTCAATAACCCTGTTTTCTTTGAAATCAGCACCTTTACCATGCACGTAGTAGAAAACGAAAAGACGGTTATCCTGGGTTACCTGGAACCGCCCGCGACCTGGAAGAAGTTCATCAGACTCTTCACTAAACATTATGGGTTGACGGAAAATCACCTCCCCTTCCCTTAATATTGCATAGTTCAGTGCATGGCTTTGCTTTTCATCAGGAAAAAAATCCGAATGTAATCTTTCGTCAAGGGCCCTCTCCGTCCACATCACGTGCACCAAATTGTCCGGTGCCAACCAAAGATCACACGGGAAAATATGTCCGGCGGTTTCCTCGCGGCTGGATACTTCAACCCATTCTTGAAATTGTCCAGTAGAAATATCTCTGGACCAGGTATAAAATAACCTCCTGAAATCGTAATCCCACTTTCTATCTGTCAGTTCGAATTTGTAATCCTTCCAGGCTTTTTTAGGCTCGACAATATCACTTACGCCCAGGAAATGAACCTCCCGGTCTTTGAGCTGGACAGCAGGATAACAAATGCGAACAGGTTGGGGCACCTCATATTCTTCTCCCCATGGCCAAACCAGTTTGCCCTGCCTTTTCCAGTCCCCGTTACCATCAGCGTACGTCCATTCTGCAAGTGAATACCCGGTATTCTGGAAAAGGATAAACTCATCTGCCGGTCCATCCACAGCCAGGCTCCTGTATGAATGTTCAGTAAAGGCCGGATTGCCTTCCCATTGTGGCATCAGGGTTTCATAACCTGCTTGTAAATCACTGGTATCAAATCTCAGAATCTGAGGTGCAGCCGGCCCGTTTCGGATGCCTTGCTCAGTTAAAGTTGGGTTCACTGAGAGAATTATCTTCCCGGCATTCTTTAATAATCCAAGAGGTGAGGGTTCCCTTGTTCTTTCCTTCTCATCCTTCAGAAACAGTTCCCAACCTGCCTCTGTGCGTTCAAACAACATCCATCGGGTATTATTATAAGGCAGCATATCATCGATCGTTTCCATTCCGGAAACCACCAGATGATCTCCAAAACGTACGATGCAGGTATTTCCATGGCACCACATGGGTCCGGATCCATTGTCCGGATTCACATATTCATAGACTATTTCTTCTGTTTCAACCTTAATCTTAAAAGTTGGGGTGCGGCCACCGGAGCATGAGATCAGTAGCAAGCCACATAAAATAACGGTAACCGATAATTGGAATCGGGGGATTTTCATAATGCGATTTTTAACAACCTTACCGAAGGTTTCACCATTCGAGGCTGTCCTCCAACCGGATATCATTCATATCTTCCTTGCTCAAACCATGCCATCTGCATCCCTTTTTACCACAGATATGGAAGTCCACCAGCCTCTTTCTGGCACTGACAGTGATCTTGGCGATTTCACTGCCGCACTCCTCGCATTTCCCCCCTTCAACCAATAATGACTTGTGACAATGGATACAAAACAGGTCGCCGATGAACTCATCCTCCGGAATACGGATAGTGGTCTTTGAAGTAAAAACATTCAGGTAGGGACTCAACATGATAAATCCCCTCTTATCCCCCCTGTGCAAATGAAGTTTAATAGATCCTTTATCGATCAGGGATTTCTTGCAATGCGGACAATAGGAATGTAAGAATGTCCCGGTTTTCATTATCTCAATATCCTCAGCCTGCTCATCGATGGGAGGTTTTTCAGCCAGGGGAATGGACATATCCTCCACAAAAGGCCGTCCCTTGTACCCCTCATCCAGGTATAATTTTTTCAGGGCAAATGAAAAATCAACAAACTTAACAAAGTGATTATCACAGCCTATCCGGGAACAGATGCTGACTGTCCCCCCCAGTTCAAGATCAAGAGGGATCATGGATGAATCACAAACATCGCAGGCATGGGTGCTCTTGACTTCCGAATTACAATGCAGGCAGTACAGCTTGAGTGTTTCATCCTTGGGCGTATCAATATCGCAGAGGTAATTGTAGCTCTCATAAACGGAACTCAGATGGATAATGCCTTCCTTGTCCCCTATACCAGCTTTTAGCTTGATACTTGGACAGTTATCCACCAGTCGTTTTTCATCCATTAATGATTGTCCGCATACCGGGCATTTTACCCTTAGTGAAATCAGGTCAAAATTTGTTTCCATGGGTGGTAAGCTTTAGGAGTAAATTTATCAAATAATGCAATATATGTTCACCTTCCAAATATGTTATCGAATAGGATGACTCTATTGTGCAAAATCCAGAATTTCACCTATTGTTTTAAATTCTTTTATGAGGGAAATAACATTCCGGACTTTCTGCTTTATATACCGGTCCATCGAAGCCGCGGCCCTCCGTCCATCACCCATTGCCAGGATAACCGTGGCACCTCCCCTGACAATATCGCCACCTGCAAATATATCAGGGATGGAAGATTGCATGGACTCCTTATTTACATTAATGGTTCCCCAGGAAGATACATCCAGCTCCTGTATGCTCTGGGGTATCAGGGGATTGGGAGAAACACCAACGCTTACTACCACGGTATCTACATCAATCAGGTACTCAGAGCCCTCAATGGGAACAGGCCTGCGACGTCCCGAATCATCGGGTTCGCCGAGTTCCATTTTCTGGACCTTCATCTGCCTCACCCTTCCATTGTCGTCCGGATAATATTCAATCGGATTATTAAGGTTTAAAAATTCTATACCTTCCTCCTGGGCATGTTTGATCTCTTCATCCCGCGCGGGCATTTCTTCAATGGAGCGGCGGTAAATGATCATGGCCCTTTTGGCTCCCAGTCTCTTGGCTGTCCTTACGGAATCCATGGCCGTGTTCCCCCCTCCTATCACGGCAACAGATTTACCACTGATCACTGGCGTATCATAATCAGGGTAGGCTGCCTTCATCAGGTTAACCCTGGTCAGGTATTCATTTGAAGAGTATATGCCAATGAGGTTCTCACCGGGAATATTCATGAAATTGGGCAATCCCGCCCCGCTTCCAACCATAAAGGCTGTAAATCCTTCCTTGGCAAGGTCATTAATACTGGCGGTCTTCCCGACGATAAAATTTTTGATAAACTTAACCCCCATTTTCTTGAGAATATCGATCTCGACATCCACAATCTCATTGGGTAAGCGGAATTCGGGGATCCCGTACTTAAGGACCCCTCCTATCTCATGCAATGCTTCAAAACCCGTTACATCATAACCCATCTTGGCCATGTCTCCCGCGAATGCGAGTCCCGCGGGACCCGAACCAACGGAAGCTACTTTAATCCCGTTAAAGGCAGTTTTTTCAGGAATGGAAATCTTTCCGCTTTCCCGTTCATAATCAGCTGCGAATCGTTCGAGGTTACCGATCGCCACAGGGGGTTTCTGCATTTTCTGCGGATAATAACATACCTGTTCACACTGGACCTCCTGGGGACATACCCTCCCGCATACCGCAGGCAGGGCATTTGTTTCCTTCAAAACCTTGGCCGCATCGAGGAATTCCCCTGCTTCAATCTTCTTGATGAATTTGGGTATGTTTATCCCCACCGGGCAACCCGTGATGCAGGTGGGATTCGGACAATCAATACAACGCCTGGCTTCGTGTATGGCCTGTTCTTCGGTCAATCCCAGGTTTACTTCCGTGAAGTTTTTTTTTCTAAGCTCGGGATCCTGCTCAGGCATATGCAGCCTTTCCAGCTGTGTCCTCTCTTTGGTCTTGAAATTACTCCTGAGCTCAACCCTCCATTCCTGGCTTCTTTGTTTTTTTAGGTATTCTAGTAATCCGCTTCCTTCCATTTGCTATACTTTTCTGTATTTATTTAGAAAACTATCATAGGCAACGACTTCTTCTTTCCGGTAGGCATTTAGCCTTAGCAACATCTCATCAAAATCCACCTCATGTGCATCGAACTCGGGACCGTCCACACAGACGAATTTTGTCCTGCCTCCCACGGAAACCCTGCAGGCACCACACATTCCAGTGCCGTCAACCATGATTGTATTTAAACTGGCCAGGGTCGGGATCTTGTACTTTTTTGTAAGAATGGCAACAAATTTCATCATAATGGCCGGTCCCACAGTGACCACCTGGTCCACTTTTTCGCGTTTGATCACCTCTTCCATACCATGGGTCACCAGTCCCTTTTTTCCATAGGAACCATCGTCTGTCATAATGATCACCTCATCGGAGTGTTGCCGGACCTGTTCTTCAAGGATGATCAATTCTTTTTGCCGGGCGGCAAGTACAGATATGACTTTATTCCCGGCGGCTTTCATGGCCTCAACAATGGGGAGCAGGGGTGCCACACCCACACCGCCACCAGCTGCCAAGACTGTCCCAACTTTTTCAATATGGGTTGGATGGCCGAGAGGCCCCACTACGTCAGTGATGTTGTCATTCACTTCCAGGTTGTATAGCTTGATCGAGCTGACACCAACTTTCTGAACGATGATTGTGATGGTCCCCTTATCAACATCTGCTGCTGCAATGGTCAATGGTATCCTCTCGCCCTTGTCACTCAGGCGAACAATCACAAAATGCCCGGCCTTCCGGCTTTTTGCTATATACGGGGCTTCAATAACAAGTTTTACAACCTGGTCTGAGAAATATTCCTTTCCAACAATTTTATTCATCTGGCTGCCTGTAAATTTCTTTTTTCAAAAATACGGTATAAATTTACTTTCAGGGGAATGTTTTCAAATGATTTTTATCATCAAATCCGATATCTGATATTTTTGTATTTTTAATGACATAAAAAATGAAAGCAATACCCATGCAAAATTTTAAATCTGTCGACGAAATCCTGGAATTCGCCATCAAAGATGAACAAAGAGCTGCCAATCTCTATGCCGATCTTGCGAAAAGAAGCCGGAACGATGCGATGCGGAGAACATTCATGCAATTCTCCCTGGAAGAACTGGGCCATAAGAAAAAACTCGAAAGGATTAAAACAGGCGGGGAGGTTGTTGTCTCCGATGCCAAGGTTCAGGATCTGAAAATCGGCGATTACCTGGTGGAAGTCAGCACCTCCAGGGATGACCTGAGCTACCAGGAATCTTTGATCGTTGCCATGAAAGAAGAAAAAGCTGCTTTCAAATTGTATTCCGACCTCGCTGCAAGGACCGATGACCCGGCCACCAGGGAGGTGCTTTTGATGCTTGCCCAGGAAGAAGCCAGGCATAAATTGCGATTCGAGATTGAATATGATGACCAGATTTTAAGAGAACATTGATCCACTGATCTGTTATGAAACAGGATGACTTTTCTTTTCTTGGGAATATAGATATTGATAGCGTAGAAGCCCTCTACCGCGATTACCGAAAAGATCCCGGATCGGTGGAAAAAAGCTGGCAGCAGTTTTTCAAGGGATTTGATTTTGCCCGCGAGGAATTCAAAGATCAGCTTGCCTCTGAAACGCTGGATAAGGAATTCAATGTGATCACCCTGATTGACGGGTATCGTAAACGCGGGCATCTTTTTACAAAAACAAACCCGGTCAGGACCAGGCGTAAATACTTCCCGACCCTCGATCTGGAGAATTACGGGCTGTCAGACGAAGACCTTGACACTGTTTTTCATGCCGGTAAAGAAATCGGTATCGGGGCGGCTTCGCTCCGGGATATCGTTGATCATCTCCACCAGACCTATGCTTCAACGGTAGGTGCAGAGTACATGTTCATCCGCAGTCCCGAAAAAATAAAATGGCTGAGTAACCGCATGGAGAGCAGCCGGAACGTAACGGAATTTACCGAACTCCAGAAGAAGGAAATATACATGCACCTGAGGAATGCAATCGGTTTTGAGAAGTTTGTCCATAAGCGGTTCACCGGCCAGAAAAGGTTTTCGCTGGAAGGTGCTGAAGTCCTTATCCCTGCATTGATCGGAGTGATTGAAAGAGGATCAAACCTTAACATTGAGGAGTTTATGATTGGTATGGCTCACAGGGGACGATTGAATGTGCTGGCCAATGTGCTGCAGAAACCTTATGAGAATATATTCAAGGAATTTGAAGGGGAAGAATACGAGTCGGGGATATCCCTGGGTGATGTAAAATACCACCTGGGCTATGTAAATGACATCACCACCATTGCAGGGAAAAAGGTACGTCTCAATATGGCCCCCAACCCTTCTCACCTGGAGGCTGTATCTCCTGTTATACAGGGACTTGTAAGAGCCAGGATCGATCATAAATATGGGGGAGACTTCAACAAGGTGGTACCCATATTGATCCATGGTGATGCTGCCATAGCCTCACAGGGAGTGGTATATGAAGTGATCCAGATGTACAATCTTCCAGGCTATAAAACCGGCGGCACCATCCACCTGGTGATCAACAACCAGGTCGGGTTCACCACCAATTACCTGGATGGACGTTCCAGTACCTATTGCACGGATATAGGGAAAGTAACCAAGGCACCCATTTTCCATGTCAACGGGGACGAGGTGGAGGCTCTCCTGCATACAGTAAAAATCGCCATGGAATACAGGCAACGCTTCCAGACGGATGTTTTTATCGATATCCTGAGCTATCGCAAGTACGGGCACAATGAAGGCGATGAGCCACGGTTCACCCAGCCCCTTTTATACAAGGCCATCGCCAAACATCCCAACACCCGGGACATCTACGCAGAACACCTGATAGAAACGGGAATCTACTCGAAAGAGGACATCAAACAGGCTGAACTGGATTATGATGAGATCCTGGATGGGAAACTGAAAGTTGCCAAAGGACTTAAAAAGGTTTATATACAACGCTTTCTGAAAGAAGACTGGAAGGGGTTCAAATATGCTTCCCAGGCCGATTTCCGCAAACATGTGAATACCGGTGTGACCAGGGAAAAACTGCTCATGGTCGCCGAAGGGATCAATACCCTGCCTGCGGATAAACCTTTTTTCAACAAGATCACCAGACTTGTGGAGGAGCGGAAGAAGGCCATTGCTGAGGACCGGCTGGATTGGGCGCTGGCGGAATTGCTGGCATATGGCACCTTGCTGACGGAAGGGTTCCCTGTTCGTATATCGGGACAGGATTCTATTCGCGGGACCTTCTCTCACCGGCATGCCGGGTTTGTGATCGAGGATACGGACCAGCAATATTTTCCCCTGAAGCATTTGAAAGGAGCCAAAGCAACATTCGAAATATACAACTCACCCCTGTCAGAATACGGGGTGTTGGGATTTGAATACGGGTATGCACTGGCCGTTCCCAATGGGTTGACCATCTGGGAGGCCCAGTTTGGGGACTTCCAGAATGTTGCCCAGGTGATCATCGACCAGTACATTAGCTCTGCGGAGGAGAAATGGGGACTGATGAACGGGCTCGTGCTGTACCTGCCTCATGGCTTTGAAGGCCAGGGGCCTGAACATTCCAGTGGCCGGGTAGAGCGATTCCTGTCCATGGCAGCCAGGAACAATATGCACCTGGTGAACTGTACCACGCCGGCCAATCTGTTCCATGCCTTGCGCAAGCACCTCTATGCCAATTTCCGTACACCATTGGTTATTTTTACACCCAAAAGCCTGCTGAGGCATCCCAAATGCATTTCATCCCTGGAGGATTTTGAAAATGATACATTCCATGAAGTTATCGATGATCCGGATGTGGATACCGATGAGGTAAGGCGGGTGGTGTATTGCTCAGGAAAGGTGTATTATGACCTGCTGGCCCGGAAGGAAGAATTCAATGCCAGGGATGTGGCCCTGGTCAGATTAGAACAATTGCATCCTTTCCCATTGGAAGAGATCAACAGGATCTGCAGGAAATACACGAATAATTTACTGTCACTCTGGGTACAGGAGGAACCCGAAAACATGGGTCCATGGCGGCATATCCAGCAGGCTATGAGCACGATCAGACCCGAGCCGGTAACCCGGCAACCCAGCGGGAGCCCGGCCACCGGCCTCAACAAGGTTCACCTGATGGGACAGGAGGAGATTATCCAGAAGGTCTTCAGGCGCTGTGATTGTGAACTTAAGAATGTATATTGCGGACTCCAGTGTGTCGTTGGGAAATCAAAGAAAGAAATCCTCAAAGCACATCAATATTTCCAGAAGAATTAAGATATTCCATTACAATTTATTACATTTCGATTCCAAAGCCTTCAAAAATGATCATCGAAATAAAGGTTCCCAGTCCGGGTGAATCAATCTCGGAAGTCGAAATTGCCACCTGGCTGGTACAGGATGGGGAATACGTGGAAAAGGACCAGGAGGTGGCTGAAGTGGAGTCAGACAAGGCCACCCTCCCCCTCATTGCTGAAGAAGCCGGCAAGATCAAGATCATGGCGGAGGTGGGTGAAACTGTACCGGTAGGTAAGGTTGCCTGTACCATAGATACATCGGCAAAGTCCCCTGAAAGAAAGAAAAAGCCAGCCGGAGAGGCAGCCAAAACGCCTATTCAACAGGAAGCAGCACCGGCAAAGGAAGAATCTAAGACCCTCCTCAAAGGCAAGCCGGAAACTGCGCCGGATGAGACAAACGCCAATGTCAGGGTCTCTCCGGTAGCAGCAAGGATGATGGAGGAAAATAACCTTTCTTTAGAAGATATTGTAGCCGGACTGAAACGGATTACGAAAAAGGAGGTTCAGATGGTACTGGACCAGCAAGGGGTCTCTCTGCCATCTGCCGTAAAAGAGGCCGGCCGGGATGAGAAAAGGATACGAATCAGCAACCTGCGGAGAAAACTCGCTGAGAGGCTGGTGGCAGTCAAGAATGAAACTGCCATGCTGACCACCTTTAACGAGGCAGATATGAGCGAGATTATCCGGCTCAGGAAGACCTACCAGTCATCTTTCGTGGAAAAACATGGGATCAAACTCGGGTTCATGTCCTTCTTCGTAAAAGCGGTTACCGGAGCGCTGGCGGCATTTCCCAATGTAAATTCCCGCATTGAAGGAGAAGAAATGGTTACTCCCGAATATTGTGATATCGGGATTGCGGTTCAGACTGACAAGGGACTGATGGTTCCCGTGATCAGGAATTCTGAAGCACTGAGCCTGGCCTCCATTGAATCACATATCATGGAGCTGGCCAACAAGGCACGGGCCGCCAGGATCAGCATGGATGATATGACAGGTGGTACTTTTACCATCACCAATGGTGGGGTTTTTGGATCCTTGCTTTCGACACCTGTTCTGAATCCCCCTCAATCAGCCATTCTGGGGATGCATAATATTGTAGAAAGACCCGTAGCAGTGAACGGACAGGTGCATATCCGCCCGATGATGTATATTGCACTGTCGTATGATCACCGGTTGATAGACGGACGTGACTCTGTCAGTTTCCTGGTCAGGATCAAGGAACTTATTGAAAATCCGCTGAATATGTTGTTCAGCACCGGTGATCCGGAACGTACCCTGTTAGGTCTCTGACATTTATTTCAAAATCATGCCTCTGAACTGTAGTTATCATCTCAATCTCAAAGAAAAGCCCGGCTTCTTACTCGACCGTAAGTTTAACAGGGTGTTCAAAAATGAGGATCCACTGGCTTACCACAGCAAGCTCCGGCGTTATGAACCGACTCCTTTGATCTTACTCCCACGTCTGGCAAAAAGCATGGGAATCAAGGAATTATATATCAAGGATGAATCCCGCCGGTTCAGGCAAAATACTTTCAAGACCCTGGGAGCGAGTTTTGCCATACATAAATACCTTGAGGCGAATCCGGGCAAACATATTTTCTGTACGGCCACTGATGGCAACCATGGTAGATCCGTTGCATGGGCTGCAAAGATGAATAAGCAGAAGGCTGTCATTTTTGTCCCCGCCGATACCGCAATTTCCCGAATCAAAAATATCAAAAAACAACGCGGAAAGGTGATTGTCGTGGATGGAGATTATGACGCAGCAGTTGCCAGGGCAAGAGATGAGGCCGAAGGGAATGGTTATGTACTTATGCAGGATATGTCATGGGAAGGTTACACTGAGATCCCGACCCTTATTACAACAGGCTATAAAACCATGATGATGGAACTGGAAGAGCTGTTACATGCGCCCAGGGAACCTCTCATAGATTTTGTATTTCTGCAGTGCGGAGTAGGAACATGGGCATCATCTGTAGTTGCCTTTTACCGTAACAGGTATCCTAAAAACATGCCCAGGATCGTTGCTGTAGAACCGCTCAATTCGGATTCCCTGCTTGAATCAATAAGACAGGATGGGGTTTCAAAGACAAAGGGATCACAGCAAACACTTATGTCAGGTTTGAATTGCGGAACCCCCTCCCATATTGCCTGGAAGATATTGAAGGATGGAGTGGACCTGTTTCTTGCCATCCCGGATGATTACGCCATCAAGGCCATGCAAAACCTATATTTCCCTTTCAGGAACGACACACAGATCTTTGCAGGAGAATCTGGGGCTGCCGGACTCGGTGGACTAACAGCACTTGCTTATGAAGAGTCACTTGAAGAAGTTAAAAAGAAGATCGGGTTGAACCGCCAGTCCAGGGTCCTGATATTCAATACCGAGGGAGTTACCGACCCTGACAATTTTGAAGAACTGATCATCCGGGAGACGGAGGTATAACCGGGAAGGTAAGTCCCGCGTCACGATATACATCCCTTAGTTTATCAACCTCATTTTCCCAGTGCAATTCACCCGCTGCTAAATGCAGGTTCTTTTTCCATTTTTTTCTCTGCTCCTCCGAAGACATCATCTCTTCAACCTGCCTGGCAAGCAGTTCAGGGTCACGGTCCCGCACCACCTGCCCGATCTCATAATCTGTAACGATCCTGCGCATCTCCGGAAGGTCCGATACCAGTACCGGGATCTGCGCCTGTATATAATCGAAGAGTTTGTTGGGAAGGGCATAATAATAATTCAGTCCGATATTTTCTTCCAGCGATATGCCGAGTGCTGCCTGACGGGTAAATATCCTGAGCTCACCAAAGGGGATCCTGCCCATAAATTCTACACGGTCCCCCACTGAAAGGGAATCCCTGAGCCGGACCAGGTCGCGAGTGATGGTCCCCTCCCCGAATATCTGCAAGCGGTACTTATCGAGGTATGTCATTGCCCTGATCATGGTTTCGAGTCCCCTTCCCATGTTGATTGCACCCTGGTAAATGATCAGGTCAGGCCGCTTGTTTTCCTCATGGCTATTTATCCCTGGCTCCTGACCGGATGCAATAGGCAGGTTCCTGACCACGGCGAGCCGGATCCCGTAATTATCCTGGTAAGCCTGCGAAATGGACTGGCATACTGTATAACCGTATCGAATACGTGGCAGTAATGCTTTTTCAAATCCCTTCCATACCCGGCGAACAAACCTGCGGTCTACCAGCTCAGGCAACTCTGTAAAGTATTCGTGGCTGTCAAATACCAGGGGTATGCTTTTAATCCTGGCCGCAAGGAAAACAGCCGGCAGTGTATCCAGATCATTCGAGACCAGCATGGCCGACCTCCTGAATAACAGGAAAAAGAACAGTCGGAGGTTTACACAGGCATAAAATAAAAATCCTTTCTGGAACACCGGCCTGAGGAGGCAGGTCCTGTAGGGCCGTTCCGTAATCTCCTGACTCCCCGGACGTTTAAATCCAACCAGTACAGGCCTTGCGCCGGTTTCGAGCAGGGTCATGGCTGTCCGGTGAACACGCTGGTCTATCACCAGGTCGTTAGTCACAGCAATATATATGCTTTTCCCCTCCAAATGATACAAGTTTCCTATCATTTAAACATAAGGAATATATCCTTTAACGCAAAGGAGGTAGGTGGATATTGTTTATCTTTGGACGGTATTTTTCTATCATGCCAGATATCCGTCAGAACCATCCTCTCAGGGACCTGAATACCTTTCATGTTGATGCTGAGGCCAGGTATTTCTGCGAGTGCCGGAGCATCAAGGATATCCGGGAACTGATCTCATATCCTGAATTTATGAAGGGACCCAGGCTCATCCTGGGAGACGGAAGTAATATCCTTTTTTCTGATGATTTCAAGGGATTGGTGATCCGTCCGCATATACTCGGCAGGGAAATAATTGATGAAGACAGGTCCACCGTAAAAATACAGGTTGGTGCCGGGGAAAACTGGGATGATTTTGTGGCCTGGACTACCACATGGGATTTCGGCGGAATAGAGAACCTGTCCCTTATCCCGGGCTCAGTGGGATCGAGTCCCATTCAGAACATAGGCGCTTATGGTGTGGAAGCAGAGCATGCCATTGAAAGGGTATCTGCTATTGATATCCTTACCGGCCAGAAGCTTACATTCGAAAATGAGGCCTGCCGGTTCGGATACCGAGACAGTATATTCAAAGGTTCATGGAAGCATAAATGCATTGTCACATCAGTGGTTTTCCGCCTGGCTAAAAAGCCGGTGCTGAATACCGGATATCAACAGGTTGCCGATAAAATGGCAGGCAAAGCCAGACAGAATGTGGAGACCATGCGGCAGGTGATCATTGAGATCCGTGAATCGAAATTGCCGGACCCTGTCAAACTGGGTAATGCGGGGAGTTTCTTTAAAAATCCTGTGATCCCGGAAGCGGAATTTGAATCGCTGTTTAAGAAATACCCTGATCTACCCTCCTACCCTGCACCGGCGGGTGCCAGAAAAATCCCGGCTGCCTGGATGATTGAGCAATGCGGATGGAAAGGGAAACGCTTGGGCGATGCAGGGACCTTTGAGAAGCAGCCCCTGGTGCTGGTAAATCATGGAAATGCTACCGGCAGGCAAATCCTTGATCTTGCAAAGAGCATTGAAGAAGATGTGGCTGTGAAATTTGGGATAAAGCTGGAAAAAGAAGTGAATATTGTTTGATCAATCACCAAAAACAACAGTTTTGTAGGCCGCATCAAGTATTTCCTCCGCAGTTTCCCTGTCCCCGGCTTCTGAATAGATCCTTAATATGGGTTCCGTACCGGATGACCGGATCATGACCCACTCATCATCATTAAAACAAAACTTGGTCCCATCGAGTTCATCAATTGATTCCACCTCAAACCTTCCGAATGATTTATACTCCCCCAGCCTGCATTTTTCCATGATCCTTGAGCGTTTCTCCCTGGTAATCTGGATATCCCGGCGGCTGCAGGCAAACGGACCTGTAATCTTGTAGATCTCCTGCAATATATCATCCAGTGACTTCCCTGTCTCAGCCATGAACTGCAGAATGGTCAGGGCCATCCAGATACCGTCCCTTTCAGGCAGGTAGCCCTGGATGGCAATCCCTCCGGATTCCTCTCCCCCTAACAGTACTTCATCTGTCAGCATGATCTTACAGATGTCCTTGAAACCTATGGGGACCCTGGTGATCATCAGTCCATAACTCAAACTAAGTTTTTCCACCTTGCTCGTGGATGAAAAACCGGTGATCACCTTACCGCTTAGATTCCGGTACTTGGCCAGGTAATGTATAAGGAGCAGGATGATATGATGGGAAGATATGTATTGTCCGTCCCTGTTGACCAGTGCTATCCTGTCTCCGTCCCCGTCGATGGCAAGTCCAATGTCAACATCCCCTGATTTCCTGATATACTCACTCATCTCATGCAGGTTCCTTTCGAGGGGCTCTGGAGGTGTGTGTCCGAATTGCGGATCAACAGTACAATGGAAGAACCTGGCTTTTCTGATGATCTTTTTTATGACCCGCTGGCCACTCCCATACATGGCATCGAACGCAATTTTCAGTCCCGCATTATTAATCTGTTTCAGATCAAAATGATCCTTGATATAATTGAAATACAGATCCTCGAGATCGATATACCTGATCAACTCCAGTTCGATGAATACATCCCATCTGAGCAACTCCAGGTCAAATTCATTTTCAATTGAGATCAGGTGCTCGATATCTCTCAGGTCATCTGCCAATAGTGAGCCACCATAGCTTCCTTTTATCTTGAATCCGTTATAGCGGTAATCATTATGGCTGGCTGTGATCATGATACCAAGGTTGGCCTCCAGTTCTTTCACGGCAAGGCTCACCATGGGTGTGCTGACAAAATCTTCTGCAATCCTGACCCGGATACTCTTGGCAGCCAGCACCTTGGCGGCTGTTTCAGCAAACATCCTGCCGAGAAAACGAGTATCGTATCCGATAACAACCTCCGGGTTGCTATACTTCCTTAACAGCCATGTGGCGGTTGCGCTGGTTGCCTTGGCAACATTGGCAACGGTAAACTGGCTGGCAACTATCCCCCTCCAGCCATCAGTGCCGAATCGAATTCTTTCCATACAGGTTTTGAAGTGATTTCCAAGTTAAATTACGCCTTTTTTTTTTGAATTTCCAGCCTGAAGGCGCTGATTAATTGAAAATTTTCCGCCGATTCAAGGCATTCTGGTATGAACGTGCGTTTTTGTTATGTTGAGAGAGGGTATTGGCAAAATTATGAAAACCCGAAAAATCCTCCCGGGCGCACATATAAAGGTATCTATGCCTTTCATATTTCAGGACGGCATCGATTGCAGATACGGAAGGAATGACAATCGGTCCCGGGGGCAGTCCCCCGTGCCGGTAAGTATTATACGGTGATTCAATGGCCAGGTGCTTTTTTAAAACCCTGGTAATAGTCATATCCCCGGAAGCAAATTTTACTGTGGGATCTGCCTGGAGCCGCATCCCCTGCTTCAAACGGTTCATGTAGAGTCCGGCAATACGTGCCTCCTCCTTTGTTTTCAGTGTTTCTTCATCGACAATGGATGCCAGGGTCATAACCTCCATGGGGCTCAGTCCAATGTTCCTGGCACGGGCAAGCCTTTTCTCATTCCAGAAGATCCGGTACTCCCTGATCATCCTTTCCAGGAACTGGGAAGAAGAAGTATTCCAGTAGATCTCGTAGGTATTGGGAATGAATACCCCGTAGACAGTCTCCAGGGTTAACTGGTGCTCAGCAAGGAGTGCAGAATCAAAAAAAACAGAAAGTATCCCGGGCGAATCCGCTTCGATCTGTGCAGCCACTGTTTCGGCCAGTTTCTGGGGCGTCCTGATATTGTTGAATACCAGTTGTACAGTTTCCTGCCGGCCTGACCTGAGCAGGCCAACCAGTTGGTTGTTATTAAGGCCGTGGCGTATCCTGTACTTACCTGGATGGACATGATTGGGATAGTTTTTCTGGATTGCCAGCCACCTGAATGAGCTTGTATCTCTTAAAACATCCTGTCCGGCAAGTAGCTGCAGCACATCCTCAAAACCGGAACCGGTAGGGATATAAAGATCCATCTCCCTGTCCTGTGACAAATTCACGTTGCTACGCCAGATCCTGTTATACATGCTGCCTGCAGCCACCAGTGCGGTAAGGAGCAGTACCAGGAAAAATATGATCACTACAGTTTTTCTCATTCGGACACGAATATAACAGTTATTTATACAGGCTTATTATTTTTAGGTTCTATAAAACTTAATAATTCTGCCATGGAAAAGACCAAAAGGATTGCCATGATCGCACATGACAACAGGAAAAAGGACCTCATAGAATGGGTCGAATGGAACTGGGAGATCCTTCAGGATCACCAGATAATCTGCACCGGTACGACGGGGCGCCTAGTAGAAGAGGCACTGAGCCTGAATATGAAAGGAAAAACCAGCAGAAAACCAGAGATAACAAAACTGAAATCCGGTCCATTGGGAGGTGACCAGCAAATGGGAGCCCTGATCACGGAAGGGA
>SDBT01000537.1_pt1 | contig 59986 bp, 65 predicted proteins | sample 2277101 | NCBI WGS metagenome assembly SDBT01 (sample SAMN10404973, study PRJNA504765) | marine sediment metagenome | isolation source: marine sediment core GS10_PC15, 103 cmbsf | place: Arctic Ocean: Southern Knipovich Ridge | collected 2010 | reverse complement strand
CCGTTCTTCAAGGGCTACCGTCCGCAGTTCTACTTCCGGACCACGGACGTGACGGGGTCGGTGACGTTGCCGGAGGGAGTGGAGATGGTGATGCCCGGCGACAACGTGGGGTTCGTGGTGGAGTTGATCACGCCGATCGCGATGGAGAAGGAACTGCGGTTCGCCATCCGCGAGGGCGGGCGCACCGTGGGCGCGGGCGTCATCACCGAGATCATCGAGTAGCTGGTTGGGGGCGTCTGACCCCCCGGAGAGCAGGACATGACCATTCCGAAGATTCGAATCCGGCTCAAGGCCTATGACTACAAGCTACTGGACCAGTCGGCGGCCGAGATCATCGACACGGCCCGGCAGACCGGCGCCAAGGTCGCGGGGCCCATCCCGCTGCCGACCCGGATCAGCCGATACACCGTCTTGCGTTCGCCGCACGTGGACAAGAAGTCGCGGGAGCAGTTCGAGATCCGTACCCACAAGCGGCTGCTGGACATCCTGTATCCGACCCAACAGACCCTCGACGCCCTGATGAAGCTCGACCTGTCTGCCGGCGTGGACGTCGAGATCAAGTCCTGAGTCGGAGGCGGCCATGCCAACCGTGGACGTGTACAACCTCGAAAGCGAGAAGGTCGGCACCTTGGACCTGGCCGACGAGGTGTTCGGCGAGCAGACCCGGGAAGACCTGATCTGGGAAGTGGTTAGGTGTCAGATGGCGCGTATGCGCAAGGGATGCAGCTCCACCAAGACGCGGGCCCAGGTCAGTGGCACCGGCGCCAAGCCGTTCAGGCAGAAGCGCACCGGTCGCGCCCGCCAGGGCACACGGCGCGCGCCCCATCACAGGGGCGGCGGCCGGGCGTTCGGCCCCCACCCGCGCTCCTACGCCTACCAGGTGCCCAAGAAGGTCCGGCGCAAGGCGTTGCGATCGGCCCTGAGCAGTCAACTCAGGGACGACCGCCTTACCGTCGTCAAGGACTTCGAGCTGTCCGAGATCAAGACCAAGCGCCTGGTGCAGATCCTCGGCAGGCTCGGTCGCCGCAAGGCCCTGCTGGTGGACGACAAGTCGAACCGGAACCTGAAGCTGTCCGCCCGCAACCTGCCGGGCTACGCCTTCAGGCCCGTCGAGGGCGTGAACCTGGTGGATTTGCTGCGCTTCGAGAACCTGGTGATCAGCGAGTCGTCGATCAAGTGGCTCGAAGGGGAGTTGAAGCGATGAAGAAAGCACCGGAACTCATCATCATCCGTCCGATGATCACCGAAAAGAGCACCCGGATGCAGGAGGACAGCAACCAGGTGGTCTTCCGCGTCGCCAAGGATGCCAACAAGGTCGAAATCCGCAAGGCCGTCGAGCAGTTGTTTGGCGTGAGAGTCGTGGCCGTCAAGACGCAGCGCACGCCGAGCCGCAGTCGCCGGGTGGGGCAAAACGTCGGGCGCCGGCCGTCGTGGAAGAAGGCCATCGTGCGTTTACGCGAAGGGGACCGGATCGAGGGCCTCGGCGGCGTGTGAGCGCAGCCGGAACCAGCGGGTCTGAGAGGTCACCATGGGTATAAAGATCTACAAGCCGATGACACCTGGTCGACGCAAGATGACGACCAACGACTTCGAGGCGATCACCAAGCGCAAGCCGGAACGCAAGCTGACACGGGCCAAGAAGCGCAGTTCGGGCCGCAACAACCAGGGCCGGATCACCGTGCGTCGCCGGGGCGGAGGCCACAAGCGCAAGCTCCGCAGGGTGGACTTCCGCCGCGCCAAGCACGACGTGCCAGCCAAGGTCAAGTCGGTGGAATACGACCCCAATCGCTCGGCGCATCTGGCCCTGCTCCACTATGTGGACGGCGAGAAGGCCTACATCTTGTGGCCGCTGGGCCTGAAGTTGGGCGATACGGTCATCTCGTCCGCCGCCGCCGACATCCAGCCGGGCAACCACCTGCCGTTGCACGTCATCCCCCAGGGCACCGCCATCCACAACGTGGAGGTCAAGATAGGCAAGGGCGGTCAGATGATCCGCTCGGCCGGTTCGGCGGGCCAGTTGATGGCCAAGGAAGGCAACTACGTGCTGGTGCGCCTGCCGTCTGGGGAGTTGCGCAAGATCCACCGCGAGTGCCGGGCTACCATCGGCCAAGTCGGCAACATCATCCACGAGAACATCAAGCAGGGCAAGGCCGGACGCAACCGCTGGCGCGGACGAAGGCCGTCGGTGCGCGGCGTGGCCATGAACCCGGTCGACCACCCGCACGGCGGCGGCGAGGGCCGGGCCGGGCAGGGCAACCCGCACCCGGTGACGCCCTGGGGCGTGCCCACCAAGGGGCACAAGACCCGGAAGAACGTCAGGACGGACAAGTGGATCGTCCGTCGGCGCGGCAAGAAGTAGAGGATTGAAGGGGCTATTGCAAGGAGAATCCAGTGGCACGCTCGATCAAGAAGGGTCCGTTCGTCGACGAGCACCTGATCAAGAAAGTCCAGGAGGCCCAGCGCACGGGCGACCGGCGGGTGATCAAGACCTGGTCGCGGCGCTCGACCGTGGTGCCGGAGATGGTCAGCCTGACCTTCGCCGTGCACAACGGCAACAAGTTCATCCCGGTCTTCGTGTCCGAGAACATGGTGGGGCACAAGCTGGGCGAATTCGCTCCCACACGGACGTTCAAGGGACACGCCGGCGAACGGAAGTCGAGGCCGAAGCCCGGCAAGAAGGGTTGAGCGCCCTTGGCGCCAGGACCGCCCGCCTTGGTCGGCACGAGAATGTGAGGATAGTGCGAGATGAGCCGAAGTAAGAGACGCAGGAAAGAGCGAGAGGCCGAACTGCGCGAAAGCCTCAAGCACAGGAAGGCCAGGTTGCGATATCTGCGCATCGCCCCGCGGAAGGTCAAGGCGGTGGCGGACATCATCCGCGGACGCCGGGTCGAGGAAGCCCTGGCGATCCTCGACTTCACTCGACGCTCGGCCGCCGAGCCGCTGGCGAGGATGTTGCGCGGAGCGCTGGCCAATGCGGCCGAGGTGGAAAACATCGACGTGGATTCCCTGAAGATCAAGGAGATCCACGTCGATCAGGGGCCGACCATCAAGCGCTTCAGGCCGCGCGCGATGGGCCGGGCCACGATGGTGCAGAAGAAGACGAGCCACGTCTCGTTGCTTCTGGAAGAAGAGGAGCCCTGAGACGATCTTCGGGGCGCCATGGGTACCTGTCTGTAAGGAGAGCAAGGAGGTCATTTTTGGGCCAGAAAGTCAATCCCATCGGGTTCAGGCTTGGCATCACCCGGACTTGGGACTCCACGTGGGTCTCCAAGAAGAACTACGGCAAATGGTTGCACGAGGACATCGTCTTGCGGCGCCACATCCGCAAGAACCTCGAGCGCGCCGGCATCTCCCGGGTGCAGATCGAGCGTGCCGGCGAGAAGACCAAGATCAACGTCTTTACCGCCCGGCCGGGCATCGTCATCGGCAAGCGGGGGGCCGGAGTGGAGAGCCTCAAGAAGGAACTCCAGAAACTGGTCGACAGCGAGGTGTTCCTGAACATCCGCGAGGTCCGCAAGGCTGAAGTGGACGCACAGTTGGTGGCCGAGAACGTAGCCAGCCAACTGGTCAACCGGGTCGCTTTTCGCCGGGCGATGAAGAAGGCGGTGTCGACCTCGCTCAAGTTCGGCGCCAAGGGAATCAAGATCCGCTGCGCCGGGCGGTTGGGCGGAACCGAGATGGCTCGCATCGAGTGGTACCGCGAAGGGAGGGTGCCGCTGCATACCCTGAGGGCCGATATCGATTACGGGTTGGCCACGGCCAAGACCACCTACGGCGCCATCGGTGTCAAGGTCTGGATCTTCAAGGGTGAGGTGCCGGACAAGACCCGGCGCGACTTGAAGTAGCGGTCTTTCGGAAAGGGTCTGGAGAGAGCCATGCTGCAACCGAAAAAAGTCAAGTGGCGCAAACGGCAGAAGGGCAAGATGCGCGGCAAGGCCTATCGGGGCAATAATCTGGCGTTCGGCGACTGCGGGTTGATGGCCACCGGTTGCGGCTGGGTGACCGCCCGTCAGATCGAGGCCAGCCGGATCGCCATCACCCGCCACGTCAAGCGCGGCGGGAAGATCTGGGTCCGCATCTTCCCCGACAAGCCCCTGTCGAAGAAGCCGCTGGAGACCAGGATGGGCAAGGGCAAGGGCGCGCCCGAGTTCTGGGTGGCGGTGGTCAAGCCGGGCAGGATGCTATTCGAGATGGTCGGGGTGGAAGAGGACGTGGCCCGCGAGGCGTTCCGGCGCGCTTCGCACAAGTTGCCCTTGCCCACAAAGACCATCTTCCGGAGTGAAGAGCTGTGAAAGCTGTGAACAGGTTCCCCCGCCCGAAGGGCGGTGGAAGGAATTTGATCTTCCGGAGTGAAGAGCCATGAAGGCGTTGGAATACCGGGAGCGGACACTCGAGGAACTGAAGCAGATGGAGCAGGATCTGCGACAGGATATCTTCAACCTTCGCTTCCAGCATGCGACCGGGCAACTCGATGACATATCTCGCCTGCGTCAGGCCAAGAGGAATCTCGCTCGGGTCAAGACGGTACTGCGGGAGCACGAACTTGGCATCCGCCAGGTGGTGACGGTAAAGGGTGCCGACGTTGCCGGTTGAGCGACGGGGTCCATGACGAGAGGTTGAGCGAGCCATGGAAGACAAGGGCAGAGGCAAGCGTAAGATTCAGACCGGTACGGTGATCGGCGACAAGATGGACAAGACCGTGGTCGTGGAAGTCCGCACCATGGTGCTCCATCCGCAATACAAGAAGTATCTGCGCCGCCGGCGCCGTTACAAGGCCCATGACGAACGGAACGATTGTCGCGTGGGCGACAAGGTTGAAATCATCCAATCCCGACCGTTGAGCAAGACCAAATGCTGGCGGGTGCGCAGGATCCTGGAAAAGGCTATCGGTTAGCACGGTGTCAAGGAGACGGCCATGATCCAGATGCAGACGATGCTCAACGTGGCGGACAACTCGGGAGCGAAACGAGTCCAGTGCATCAAGGTTCTGGGCGGATCGAGGCGCAAGTACGCGGGGCTGGGAGACGTTATCGTGGTTTCCGTCAAGGAGGCGCTGCCGGAGTCGAAGGTGAAAAAAGGCGAATTGCGCAGGGCCGTCATCGTCCGCACGGCCAAGGAGGTCGGACGGCCGGACGGCACCTACATCAAGTTCGACGACAACTCGGCGGTTTTGATCAACCAGCAGTTCGAGCCCATCGGCACCCGGATTTTCGGCCCGGTGGCCAGGGAGTTGCGCGGCAAGCGTTTCATGCGGATCATCTCCCTGGCCCCCGAGGTGCTGTAGCGAGGCGAGGTTTTCCCATGCGGATAAGGAAGAACGATACGGTGATCGTGCTGACAGGTCGCGACAAGGGCCGGCAGGGCAAGGTGCTCGAGATTCTTGACAACCGCCAGCGGGTGCGGATCGAGGGCGTCAACCAGATCAAGCGACACGTCAAGGCGGGGCGCGACCCCAAGGCTCCCCAGGGAGGCATCATCGAGGCATCCGCGCCGATCCACATCTCGAACGTGCGCCTGGTCTGCAGCCACTGCAGCCAGCCGACCGTGGCCAAGGTGCGCAAGCTCGAGGACGGCAAGCAGCGGCGATACTGTCCGAAGTGCAACGAAAGCGTGGACAAGGACAAGTAAGGTCCCGGTGGAGTGAGCGTCATGGCGAGACTGAAGGAAAAATACGGGCGGGAAGTCGTGGTGAAGATGTTTGAGGAGCTCGGCTACAAGAGCAAGATGCAGGTGCCCAGGCTCCACAAGATCGTCGTCAACATGGGACTGGGCGAGGCCCTGCAGAATCCGAAGCTCCTCGATTCGGCCACCCGGGAACTGGCCGTGATCACCGGCCAGAAGCCGGTTGTCACCAGGGCCCGAAAGTCCATCGCCAATTTCAAACTGCGCGAGGGCATGAGCATCGGCTGCCGGGTGACCCTGCGGCGCGAGCGAATGTACGAGTTCTTCGATCGTCTGGTCAGCATCGCGATACCAAGGGTGCGCGACTTCAAGGGCATTTCCGACAAGTCGTTCGACGGCAGGGGCAACTTCACGATGGGCATTCAAGAGCAGATCGTCTTCCCCGAGATCGATTACGACAAGATCGAGAAGATCATGGGGATGAACATCACCATCGTCACGACGGCCAGGACCGATGAGGAAGGACGGGTCTTGCTGACCCACCTGGGCATGCCTTTCAGAAAGAATTGAGGAGAATCCCGTGGCCAAGACTTCGAAGATCGTACAGGCGAAGAGGAAGCAGAAGTTCAAGGTGCGCCAGTACAACCGCTGCCCGCTGTGCGGGCGTCCAAGGGGTTTTCTGCGCCGGTTCAACATGTGCCGGATTTGTTTCCGGACGCTGGCGCTGCAGGGCGAGATTCCCGGCGTCGTCAAGGCCAGCTGGTAGGACTGAGGAGTGGACCGCCATGTCGTCGATTACCGATCCGATCGCTGATTTTCTCACACGGATCCGCAACGCATCCCTCGCCTCGAAGGACGAGGTGAGCATTCCAGCCTCGAGGATCAAGACCCGCCTGGCGGAGATCATGAAAGACGAGGGCTACATCGAGGACGTAACCAGGGCGCCCGACAGGCTCCAGGGCCTTCTGGTGTTGCAACTGCGCTACGACGAAGACGGGCGGTCGGTGATCCGCGGACTGAAGCGCGAGAGCCGTCCCAGTCGGCGGGTGTACGTGTCCAGCGACGAGTTGCCGAAGGTCCGTAACGGATTGGGCACTGCGATCATCTCCACCTCCCGGGGTGTGATGACCGATCGCCAGGCCAGGGGTGAAAAGGTCGGCGGGGAGTATATTTGCTCGATCTGGTAGACGGTTTGACCCTATCGCCGTTTTCCAGGAGGCAGCAACCGCCGACAGGACAGACAGATAGAGAGAGAGGAATTAACCGTGTCAAGGGTAGGAAAGAAGCCGGTGGACATCCCGAGCGGCGTCAAGGTCTCCGTGGACGCGGGTAACGTCGTGGTCGAGGGCCCGAAGGGCAAGCTCACGAAGAAAGTGGCCCCGGGTGTCACGGTGGCCGTAGACGATGAGGAGGTCAGGGTCTCCCGGGTCGACGACCAGCGCTCCAGCCGGGCCAGCCAGGGGTTGATGCGATCGCTCGTGTCCAACATGGTTCAGGGAGTTCACAAGGGCTTCGATCGCGCCCTGGTGATAAACGGAGTCGGTTACCGGGCCGAGGTCGACGGCAAGACGTTGACCTTGCACCTCGGCTTCTCCCACCCGGTCCAGCACGCCATCCCGGATAGCGTGGAGGTTGTGGTCGACAAGTTTATCCGGGTGGTCGTGCGCGGGATCGACCTGCAGGCGGTCGGTCAGATGGCGGCCGTAATCCGGGCGAGCAAGAGCCCGGATCCGTACAAGGGCAAAGGCGTTACATACGAGGGAGAGCGGATCCGCAAGAAGGCCGGCAAGAAGGCCGTGACCTGATTTCCCGATCCCCTGATCCAGCGTCGAGGTGATGCGATGATCAAGAATCGAAGCAGGCAGGCATATCTGATGCGCAAGCGGCGGATCCGCAAGGGAATAGAGGGAACCGCCGATAGACCGCGAATGAGCGTGTATCGCAGCGCGAAGCACATCTACGTGCAGGTGATCGACGACCGGACGGGCAGGACACTCGCCGCCGCCAGTTCACTGGAGAAGCCCATCCGGGATGAGAGCCAGGGACTGAAGAAGGTCCAGTTGGCCGGGAAGGTCGGACAGCTGGTGGCCGAGCGCTGCCTGGCCAAGGAGATCAAGAGGGTGGTGTTCGACCGCAACGGATTCATCTACCACGGCCGGGTGGCCAAGCTGGCCGACGCGGCCCGGGAAAAAGGGCTGGAGTTCTGACGGGAGGTGTCGTGAGACGCAATTTTACAGGCAGCGATGAGACCGATCTCCAGGATCGGGTCGTCAATATCAACCGCGTGTCAAAAGTGGTCAAGGGCGGCCGCCGGTTCAGCTTCAGCGCCATCGTGGTCGTGGGCGATGGCAGCGGGTCGGTCGGCGTGGGCATGGGCAAGGCCAACGAGGTGCCGGAGGCGATTCGAAAGGGCAACGAGAACGCCCGGAAATCGATGGTCGACATCCCCATCATCGAGGGGACCATACCCCACGAGGTGCTGGGCCGTTTCGGCGCCGGCCGGGTCCTTCTGCGGCCGGCCAGCCCCGGCACCGGCGTGATCGCCGGCGGCCCGGTGCGCGCCATCCTGGAGGTGGCCGGCGTGCGCGACGTGCTGACCAAGTGCATCGGCAGCAATAATCCGCACAACGTGAGCAAGGCCACCATGGTAGCGCTTCAAGAGCTGGAGAGCGTGGAAGCGGTCGCCCGGCGGCGCCGTATCCCGCTGGAGAAGCTACAGGGATAACATCCCGCCGTAGAGGTGTTCCATGGCAGGAAAACTCAAGATCACCCAGGTAAAGAGCCGGATCGGCCGCAGCGCGAGCCAACGCAAGATCCTCGACGGACTGGGCCTGAGAAAGCTGAACCAGGCGGTGGTACGCAAAGACACTCCCGCGGTCCGGGGGATGGTCGAGAAGCTCTGTTTCATGCTGCGGGTCGAGGAGTGCTGACACCCGTACTCGGAGGAGCCAATGGGTCTCGGAAATCTCAAGCGTCCGGCCGGAGCCATTCGCAAGCGCAGGCGGATCGGACGCGGCAACGCCAGCGGCCGGGGAGGCACCGCCGGTCGCGGTCACAAGGGCCAGCTTTCGCGATCGGGCGGCAAGGTGAGGCCTGGGTTTGAGGGCGGACAGATGCCGTTGCAGCGCCGGATGCCCAAGCGAGGATTCACGAACATCTACCGCAAGGAGTACACAGCGGTGAACGTGCGCGATCTGGCCCGCTTCGACGTGGGGACTATTGTGGAGCCGGCCACCCTGATGGACGCCGGCCTGCTCAAGAGGGTGACCGATCTGGTCAAGATCCTCGGCCTCGGCGAGCTGGACCGCGCGCTGACGGTCCGTGCCCAGGGATTCAGCAAGACCGCCAGGGAGAAGATCGAGAAGGCCGGCGGCCAGGCAGAAGTGATCGAACCGGTGCGCAGGAAGGTAAAACCCGCAAAGCAGGAGAGCTGAGGTGCCATCCGTATTCGCAAGCATGGCGAAGATCCCCGAGCTGCGCAAGAGGATCCTGTTCACGATCATGATGCTCGGGATCTACCGCATCGGAGTGTTCGTGACCGCTCCGGGCGTTGACCGCAACGTCGTCCAGAAGCTGTTCGGATCGTCGCAGGGCTCGCTGTTCAGCCTGTTCAACATGTTCTCCGGCGGCGCCCTGCAGCAGATGTCGGTCTTCGCCCTGGGCATCATGCCGTACATCAGCTCTTCCATCATCATGCAACTGATGGCCGTGGTGATCCCCAGCCTCGAGCGCCTGCAGAAGGAAGGCGAGATGGGGCGTCGCAAGATCACCCAGTACACCCGCTACGGGACGGTGCTCCTGAGCATCATCCAGGGAATGGGGATCGCCTTCTACCTGGAGAGCATGCGCTCGAACCTGGGCGAGGCGGTGGTGGCCGATCCGGGCTGGGGCTTCAGGCTGCTGATCATCATCTCGCTGACCGCGGGCACGGCCTTCATCATGTGGCTGGGCGAGCAGATCACCGAGCGCGGGATCGGAAACGGCATCTCGTTGATCATCTGCGCCGGGATCGTGGCCAACCTGCCGGACGCCCTGTTCTCCACCTTCACCTTCGTCGAGAAGGGCATCATGACGCCCTTCAACCTGTTCATCATCATAGTGGTGGCCGTCATAGTTGTGGGGATCATCATCTTCTTCGAGCGGGGGCAGCGGCGCATCCCGGTCCAGTACGCCCGGAGGGTGGTCGGCCGCAAGATGTACGGCGGCCAGAGCACCCACCTGCCGCTCAAGGTCAACACTTCGGGTGTGATCCCGCCGATCTTCGCCTCGTCGATCCTGATGTTCCCGGCGACGCTGGCCAACTTCATAGACAGGCCCTGGATGCAGGACGTCCAGGCCGCCTTGAGCCCGGACGGCTGGGCCTACTCGACCATCTACGTGGTCCTGATCATCTTCTTCTGCTACTTCTACACCGCGGTCACCTTCAACCCGATCGACGTGGCCGACAACATGAAGAAGTACGGGGGCTACATCCCCGGGATACGTCCCGGCAAGCAGACGGCGGTGTACATCGACAAGGTGCTCAGCAGGATCACCTTCGGGGGTGCGTTGTACGTGTCGGCGGTGTGCGTATTGCCGACCGTCATGATCGCGCAGTTCAACGTACCGTTCTACTACGGCGGCACGAGCTTGCTGATAGTGGTCGGAGTGGCCCTGGACACCGTCTCGCAGATCGAGACGCACCTGATTACCCGCCACTACGACGGGTTGACCGGCCCCAAGGGCCCGCGCATCCGCGGGCGGGGCAAGCGCGGGTAGCGGAACTTTTTTTGAATATGGCGGTTTACTTGAAGTCCGAAGCCGAAATAGAGTTGATGCGTCAGGCGGACCAGATCGTGGCCCGCGTGCTCGATGAGGTGCGAGCGGAGGCCAGGCCGGGCGTGTCCACGCTTCAGCTGGATCAGATGGCCGAGGACATGATCCGCCAGGCGGGAGGTCGGCCGGCCTTCAAGGGCTACAAGGGCCAAGGCCCGTATGCGTTCCCGGGCACGCTGTGCACCTCGATCAACGAGGAGGTGGTCCACGGGATCCCGTCGGCGGACCGCAAGCTGGCCGACGGCGACATCCTGAGCGTTGACTGCGGCGCGCAGCTCGATGGCTTCTACGGCGATGCCGCCATCACGGTCCCCATCGGGCAGGTGGGCGAGACGGCCGCGCGGTTGCTGCGGGTGACCAGGGAGGCTCTGGGACTGGCCATCGAGCAGGCCCGGCCGGGCAAGCGGGTGTCCGACATCGGGGCCGCCATCCAGGACCATGTCGAGGCGGAGGGGTTCTCGGTGGTGCGGGACTTCGTCGGCCACGGCATCGGGCGCAACCTGCACGAGGAGCCCCAGGTGCCCCACTACCGGTCGTCGGGCCACAACCGACGGTTGCGGGCCGGAATGGTGATCGCCATCGAGCCGATGATCAACGAGGGCACCTGGGAGGTGGAGGCGTTGTCGGACGGCTGGACGCAGGTGACCAGGGACCGGAAACTGTCCGCTCATTTCGAGCACTCGGTTGCAATAGGAAAGGACGGGCCGATCGTGCTCAGTCGTTTTTCCCGAGGGTTTCAGGGGGTACAGTGATGAAAGTACGCTCATCGGTCAAGAAGATCTGCAGCAAGTGCAGGATCCTCAGAAGGAAGGGCATTGTGCGGGTCGTGTGTGAGAACCCCCGGCACAAGCAGCGCCAAGGCTGACAGAGCAGACAGCGCAGATAGCGCGAACAAGGAGGTATCGAAGTGGCACGTATTGCAGGTGTGGACCTGCCCAGGAACAAGCGGACCGTCATTGCGCTGACCTACATCTTTGGCATCGGCAGGACCCGGGCCCGGCAGATCGTCGAGGGCTCGGGGATCGATCCCAGCAAGCGGACCGACGATCTGAGCGAGAACGACGCCAGGAGACTGCGCGAGTTCATCGACGCCAACTTCAAGGTGGAGGGCGACCTGCGCCGTGAGGTGTCGATGAACATCAAGCGGTTGATGGATCTCAACACCTACCGCGGGCTGCGACACCGCCGTGGCTTGCCGGTCAGGGGGCAGCGCACCCATACCAACGCCCGGACCCGCAAGGGGCCGAGACGGACGATCGTAAAGAAGAAGGCGCGCTGACGGCGATGTGTGGAATTGCGCCGCCGAGTCGCACCCGAAGAGAGGGATGAAGGAACATGGTCAAGTCGAAGAAAAAGGTCAAGAAGAATGTCCAGAGCGGGATCGCCCATGTCCAGGCCACGTTCAACAACACCATAGTGACCATCACCGACATGGCGGGAAACGTGATCTCCTGGGCCAGCGCGGGAACGCGGGGGTTCAAGGGCTCTCGCAAGAGCACCCCGTTCGCGGCCCAGTTGGCCGCCCAGGACGCCGCCCGCAAGGCCCAGGACAACGGCATGCGCCAGATCGGAGTAGAGGTGAAGGGCCCCGGCGCCGGTCGCGAGTCCGCCATCCGGGCGCTGCAGGCATCCGGGCTGAAAGTCACCATGATTCGGGACGTCACCCCGATTCCGCACAACGGCTGTCGGCCGCCAAAGCGCCGTCGGGTCTGATGTTCGTTTTTGCAGTTGACCAGGAGGATGTCAAGTGGCTCGATACACGGGTTCGGTTTGCAAGTATTGTCGGCGTGAGAAGCTGAAGCTGTTTCTCAAGGGCGACCGCTGTTTCACCGAGAAATGCGCGGCGGATCGTCGTCCCTATCCCCCCGGCCAGCACGGCCAGCGGCGCTCCAAGTTCACCCCCTACGGGACGCAGTTGCGGGAGAAGCAGAAGGTCAAGCGCATCTACGGACTGCTGGAGAAGCAGTTTCGGCTGACCTTCGACCGCGCCAATCGGATGAGGGGGATCACCGGCGAGAACCTGCTGCTGCTGCTGGAGCGGCGGCTGGACAACATGATCTACCGGATGGGGTTCGCCCGCACCCGACGGGAGGCCCGGCAACTGGTACGCCACGGCCACTTCCGGGTCAACAGCCGCAAGATCAACATCCCTTCGGCGCTGCTCAAGGTTGGTGATGAAGTCGAGATCTGTGAGCGCAGCCGGAAAATAGCCCTGCTCAACGATTCGCTCGACGCGGTCGAGCGCCGGGGCGTGCCGGCCTGGATCGAGCTGGACCGGCCCGGATTCAAGGCCACGGTGAAGGCACTACCCACCCGGGAAGACATGGCCATGCCGATTCAGGAGCAGATGATCGTCGAGTTGTACTCGAAATAAACCGGCCGGAGTCCGAGCCGGTGTACCTCTTTCTCATCGGAGGGAGAATGGCACCCGACATTTCCAGGAACTGGCGTGATCTGATCAGGCCGAAGAGCCTTCTAGTGGAACGTGATTCGCTCAGTGAGAGCTACGGCAAGTTCGTGGGTGAACCGTTCGAACGAGGGTTCGGCGTGACGCTGGGCAACTCCCTGCGTCGTGTCTTGCTGGCCAGCATCAAGGGTGCGGCCTTCACCTCGATCAAGATCGACGACGTTCTGCACGAGTTTTCCTCCATCCCCGATGTCTCAGAGGACGTCACCGACATCATCTTGAACCTGAAGGAAGTCCGGATCAAGATGGACGGATGGGAACCCCACACCTGCACGATCGACGCCAAGGGGCCGTGCGAGGTCAAGGCCGGCGACATCCAGATGCCCACTGGCGTGGTCGTCATGAATCCCGACCAGCACATCGCCGCTGTGTCCGACCGGGGCCACCTGAAGATGGAGGTGCGGGCCGAGACCGGGCGGGGGTACATCCCGGCCGAGATGAACAAGAAGGAAGAGGACGCCGTGGGCACCATTCCCATGGACGCCGTCTTCTCGCCCATCCGCAAGGTCAACTACCAGGTGACCAACGCCCGCGTGGGCCAGATGACCGACTACGACAAGCTGACCATCGAGGTCTGGACGGACAGCAGCGTGCGGCCCGAGGACGCGGTCGCCTACGCCTCGAAGATCCTCAAGGAGCAGTTGACCATCTTCATCAACTTTCCGGAAGAGGACGATAGCTACGAGGTAGAGCGCGACCAGGAGCAGGAGCGCCTGCTGGAGACCCTGATGCGCTCCGTCGATGAGCTGGAGCTGTCCGTCCGCTCGGCAAACTGCCTTGAGAACGCCAACATCAAGTTCATCGGAGACCTGGTCCAGAAGACCGAAGCCGAGATGCTCAAGACGAAGAACTTCGGCCGTAAGTCGCTCAAGGAGATCAAGGACATCCTGGTCGAGATGGGCCTGAACCTGGGGATGAAGATCGACAACTGGCCACCCAAGGATCTCGGTCTGAAACAGCGGCGGGAAGAGGAAGAGGAAGAATAATAATGAGACACCAGAGAAAAAGCCGGCGCTTCGGACGCAGCCCGTCCCATCGCAAGGCGATGTTCGACAACATGGTCACGTCGTTGTTCCTGCACGAGCGGATCCTGACCACCCTCGAACGCGCCAAGGAGCTGCGGCGCGTGGCCGAAAAGCTGATCACCCTTGGCAAGCGCGACGACCTGGCCGCCCGCAGGCTGGCCGCCCGCAGGCTCAAGACCACCGGCCAGAAGGTGGAGAAGAGGAAAGTCCAGCGCGAAGATGCGCTACGCAAGCTGTTCGAAACCATCTCCCCCCGCTTCCGCGACCGGCCGGGCGGCTACACCCGCATCATCCGCACCGGCAACCGCCTGGGCGACAACGCTTCGATGGCCTTCATCGAGCTGCTGCCGGAGGAGAAGAAGGCCAGATCCAGGAAGGACATGAAGAAGGGGGCCAAGAAGGCCGCGAAGAAGGCCGCGAAGAAGGAAGGATGAGCGGGCGGTACCGGTTCTGGCGACGGTTCTCAATGCCGCGTTCTCGAGGGACGCGGCTTTTTCTTTGACCCGGCTGCGTCACCTCTTCTCGGGGAGCAGGTAGACGATCTTGACCGTGCCGGTGCTGGAGATCGGTTCGGAGATGGAGACGATCTTGGCGCCGTCGGGTATCTCGATCGGCGCGTCCGCCGGTGCCTTTTTCTCGTGGAGGGTGCCTTGCCACTCGTCGCGGTTGCGCGACAGGAAGAAGCGCCCGGCGCAACCGGCGAACTCGCCGGCCACGTCCTTCTGGAAGATCTCGCAGTAGCCGATCGGGTAGTCGGGCGGGGAATCGACCGACCGCGGGGAAGCCCAGTGGAGGCAGTCTCTGCACTTCATGGCATCACTCGCCCGCTGGATGACGGACGCACCCGGGTGCGTGCCTTCGGATCCAGGCGGTAGCCAAATGTAGCTCGTTCCCCGGTCGATGGCAAACCCTTTCCCTGGTTTTTGTGCAGCAGCCTCGAAGTTGCCCCGGAGCCCTCCAAGTTCCCCCGCCCTTCGGGCGGGGGAACATCTTTTTATATGCAGCCTCGAAGTTGCCCCGGAGCACCGGGGGTGGATAAACTGCGACATGATGCGTTGGCTGGCTCTGATCCTGGTGGCGGGACTGCTCGGTTCGGCAACGACGGCCCGCGCCCAACAGGCCGACGACGGGCGGCTTCTGGTGGTCTTTCCCATCTTCGGCACCTGCCCGCCCGAGATGCGCTTGCCCTGGGCCGGTCACGTGGCGGAGTCGCTGTTACTCGAGCTTCCAGCCGGCAGCCTGAGGGTCGAGGCGCAGGAGCCCACCGACCCGGTAATGCCGGGCACCGTGGAGCAGGTCGCCCGGCAGCGGGGAGCGGAACTGGGCGCCCAGGCGGTGCTCTGGGGGGAGCTGGCGCCACCCGGTTCCTGCAAGGCTCCCAGGACGATCCGCCTGCGCATCCTGGATCTGGAAAACGAGAAACTTCTGAACCGCGAGCTGTGCCCGGAAGATGCGGCCTTCGAGGACATCTCCAGGGCCATCGCCCTGGCCACGCTTGCCGCCCTGCGCTCCGGCGAGGTCCAGAGCCTGAAGCTGATCGAAGACAATGCACCGCCGGTAAGAAAACTGGCTTCTGCCATCGACGAGGCGCCCTCTTGCCCCGAGTGCCCCGAGTGTCCCGCCTGCGCGCCCTGTCCCGAGACTCCGCGACCGCCCCCGTGCCCGTCCCCGTGGGAAAGCGATGTGTTCCTGACCATCGGCGGGCAGTTCAGCTCCCATCCCGGCTGGGATTCCGTGGGCTTCGGAGCCGAGGCCGGCCTGAGCTGGGCTCCGCTGTCGTGGCTGGAGCTGGGCCTGGGCCTCCAGGCGCTGCGGGGGCGGAGCGTTGAGGTGGACGAGGTCCATGCCCTGTACACCAGCTGGCCGGCGCTGATCTGGGCCGCGTTCCGTCTCGTGAGCGGAACGTTCGAGGTCCAGGCCGCCGTGGGCCTGCAAGTGGCCTGGTCGAGGATGGACGTGCTGCTTCCGCGGCTCGAGGTCGCCACCTCGATCGAACGGGTCAACCCCGCGATATACGGCAGGGTCGGGCTGCGCTACTGGACCCCCTGGGGTTTCGGGCTGCAACTGGTCGCGGGACCCACCGTCTACCTGCGGCGCCAGCGCTACACCTACGGGACGGAATACGCAACCCGGACGGTGATGAGCATGCAGACCGTCTCGCTGGAGGCGGGTTTGCATCTGGTCGTTCCGGTTTACTAGAAAAAAATTCGAAGGTTTCTGGGGGGACCGGAAACACATGCAGTAGAATGCCGGGCATGGCGGCGAGGCAGCAAAGGCTAGCGGTGCCCGGTGAACTGATCCAGCGTTGCCGGGAAGGAGATGCCGATGCCCATCGCGAGCTGTTCGAGCGAACGGTGGACGATGTCCACCGGATCCTGTACAGGCTCGCAGGCCCGGCGGAAGACCTCGCGGACCTGGTCCAGGAGGTCTACCTGGCGCTGTGGCGCGTCCTGCCGGGGTTCCGGGAGGAGTCCGCGTTCTCCACGTTCCTGTTCGGCATCTGCCTCAAGGTGGCGAAGAAGCGCGGCCGCACCTGGCTGCGTTGGAGAAGGTTGCGCGAGGCCGCGACGCGCGAACCAGTGGAGCCGTCGGAACGGCCCGACGAGCGGGTGGCCCGGGCCCAGCAGGCGGCCGCGGTCCGGCGCGCCCTGGGGAGGCTTTCTTTCAAGCTCAGGACCGTCCTGGTCCTGTACGAGATGGAGGGCCTGAGCGGACGTGAGATCGCCAAGAAGCTGGGGATCCCCGAAAAGACCGTCTGGACCCGGCTGCACAGCGCCCGCAAGGCCTTCAGGAGGACCTATCGGTGGTACGGAACACGCGAGACGAGGGACGCTGCCCCTGGCTAGACCGGGTGCAGGAGTACCTCGACGATCTGCTGCCGATCGACCAGGAGCAATCCTTCGTACATCACCTTCGCGAGTGCCCGGCCTGCCGGGCCGAGATCGAGTCGCTGCGCGACCTCCAGCGCGAGCTGCACATGGCGGCCGAGCAGCCCCTGCCCGGGCTGGACAAGGCGGCCGTGGCGGCCAGGCTGTTCGACCGGCCGGCGCCGCGCACCCATCGCTGGCTGGTGCCGGCCGCGGCCCTGGGCGCGGCAGCGGCGGCGGTCTTTCTGTTTGTCTTTGTCTTATGGCCGTCGCAGCGAGAGGCGCTGACGCACGAGGCGCCGAACCCCGGGCCGGTGGTCGCCGATTTACAGCCGGCCGGCCCCGCGGTGGTGACCTACATGGCCGGACGGGTTCTGGGACCGGTCGAGACCGAAAATGGCTGGACATTACCGATCGGGGTCGAGGCCCGGGTGGTCGGGCGCGGAGCGCTGGCGATCCGCCTGGATGAGCACACATCGCTGGCGGTGTTCCGGTCCAGCCGGGTACGCGTGGAATCCGAGGCGGGCTTTACGGTCCGGCTGGAAGAGGGCTCGCTGGCCGCCCGGCTGAGAAAGGGGCACAGACACTCCTTCCAGGTACGGTGCGATGATCTGCAAATCGAGGCGACTGGGACCGCGTTCGCGGTGTTCAGGATCGGGCGAAACCAGGCGGAGATCGTCCTCGCCGAGGGAACTCTGGCCCTGACCGGGACCGAAACTTTCGAGCTGCGCGCGCCGAGCCGCGCACGCTTCGTCCCCGATGGACTCCGCGAGGTTGGGGATCTCCGGGGATTGGAACGAAATCCCTTGGACCTGGCGGCCATCTACGATCCGGTCTCCGACGGTCCGCTGGGGACGCTGGCCTTGAGCTGCGCGCCGGTCGAGGCCGCCGTGCTGGTGGACGGGATCATGGTCGGAAACACGCCGCTGGTGCTTGCCAGGCCGGCCGGCGAGCTGCACCTGGAGATCCGGGCGGACGACTACAGGCCGGTGAGGACCAGCCTGGTGCTCGATCCCGATCGGCTGGTGAAGCGGCACTTCGACCTGGCGCCCGGGCCGGTCGCGCCGCCTCCGAGGCCCCGGAAAGACCTCCTGGCCGAGGCGCGCAAGCTGCTCGCCGCCCGAAAGGTCGAGCCTGCCAAGGGGCTGCTCCGCCGGCACCTGGAGAAAAATCCGGGCGACGCCCGCGGCCTGTTCCTGCTGGCCGACGCCAGGCGCATCGCGGGCCAGGCCGGCCGGGCGCTGGATACCTACCTCGAGGTGGCTTCAAGGACCGACGACGAGCGCCTGGCCGAGGCGGCCCTGTACCAGGCCGGCTTGCTGCAGTTGCATTCGCTGAACAGGCCGGCCAAGGCGCTGACGACCTTCGAGACGGTTCGCCGCAAGCACCCCAGGGGCCTGTTGCGCCAGGAGGTGGCCTTCCACCTGGCCGAGTGCTACCTGGCCTTCAAGGACTTCCGCCGGGCCCTGCGCGCCTTGCAGGACTACCTGCGATTGTACCCCGACGGCACAAAGGCGTCGGAGGCCAGGGCCTTGCTCGATGCGCTTCACCAGAAGGGATGGAGGTGACTATGTTTCGCTGCACACCGATGACGATGATGCTGGCGGCTTGCGCTCTGCTCGTGGGCTTGACCGGCTGCGAGGACGACATAAACCTGGGCGGCGTCCGGCCGGAGGTGGCGCTGGGCCAGGACTGGGACGGGGACGGGTTCGTCGATCCCCTGCCCGACGATCCGGGCGAGGGCGACCACCTGCTGGACTTCGGCCAGGTAGTGGTCCTGCAGCGCTCCACGCGCCTCGTGGTGCTGTCCAACGATGCGGGCGCCAAGGGGGACCTCACCTGGAGCTCCATCGAGCTCGGCGACAAAACCGGCCCGGACTTCTACCTGGACCTGCCGCCGGCCAACGACCTGATCCCGGGGCAGAACACCTACTTCACCGTCCACTACATCCCGGCCGAGGAGGGCTCCGACTCTGGAACGGTGGTCGTACGCACCAACGACCCGGAGCGGCCGGAGATCGTGGTGTCGCTCGTGGGCGAGGGCGTCACCCCGGACGTGGAGGTGTGCCTGCTCGGCGGCGACGGCGAGTTGTGCAACGACCAGGTCGCGCCCGGCAACCTGAGCCTGGACTTCGGCATGAACGACCTGGGCGCCTCGACCGACCACCGGTTTGTGGTACGCAACAAGGGGGATTTCGACCTGACCGTCAGCGCGGGCGCCGGACAGGGGGGCGTGGACTTCGGCCAGGGCACCAGCCACGAGTTCAGCCTGAGCCCGGACCCCTTCACCGGCACGCTGGCGCCGGGCGAGGAGCGCCAGTTCACCATCACCTACAGCCCGTATGACGGCGGGGCAGACCCGGGACGGCTGGAGGTGACCTCGAACGACCCGGACGAGCCCCTGGTGGCGATAGACCTGCTGGGCAACGGCCTGGCGCCCAAGATCTGCCCCCCGCCGCCCTTCATAGTGGATTTCGGCTCCATCCAGGTCGGCTCCGACTCGCAGAAGCCTTACACCTTCAGCTCGTGCGGCAACCAGGTGCTGAGCGTCACCGAGCTGACCATCGATTCCGGCGTTCACGGGTTCTTCACGTTCACCACGGACATCCCCACCCCGTTCGACCTGTCCCCCGGCGAGACGTTCGAGGTGCGTATGACCTACGCCCCGACCGCGGTGGGAGCGCACGCCGGCCGGCTGACCATCAGCTCCAACGATCCCAACGCCGGCGAGGGATGGATCGACCTGGTGGGCACGTCGACACCGATCCCCACCTGCGATGTAGAGGTGTTCCCGCTGACCGTCAATTTCGGCACGGTCTCCACCTCCGGCTTCTCCAACCAGACGGTCAGCGTCTCCAACACGGGCGACGCCGGCTGTGAGATCACCGAGGTTCGCGGACCCGTGGGCAGCGCCGAGTTCTCTTTCCCGACCGTGCCGTTCACGGGTCTCATCCCGCCGGGCGAGATGCGCCAGTTCTCGGTGCGCTACGAGCCGGCCGACGAGGGCGCCGACAGCGCGACGGTGACGGTAGTCTGCCCCGACGATCCCGACGAGGGAGAGACCGAGGTGACCCTGACCGGCCAGGGCGTGCAGCCGCCGCCGTGCGACCTGCAGGCGGACCCGGGCCTGCTCAACTTCGGCTCGGTCCCGGTGGGCGGACACGTGGAGCTGACCACCACGGTTTTCAACTTCGGCTCCGAGGAGTGCTTCGTGACCGACTGGTCCCTGGCCCAGGGGTCCGACATCTCGTTCCATCCGAGCGCGATCCCGTTCCCGCGGCCCGAGCTGGGCCCGGGGGAGTCCGTCGACATCGTCGTCTCGGTCGAGCCGCAGCACGGCGGGCTGCTGACCGGCGAGCTGGTCGTCTCCGGCTCTGAGAACAACCCGTTCTGGGGCGTGCCTATGGCCAGCGTCCAGCTGACCGCCGGCGGCGAGGCGGCCCAGATGTGCATTAACCCCGAGGTGCTTCGCTTCAATTCTGTGCAAGTGGGCCAGTATTTGGACATGACCTTCGAAATCATCGCCTGCGGCCCCGGAAACCTACGCATCCGGCAGATCTCCTTCGACGGGGCCAACCCGGACTTCACCTTCGCCACCGTGCCGGGCGCGCCGCGCACCATTCCGGCCGGAACCAGACACACCGTGACCGTGCGCTACAGCCCCTCATCGCAGGGGGCGGACTTCGGCCGGGTGCTGATCTCGGGCAACGACGACGACGACCCCACCGGCGTGGTTGAGCTGGTCGGCAACTACGCCGGGGATTGCCCGTCGGTGTTCGATTGCCAGCCCGACGCGCTGTGGTTCCCGGCCACCGATATCGGCCGCAGCGCCGACCTGTCGTTCACCTGCGTAAACCACGGCTCCGAGCCCCTGATCGTGGACGACGTCGACCGGGGAGCAGGCACCTCGCCCGAGTTCCGCGTCTCGGCCCCGGGCATCCCGTTGACCGTCCAGCCGGGCGGCGAGCTGCACGTGGAGGTGGGCTACATCCCTACCGACGTGGGCTACGACACCGGCTCGGTGGTCGTCACCAGCACGTTCTCCTCCGGCGACTGTGACAACTTCACCCTGATCGTAGTCCCGCTCGAGGCCGAGGGAGTCACTCCTGATCTGCCGCCGTGCATCGCGCCGCAGCAGTTCCAGCCCGAGCTGATCTTCGCCTGGCCCGGCGGCGCCGTCTCCAACCCGACCTTCCACCACGTGTTCATGACGCCGATCGCGATCAACCTGACCGACGACGACGGCGACGGGTTCATCAACGAGAACGACGTGCCCGACATCGTGTTCAACGCCTTCGCGGGCGGCATCGGCATCTCCGAGCCGGCCATGGTGCGGGCCATCTCGGGCGACGACGGCCGCGAGGTCTTCACCATCGACGACCCGCGCTTCCGCACCAACTACGAAACCCAGATTGCCGCGGGAGACATCGACGGCGACAACCTGCCCGAGATCATGGCCTCCAAGCTGGTGGTCACCGACTCCGGCGACTTCTTCGGGAAGTTCGTGACCGGCAACATCCTGTGCTTCGAGCACGACGGCACCTTCAAGTGGGAGAGCGATCCCTGGCACGCCCCGGAGGAAGACATCGAGGACGGTTCGGCCATCGGGATCGCCGACCTGGACCACGACGGGCACCCGGAGATCTTCCGGGGCAACTCGGTCTTCGATCGCCACGGCCGGCTGCTCTGGGAGGGTTCTGCCGGGCGCGGCTCGATCGGGCACGGAGTGTTCTGCACCGCGGCCGACCTGGACATGCAGGGCGAGATGGAGCTGGTCTGCGGCAACACCGCCTACCGGCACGACGGCACCATCTACTGGCAGGCCTCGAAGCCCGACGGCCTGGCGGCCATAGCCGACTTCGACCTCGACGGCACGCCCGAGGTGTTCCTGTTCGCCTCGGGCCTGGGCGGCGGCGCGGTCATCCTCGACGGCCTGACCGGCGCGGTCCGCAGCTCGCTCGCGGACGGCGAGCTGAACGCGGTGCTGGTGCCCGTGATCGCCGACATCGACGGCGTGGGCGGCCCCGAGATCGGCGTGGTCGGGACATGCCAGGACCAGGGCGAGGACACCGAGTGTTTCTGGGGCATCGACGTGAACGAGGCCACCCTGGGCATGAACGTCCTGTGGCGGGAGGTCCTCAACGACACCACGCTCGGCGGGGGCAACTCGGCCTTCGACTTCGAGGGCGACGGACCGTTCGAGGTACTCCAGAACGACGAGACCTACGTCAACATCTACTCCGGGCTGAACCACGACCTGATCTACCAGGCCGAGCGCTGGTCGGTGACCGGCTGGGAGAACCCGCTGGTGGTGGACGTCAACAACGACGACCACGCCGAGATCGTCGTGATCCAGAACGGGCTCGGCTCGACCCACGGGATCCTGGTCTACGGCAACGCCGGGGCCGAGAAGTGGGTGGCCACCAAGAAGGTCTGGAACCAGTTCGACTACCACATCACCAACGTCCGGGAGAACGGCACCATCCCGCGCTTTGAAGTTCCCAACTGGACCGTGTACAATAACTTCCTCGCCAACGAACCGTTCTGCGATTGAGAGGAGGTGTCCGATGAAAGCCGATACCAGGATTGCCGGCCTGGCGCTCGCCGCATTGTTCGTGGTCTTCTGCGCCGGTTGCGCCGATGAGCGGGTGGAGCAATTCGCCCCTGAGATGGCAAGCTACTACATCGGCGACGACGAGACCGCCCCGGAGTTCGGCCTGTTCGGGGACACGCCCGACTCGGGCGAGCTGACCATCGACTTCGGGATGGTGGACGCGGGCACGGTCTCCCGTAAATACATGTTCCTGCGCAACACGGGCGATTCGAACCTCAAGCTCGTGGGCCTCGATGTCGAGGCCGGGACCAGCGCCGACTTCGAGATCAGCTGCTCGGCCGGCTGTCAGGAGGTCAAACCCGGCGACGACCTGGTGATCCAGGTGGCCTACGGCCCGCTGGAGGTCGGCCCGGACACGGGCGCGTTCACGATCCTGACCGATGCCGTGGACCACGACAGCCTCCACGTCGACCTGGTCGGCCAGGGAGTCACCCCGGAGATCCAGGTCTGCGTCAGCGACTGCGTAGGCGCCCAGGAGGCCGCCGCCTGCGCGGGCGCGGCGGAGATCTGCAACGATTCGGCCCCGGGCGACCTGGCGCTGGACTTCGGCGACTCCGAGCTCGGCGTCGCCCTGGAGCGCACCCTGTTCGTGCGCAACCTGGGCGACCGGCCGCTGCGGGTGAGCGCGGTGTCCATCTCGGGCGGCGACTACACCCAGTTCGGGGTGGACGGCTCCGGCTTCGAGCTGGCCGCCGGCGAATCCCGGGAGTTGACCGTCGGCTACACCCCCGCCATCGGCGGCGAGCACGAAAGCGTGCTGGAGATCGCCTCCAACGACGTCAACGAGGGCGAGATCCGGATCGACCTGAGAGGCCGGGGCCTGGCCCCCAGGCTGTGCCCCGACCCCCTGGCGCTTGACTTCGGCAACGTCAACGCAGGCGATAGCGAGATCCTCTCCTTCAGCGTCGCCAACTGCGGCCTGCTCGACCTGGAACTCGCCGACATCGCGCTGGCCGACGGGACCAGCGCCGACTTCTCCCTTCTCGATCCGCCCGTACCGCCGGTGGTGATCGCCCCGCAGGATTCGATCGACATCCAGGTCCAGTACCACCCGGTCGCTCCCGGCTCGGATTCGGGCGGCGTGGATCTGTTCTCGAACGATCCGGCCTCGGACCCGGCCACCGGCCTGACCGGTACGATCTCGCTGCTGGGCTCGAGCGTCCTTCGGGAGTGCGACATCCAGGCCATCCCGTACGCGGTCAACTTCGGAGGGGTGGTCCAGGGCGAGACCGTCGCCATTGACCTGATCGTATCCAACCAAGGGACCGACGACTGCACCCTGGAGCGGGCCGAGATCACACAAAACACCGCCGAGGGCGAGTTCGAGATCCTCCAGGCGCCGGCAGAGAACACCGTCTTCGGACCCGGCGACACCCTGATCGTGTCCCTGCAGTACGCCCCCACGGGCGTGGGCGTGGACACCGGCACCCTGAGCCTGTTCGGCGACGACAAGGACACCGACGAGATCCGGGTGGACCTGAACGGCGAGGGGATCACGGAACCGGTCTGCGACCTGCAGATCATCCCGACCGCCCTGTGGTTCGGAGCGGTCAAGGTATACAACCCCAAGTCCATGATCGTGCAGTTGAACAACGTGGGCCAGGCGCCATGTATTGTGTCCGGAGTGGACCTGCTGTACATCCCCTTCTTTGCAGAGGATTTCTCCATAACCGCCATACCGCAGGTCCCGTTCACCGTATTTCCCCGCGGTCAGCCCGGATCCCAGGCGGAGATCGAGGTCACCATGGCCCCGCCCGATCCCTCCTTCATCCAGATCACGACCCTGACGATCCATGTGGACGACGACGACCTTGGAGACGTGGCCTGCACCGACGACCAGGGCAATGCCATCCCGCAACAAGCCTGCGTGATTGTGTCGGGCTTCGCCAAGTACTCCGATGTGGAAGTGGTGCCCAGCGAGCTGGACTTCGGGGTGGTCACCCTGGGCTGCAACTCGCCCGAGCGCTGCGTGACCGTCTACAACCTCGGATCGCTGAACCTGGACGTGACCGAGATCTACCTGGAGGATCCGGCCGATCCCAACTTCCAGATCCGACTGGCCCCCAACCTGCCCCACACCCTGATCGCCGGCGGAGACTTTCGGGTTTGCCTGCGCTACACCCCGCAGGACCTGCGGGTGCACCGCAACGCGCTTTACCTCGTGATAGACGGCGACGAGATCATCGTGCCGCTCTTCGGCCGGGGCACTGACAGCGCAGAGCAGGCCGACGTGTTCCACCAGCCGGACCAGGTCAGGGCCGACGTGCTGTTCGTGGTGGACTGCTCCGGATCGATGAGCGACAACCAGGAGAACCTGGCCGCCAACTTCGACGCCTTCATCAACCAGGCCATCACCTTGGACGTGGACTTCCACCTTGGCGTGGTCGCGACCGAGGTCGAGGACATGCCCGGCTGGACCGGCACGCCCCCACGCCAGGTGACACCAGGTTACCTGATCCAGGCCGGGTCCAGTCCCAAGATCATCACCAACGCGACGCCGGACCTGATCGGCGCGTTCACAGACAACGTGCGCCTGGGCGACGACTGCTCGAACCACGAGGCCGGCCTGGAGGGCGCCTGGATGGCCCTGTCCGAGCCGCTGATCTCGGACCCGGCGGTCAACGCGGGCTTCCTGCGCGAGGACGCCAAGCTCTACATCATCGTGCTGAGCGACGAGCCGGACCAATCCATCGGCTCGGTGGACTTCTACGTGGACTTCTTCTCGTCGATCAAGGGCTACCGCAACACCGACATGATGTCGGTCAGCGCCATCTGCATCGACTGCTCGGCGGGCCGTTACTGGGACGTGACACAGCGCACCGGCGGCATCTGCGAGCCGATCGACACGGCCGACTGGGCCGCGTCGCTCGCAAACCTGGGCATCGACGCCTTCAGCGCCATCCGCGAGTTCCCCCTGTCGCGGCCGGCCGATCCCGACTCCATCAGCGTGACCGTCGACGGCATCACGGTGCCCAGGGCTGCAAGCCAGGGCGGGGCCGACGGCTGGACCCACTACGCGGACACCAACACCGTCTTCTTCGGCGACGACGTGGTGCCTGATCGGGGCGACCGCATCGAGGTCAGCTACACCGCCGTCTGCTTATGATGCCGGCGAATGGCGCATGGCGGGCGGTGGCGGTAGTCTGTCGCGCCGAGGGCCGGGCCGACCAGCGGCCGGTCAAGATCCAGTGGGGGGAGGACTGGCTGCAGGTGGACGAGGTGCTCGCCGCCTGGCTCGAGCGCGGCCCGGACGAGGCCAGCCCGGTCTTCAGGATGTTCCAGGTGTCCTGTTCCGGCAGGGTCTTTCGATTGAGGGTGGAAGAGGGTGGATGGTTGTGGCAGTGCCGGATAATCCAGGTGACTTGACAAGATACCTGATGTGTATACACTGATGTATATGTCGAAACTTGTTCGCAAGCAGGTGTACATCGAGCAATCCCAGGAACGCCGGGTCAAGAGACGGGCGAAGGAAGAAGGCGTACCCGAGGCCGAGATCGTCAGGAGAGCGCTTGACCTGGGCCTGGAGCGACTCTCGGCCGCAGCGACGCCCATCAGAACCGGCGACAGTACCTCCTTCTTCAGGCTGATAGATCGTCTCATCCGCCAGGGGCCCGTGCCGGGCGGGCGCAGTTGGACCCGGGAAGAGCTTTACGAACGGGGTACCGATTGACGTCATTTCTCATCGACACCAACATCCTGGTCTACGCGCACGACCGGAGCGAGCCAGAGAAGCAGAAGAGGGCCCGTGACGTGCTGTTGCGCCTGTCGGACAGGCCGGGTGTGTTTCTGAGTACCCAGGTGCTCGGCGAGTTCTTCAGCGTCTCCACGCGTAAGATCCCGCATCCACTTGCCATCGAGCAGGCACGGCAGCAGATCGATCATGCGCGCAGGCTTTGGCCGGTCTTGCCGGTGACCGAGGCCATCGTGGTCGAGGCTGCCCGCGCAGTGGAGGATAACAAGCTGAACTTCTGGGACGCCCAGCTGTGGGCCACTGCCAAGCTAAACCAGGTTGCCACGTTGTTGAGCGAGGACTTCAGCGACGGTCAAGTCATCGAGACCGTGTCGTTCCTCAATCCGCTTCCATCTTCCTTTTCTCTCGATGTCCTGAGCTGAGCTCTTCCGGCTCCACCAGCTCGCGCAGCAGCGCGGTGGCGTAGCCGCCCGCCGGCAGGCTGAAGGCCAGTTCCAACTCGTCGCCCTCGAACCGCAACTGCAAGTCCGTCAGCGCCATCCTCAGGGGACGACGGGTGCCCCGGGTCAGCTTGGCGAAGCGACGGAAGTCCGTCTCCTGCAGGCCGGAGGCACTGAGCATCTGCCGTTCCATCTCGGCCGGCCGGCCGGCCGGCGCCGTCATCTTTGGCCCGAACATCGGCCCGCTCGCGTGGACCTCGAATCGGTCCGCCCGGGGCTGGTCGGCGTCCGGATCGGTGCAGACGAACCGGCCCCCTGTGTCGGCCTTGATGAGCACGTCGCCCTCGAGGACGGCCGAGAAGAGCCCCTCGCGGATGCGCAGGGCCAGCACGTCGTTGAACAGCCCGGACTGGGCCGCGTTGAGCATGAAACGCAGTCCCCGCCTGTCATGCCGCTGGCCGCGGCCCGCAAGCAGGGCCCGGCCCTCGGCCTCGTTCGCGCCTTCGCGTCCGAAGCGCTGAGGGCCGAAGTAGTTGGGCACCCCGAGGCGTCCGAGCTCCCGGCAGCGCCGCTCGATCTCCTTCCGCTGGTCCGCCTCCACTGCGCGCAAGCGAATCCGGAAGCGGTTGCCCTCGAGGTGGCCGGTCTTGAGCTTGTTGGTATGAAGCTCGGCGCGCAGGATCGAGATCTCCGAGTGGTCGAAGGAATCCAGCCCGGCCCTGGCCGCGGCCGGCACCGAGAGCCACTGGCGGGTCACGGCCTTCCTGTCCTTGAGCCCGGCTGCGCCGATGGCCGACGCCTTGATCCCCAGGTGGCGGGCCAGCGTCCGGACCACCTGGTCGGTTGTCAGGCCGGTCTTCTCGATCTCGATCATCAGGTGCTCGCCGTGGCCGCAGGGCGCATAGGCCGGGATCTCCTCGACCCGGAAGTCCTCGGCCTGCGCGCGCAGTCTGCCACTGGCGAGAGGGGGGCCGAGCAGGCGGGGCCAGCGTTCGTCCATCAACCGTCTCCCAGCAACTGGACCACCACCCGGCGGCGGCGGGGACGGTTGTCGTGGCACAACACCACGATCTGCTGCCAGGTTCCGAGCACCAGGCTGCCGTTCGTCACCGGCACGCCCAGGCTGGGCCCCAGCACGGCCGAGCGTACGTGGGAGAATCCGTTGCCGTCCCCCCAGCGCGCGTCGTGATCGTACTGGATCGAGTCGGGCACGAGCCGCCGGACGGCCTCGCGCAGGTCAGACACCGCTCCGCTCTCGAACTCGATCGCGGTCACCGACGCGGTGGCTCCCGGCGTGAACACGGTGGCCAGCCCTTCGCGCAGTCCGGCCTTGGCCACGGCCCGGGCCACCCGGGCGGTCACGTCATGGATGTCGGTGTGGCCTCTGGTGTCCAACTCGAATTCGGCGCATGTTGCGATCATGGCGTTACCTCGCGCTCTTTTCCGTTCCCATGGTGTTCATAGAATGCGGCAGTTTAGCACGCGGGTGGGGCCAGATCCATCTCGATGCCCAATTGACCATTGATGGAGCCGGGGATTTCGGATAGAATGCGGACTTGGTGGTGGTGATTCGGACCTGATCGCCAGGGGGCGTTCCCGGGGAGCGAGCATCATGATCGACCAGGACAGACAGGAGTTCTCTCTGGCCTTCGACTCGGCCGGAGAGATCGACAGGGCCTTCGACCGGAAGGGAGAGGAGTCCGGCTTCTTCTTTCAGGGTGAGCAGAAGGTCCCGGTGGGCCGGCGCGCTTGCATCCGGCTGGAGTTCGAGGGTTTCAAGACACCCCTCTACCTCGAGGGAACCGTGGCCTGGCGCCGGGTCCGGGCCGGTGGTCCCGACATGCCCGTGGGGGTGTTCGTAAACCTGGACGCCAGGGACCGGTTGCGGGTGGACGGGCTGATTCGCTATCTGGGCTCGGGTTCGAAGGCCAAGGAGCGCAGAAGAACGCAGAGGTATCCCTTTTTCGCGTCGGCCGTGTATCGGACAGCCAAAGGGAAGTTCCGCTCCGAGATCCGCGACATCTCCAAAGGGGGCGCGTTCCTGCGCTGCACGGGACCTCTGCTGTCGATGGGAGCGACCTTCCCGGTGACCCTCTACCTGGAGGGCGACAGCGATCGGGGCGTCGAGGTAGACGCCCAGGTGGCCTGGCTCGAAATGTTCGACGATCCCAAGGGCATGGGCGTGGTGTTCAGGCGGGGACGGTCCGCGCTCAAGAACGTCGCCCGGACCATCAAGCGCATCGAACAGGATCTTAAACGCCTGGCCGAGTGATCATGGCCCCGGCGATTTCCTTGCCAGAAAACAAGGGGTTTGCTAGATTCTCAAGAGCTATCGAGTAGGGAATCTTGCTCATGGCCGCTGCCGGCTCGAAACGAATCCGTCTGGGCGACCTCCTGCTGCGCGCAGGAGTGATCACCGAGGAACAATTGCGCTCGGCCCTTGCCGAGCAGAAGAAATGGGGAGGCAAGCTCGGCAGCCTGCTGGTGGAGATGAACTTCTTGGACGAGGACATGCTCGTCAAGGCGTTGAGCAAGCAACTGGGCCTTCCGCGCGTGGACTTCAACGGACTGATAATTCCCAGACAGGCGATCGAGAAACTGGAGCATGAGTTCGCCGAGCATCACCAGGTCCTGCCCATCAGCCTCGACATCGTGAAAAGCCTGCTGGTGATCGCCATGGCCGACCCGGACAACCTGGGCCTGGTGGACGAGATCGCGTTCAAGACCGGCTGCCGGGTCAAGGTCGCCATCGCCGGGGAACGCGTCCTGGCGCATGCCATTCGCGAGCACTATTTTGGCGACAATGTAGCCCCGCCCGAATCCCAGGGCAGCGAAGATCCGATGAAGCTTCTAAACCCGCTCGGCAGCACGATGGTGAAGCGCATCGACGAAATAAAGAAAGAAGCCGAACAGGCCAAGCCCCCACCAGCGCCCGCTCCCGCTCCCCCGCGACCGGTCTCCATCGAGGATCGGCTCAAACGCCTGGAAGCCTTGCAGCACAAGGAGGTGCGAGTCTTGAAGACCATCGTGGAACTGCTCATCGCCAAGGGCTTCATCACCCGCGAGGAATACCGCCATAAGGTGGAACAGTAGTGCCGTGCCAGTCGACACGGCAAGGACTCGCAGGGAACTCCAATGACGACCAGGAAAAAGCTGGGCCAGATTCTCCTCGAAGCGGGTGTGATCGACGAGTATCAGCTGAAGTCCGCCCTGGGCTTCCAGAAGAAATGGGGCGGCCGGCTGGGCGACGTTCTGGTGGAAAACAGGTTCATCACCGAGGAGGCCCTGGTCGAAGCCCTTCAAGTGCAGACAGGCATCCACGCCATCCAGGTGGCCGGACGCGAAATACCGCAATACCTCGTCAAGCTCGTCCCCATGGAGCTGGCGGAGAAGTACTACCTGATTCCGATCGGCCTGGAGGGCGAATCCGGCAAGTCGTCCGAGACTCTGGTAGTGGCCATGGAGAACCCCACCGACCTGAACGTGCTGGACGAGTTGCGGTTCAAGACCGGCAAGCGCATCAAGCCGGTCCTGGCCGGCAAGAACGCCATCGCGAGTGCCGTCGCGCTGCACTACCGGGGTGAGCAGCCGGAGGTGATCGAGTTGGAGATGGAGCCGGAAGATATCCAGTTCGGCGGCCACGAGGTCGACATCGACACGAACGGCAAAGGCATGGCCGTCGTCCAGGGCACGTTGGAGTCGACGCCGGCCGGGCCGCCGGTCCAGGCGCCACCTTCACGGCCAGGAGCGCTGGACCTGGACGATCCGTTCGCCGAGCTGGAATCCCTCGCAGCCCCGCCCCCGGCCACGCCGGTTCCGTCCCCGGCACTGGCGGCACCCATCCCGGACGATCCGTTCGCTGAACTGGATTTCCTGACCGCCGAACCGGCTGTTTCGCAGGCGCCGGAAGCGGGCCAGGCTGGCGCTGCAGAGCAACTGGAGGAACTGGAAGTCATCGAGGAAATCGAATCGCTTGAGCTTTTGCCCGCCGACGGCGCGACGGCGCCCATGCCTCCTTCGCAGGGCGAGCCCGACATGCCGACCCCGCCTTCCCCGGACTCGGTTCCGACGCAGATTATGCGTTTGCCCAGGCTTCGGGAAAAGGAAGCGGTGCCTGAAAAGGCGGAGGCCCGCCCCCAAGAGCCAGCGGATGGGCCGATCGAGTCGAATGCCATGAAGGCCTTGCTGTCCAGGGTCGGGTTGCACGGCGAGAAGGGCGACGCCGCTGCGCAGCCGGCCGGAGCCGGACGGGTCGCCGAGATCCGCTTGAAGCCGGCCAGGCCGGCCGCTTCCAGAGCGGACGCCGCCCTGGCTTCGACCCTGGACGGACTGGACGTGCTCGCGCCCGATGACACCGATGACGAAACAGCCAAGTTCGCTGCAGCCCCGAGGGACGTCACGGTCGCAGCCCTCGTCCGCCTGCTGATCGACAAGGGCATCTTCACCGCCGAGGAACTCCGGGCCGAGCTCGAGCGCGACTGAGATGCGCGCGTCCATGCCCAGCGAAGCGGCAAAAGCCCGCGCGGTGGAGCGGGGTCCTGGATTCTGGGGATTTCTGGTCGCCCATCACTGGCCGGGCCAACTCGACCGTTGCTATCGGATCTGGATCGGCAACAAGCCCGTCTGGCTCTGCTCCCGGTGCCTGGGGGTCTATCCCATGCTGGCGCTGGTGCTGGCAGCGTTGCTGTACGTACGGGTCCCGGTGGGCTGTTGGGATGCCGGCTGGATGTTTCTGTTGCCCTTGCCTGCAATGCTGGACTGGGCCCGTTCCCGTATTGCAGGCAAGCCGGGGACCAACCGGATCCGCACCTTGACCGGGGCGCTGCTGGGTATCTCCCTCGCTCGCACGGTCCAGCTGAACATGGTCCACCCGGCCCACTGGCTGGTGCTGATCCAGCTGGGGGCGATCACGCTGGTCGCGCTGGTCGTCGAGGTCTTGGCCCGCAGGCGCGCAGTCCAGAGTCCGGCCGGGGATGGAGGTTGAGCCTTCCATGAAGAAGTCCACCTTGCTCAAGGAGTACTTGCGCACCTGCCGGCGGGTCAAGCGCAGGCCGAGTCCGGATGGGTTCAAGAAGATCGAGTATCTCCGGTTCATCGGCGCGGATGCCTGCCCGGCCTGTGGTGAGGAGGTGGACACCGAGGTCTACATCTGCACCCGCGACAAGCAGGGAAAGATCCACGAGCGCTTCCGCTGCGTCCACTGCGGCACCGATTTCGTCTTTCCACAGGAGCAAGTACACTGAGGTTTGGGGTTTTCAGGAAATGCGGATCGATGGTATACTGAAACTCGAACTGGATGCGGTTGGAAAAAGGAGGCTTCGCCATGATGAAAGGGAAAACCCCACTGGTGGTGGCAGGCGTTCTGGGCCTGCTGGCGGCGTTGTTGTCCTATCAGGTCATCGACCGCGAGCAGCGCATGGCGCGGGAGGGCTGGCGGCTGGTGCCGGTGCTGGTAGTCAACCAGGACGTGATGGAAGGGTCGACGGTGAGCTACGAGAATGTCGCCCGATCGACCATGCCGGAGCAGTTCGTCACCCCCAGCGTGATCACGCCGGATCAGTTCGACAAGGTGGTGGGACAGCGTTTCACGGGGCCGCTGCAGCGCGGAGACCTGGTCCTGTGGAATCACTTCCGTTCCGAGGACTCGTTCGACCGTCTCAGCGCCATCATCAGCCGGTCGACCCGGGCATTCAGCCTGGATTTCAGCGGCCCCAAGGGGGTGGCCGGCTGGGTCAACCCGTCGGACCACGTCGACATTCTGGGCACCTTCCTGGACCCGAAGGACGGGCAGATGGTCTCGGTAACCCTGCTGCAGAACGTGGTCGTGCTGGCCACGGACAGGACCAGCGGCATGAGCGGGAGCCGTCCGGGGCTTGAAGGCCGGAAGAAAGAGTACTCGACGGTGACCTTGATGGTGTTGCCCGAGGAGGCCGAGATGCTGGCCCTGGCGGTCGAACTGGGCGGCCTGAGGCTGACCCTGCGCCACCCGGACACCCTGGGCACTCTGGACCAGCGCACCCGGACCACGCTCGACTACCTGCTGACGGGCGAGCGCCGCAAGGAGATGATCGAGAAGCGCAAGAAGCTCATCATCCTCCGTCCGACAACCCTCGACGGGCAAAACACCACTCCGTGATCATCTTTCAACCCTCGGTCTCCTGCCAATGAAGGGTGAGGGGCCCCCGGATCTGTTACGCACCTGCCACCGAAAAAGCTTTTGACAGCCGCCTGTGCGATGGGATAGACTTTCCGCAAAAAGCCTGTGATTGCGGTAAATTCCATGGTTTCGGGCTCGGTTGTTCGTGTACGGATGGACTGGGTGAAAGCCCCGTCTGGTTCGGCCCTCGGGCCGGAAAGGAGATCCTGAGATGCTGAAGGGCAAGACTCCTCTGATTATTGCTCTCGTCCTGGGGCTGATGGCCGCTTTGCTGGCGTACAAGACCATTCAGCACAAGGAGGACAAGATCCGGGAAGGATGGACCCTTGTCCCCGTGGTGGTCTCCAACCGCGACGTGGTCGAGGGCTCGGTGCTGGCCTACGACATGGTGGCCAAGATGCAGATGCCCGAGCAGTTCGTCACCCCCAGCGTGGTCAAGCCATCCCAGTTCGAAAAGGTGATCGGGCAGAAGCTGATGGTGCCGTTGCAGCGTGGAGATCTGATCCTCTGGAGTCATTTCAGGTCCGAGGGAACATTCGAACGCTTGAGCAACATCGTACGCAAACGCGGCCGGGCCATCAGCCTGGACATTTCAGGAGCGCAGGGCGTCTCGGGCTGGATACGGCCCAACGATCACGTGGACATCCTCGGAACCTTCTCGGACCCCAAGACCTCGCAGATGGTGACCGTCACCCTGCTGCAGAACGTCATCATCCTCGCTTGCGGCAAGATCACGGGCAGCACTAATGTGCATACGATGGAGAAGGGCGATCGCGATTACGGATCGATCACGGTCATGGTGCTGCCGGAAGAGGCCGAGATCATCGTGCTGGCCTCCCAGTTGGGGCAGCTCCACCTCACCTTGCGCAATCCAGAGGACATCGGCGGCGAAGAGGAGCGCGCCCGGGCGACCATCGAGACGCTGATCACCGGGGAGCGGATCAAGGCGTTGAAGAAGAAGCGGGACGCAACCATCCAGATCATCCGGCTGCCGGGCAGCGGCGGCGGGAGCGACTAAGATCGACCGACAAGGGGATTGAGGATGGATTTTCTGTACAACAAGGGTCTGGCCACGCTCGTGACCATGGGCGCGGTGTTCATGTTCACCCTGGTGATCATGAGCATCCTGAGCCGGGCGTTCGAGACCTACCAGGAACGCTACATCGCCAAGTCGATGACCGACCTGTCGGATATGTTCCTCTTCATCGACGGACGACAGTTGCTGATCCTGAACCTGTGCCTGACCGCCCTGTTCATCCTGATCGGCCTGCTGTTCTTCGGGATTTTCTTCACCGTCATCCTGGCCATACTCGGATTCTTCGTGCCCACCCTGGTGGTCAGGTTCTTCCGGTATCGCCGGCTCAAGCGCTTCAACACCCAGTTGGTGGATTCCTTGAGCCAGATGTCGAACGCTTTCAAGGCGGGCTTGAGCTTCCCGCAGGCGATGGAGCACATAGCCCATGAGAGCGCTCCGCCGCTCGGCCAGGAATACGGCCTGTTCATTCGCGAGGTGAAGCTGGGCGTATCGCTGGACGAGGCCTTGCAGAACATGGCGGCCCGGGTCGACTCCGAGGACCTCGACCTGGTGGTGACGGCCACCACCATCTGCCGACAGTTGGGCGGCAACATGGCCGAGATGTTCGACACCATCGCGGCGACCATCCGGGAGCGGTTCCGGCTGGAGGGCAAGATCAAGGCCCTGACGTCGCAGGGCAAGATGCAGGGCTGGATCGTGGCGGCCCTGCCGCTGGGTCTGGGCCTGGTGCTGAACTACATGCGGCCCGATCTGATGGAGCCCATGTTCGAGCACTGGTTCGGGTACGTGTTGATTGGCCTGATATGCCTTTCCGAGTTTGCGGGCATCATGATCATCCGCAAGATCGTCAACATCAACGTGTAGAAGGGAGAAGTCATGGGTGGCGATCTGATCGGTGGAACCCTGTCGTTCCTGACGTTCCTGGCGTTTCTCGGAGGGGGATTCTTTCTCATCTACGGCCTGTGGGAAGTCGCGGTCAAGCGCTTCTTGTCCGAGGCCAAGGAGCTCGATGATCGCTCGACCATCAAGGCCATGCGCAAGATCATCCTGCGCAGGATGGCCTCCATCAACCGGAAGTTCATCTGGCCGCGCTACGAAAGACGCATCACCAGGCGGATCCTGAACTCCGGCGGTCTGGACGGCATGACCGCCGATGAGTTCATGGCGTTGCAGGAACTGGGCTTCGTCGGCTTCATCATCTTCGGCCTGATCCTCTTCAACTTCATGCGAGGCAACATGGACATGGACGTCGGCTACCACTGGATCGTCGTTTTTGCGCTCTTCGGGATGATCTTCCCGGAGATCTGGCTGCGCGACCAGGTGAAGAAGCGGCACTTCAAGATCACCCGCGAGTTGCCGTACAACCTCGATCTGCTGACCCTGTCCGTGGAGGCCGGCCTGGATTTCCAGGCCGCGGTGGACACGGTGGTGAAGAAGGGCCGTCAGGGGCCGATGACCGGCGAGTTCGCCGTGATGATGCGGGAGATGCGCATGGGCAAGACTCGCCAGGAGGCCCTGCGCGCGTTATCCGATCGGGTGGGCCTGGCTCCGCTGTCCCAGTTCGTGGGAGCCCTGATCCAGGCGGATCGCATGGGCACCAGTCTGGGCAAGGTGCTCCGGATCCAGTCGACCCAGTTGCGGATCGAGCGGACGCAACGGGCCGAGAAACTGGCCAACGAGGCGCCGGTAAAGATGCTGTTTCCGCTCATCGCCTGCATTTTTCCCACCGTGTTCCTGATACTGTTCGGTCCTATCGTGTTCCAGTTCGTGTGGGGCGGGAAGATGGGCTAGACCGGAGTAAACCATTGGGTCCGGCGCGGACGATTGCCGGCCGCCTTGCGCATAGAGGAGTGGAACGGTGGGATTCACGTTGCGAATCCTTGAAGGCTCGGAAAAGGACCGGGAATACAGCTTCGATCGTATCCAGGTCACCATCGGGCGCACCATGGACAACGACGTGGTTCTGACCGACCCGGGGATCTCGCGGCAGCACCTGAGCATCCGGGACAAGGGCGGAGCATACATCGTCAAGGATCTCGGCAGTTCCAACGGCACCCAAGTCAACGGAAGCAAAATCAGGGAGGAGGTATTGAGACCGGGCGACGTGATCCTCGCCGGCGGCGCCCAGATCCAGTTCGTGGGCCCCACGGGGAATTCGGTTCCGAAGAGGCCAGGCAGGCCGGAAGGCGCGCGCGGGGGCGCCAGGGCCCAGCGCCGCGCACCGGCGCGGGGTCGCGGCCGCGCGGCCCAGGCCCGTGGACGGCACAGGACCGGCCAGGCGGCGCCCGCCGGGGGCGACGGGGCCGGGAAGGGCGGCGGCGTGAAGATTCGCTCGGCCGGAATGCGGCGCCGGAAGGAAAAGCCGGCAGAAGAGGCCGGGCCGGACCTGTTGGAAGAAGCCGCCGAGAGCGAGGGGCGGGGGCGCAAACGTGTCTCTGGGGGGACGAGGAAGAAGGGGAAGCGGGGCGAGTTACAGGCGAAGAAGCCGAAAGGGCTGGCCGGGAAGGTCGCGCTCGCCAAGGCCTGGTTCATGGGCCTGGACAAGAAGAAGAAGATCCTGATCGGGTCAGCCGTCGGCCTGGTGTTCATCCTGATGATCGCCGGGCTGTTCAAGGGCGGCCAGAAGATCGTCCAGAGCATCAGGTGGTACGACGAGGATATGCTGACGCCCGGCGAGTGGGTCGGCGATTCTCCGGCGACCTACGGAATTGGGCTCGCCCACTACCGCTGCTTGTACAGGGCGGCTTTCAAGTTCAAGTACGCCAACGGCCGCGCCACCATGACCTACATGGTGGGCGGGATCGACACCAAGCAGGAGGTGGAGATCCTGCTCAACGGCATGCACGTGGGATACGCGGACATCACCTTTGAGAAGTTCTCCGGCGCCCTGAGCATGAACCTGCCCCGCCGGCACCTGCTGGAACACGAGATCAACAAGGTGGAGTTCATCAACACCGTCAATCGAAACAATCCCGAGGCCAAAGACGAGTGGGCCGTGGCGGTCGACAAGATCGAGGAGCAACCGCTGCCCCCGCCTGACCGTAGAAAGGCCGAGGAGGCCTTCGTCAACGCCAACGAGCGCTACAAGAACAAGGGCGTCTCACCCGGAAACCTGTACAAGGCGCTCAAGTTCTACGAGGAGACCAAGGACTATCTCGAGTTGATGGCGGAGGACTCGCGGCCGGAGATCTACATCGAGGCCAGCGACCGGATCGAGAAGATCGATGCCGAGCTCAACAAGATCTTCAAAGATCGGATATTCAAGGCCGAGCAGGTGCACAAGTACGGCAAGGTCGAAGATGCCAAGAACATCTTCCGCGTCCTGATGCTGATGTTCCCCAATCAGCAGGATCCACGTCACAAGCTGGCCAAGGAAGCCTACATGAACCTTGGAGGCTCGCTGCAGGAGATCGATTACTAGGCGAATTATGGCCGCCGCGCGCAAAACCAAGAGCAGAGACGGCACACCCGACGACAGCGGGTTCGACTCCGACGAGCCGGAGCTGATCGATGACGGAGACATCGAGAGCCTGGACGACGATGATGTCGAGGAGATAACCAGCGACGATATCGAGGAGATAACCGGGGAGTACGAGCCGTTTCCCCCGGCCGACCACCGGGAAGAGGCGACCGATCACGGTCCGGGCGAAGAACCGCCGCTTGAGGATCTCTCCGAGGAGACCACCGGAAAGCACAGCTTTCCGTCCGATGCCCACCTTGATCTTGAACCCATCGGCCGTCGCCGCAGGAGCAGACGCGCCGTCCGGCCCAGGCCCAAGCCCGAAGAGGATTTCACCGACGAGGTCGATGACACTTCCCCGGAGCAGGCAGACCGGGCAGACGACGTCGCTCCCTGGGACGCGAAGGAACCCGACACCGGGGAGGCGGCCGGAGTCGCGCCCGGGTCGGACGCCGGTACGCCGGCCGAAGGGCCGGACGACCGCGACGACGATGTGCGCTGGTCGTCGATGCCGCAGGATCGGCCGAGCGCCATGCCGGACGTCGGCCCGACCAGGGTGGACGTGGTGAACCAGATCCCGGGGGCGCTCGACGAGAAGACGAAGATCTTCGACGATCCGGACCAGCCGGCCGAGCCCGAAGAGCCCGAGGCTCCTTTCCTCGTCATCGTCCAGGGCGAGGAGGAGGGTCGCGAGATAGAGCTCCTGCGCGACGAGTTGACCATCGGGCGTGGGCCGGACAACGACCTGGTGTTTCCGGACATCGCCTGTTCCCGGCGCCATGCCATGCTGGAGCGCCGTGGCGACGACTGGGCCATCGTTGACCTGGGCTCCGGCAACGGCACCCTGGTGAACGGAGAGAGGATGCAGAGCGAGGTGCTCCAGGACGGCGATGAGATCGAGATCGGCAACACCGTCCTGCAATTCAACCTGCCCGGCGCGGTTCCGTCCTACGAGGAGGATGACGTATACGAGAAGACCCCGGTGCCCAGCTCGACCACCACGACCGGTGCGGTCGCCCTGATGGATTCCGACACCGGAAGCTTTCTCACCCGCTTGACGGCCGATCCTCAGCGGCGCAAGTTGTTGAAGGTGGGCGCTTGCGCCCTGGGCGGCCTGCTCCTGCTGATGTTGATCGTCAAGATGTTCGTGCCGTCGGCGCCGCCCGAGCCCACCGCCGACGAGATCAGGCGGAAGCAGGCCATGCACAAGCGGCGCGAGTTGGAAAAGCACATGGCCATGGCCAAGACGCTGGTCGTGCAGAAGAAGTGGAAGGATGCCCTGCTGGAAGTCCAGATGGCCAAGGTCTACGAGCCGGACAGCCCGATCGTAAAGGAGTACCTGAGCACGGTTCAGCGAGAGATGGCGGCCGCCAGCGCCATGGAGCAAGCGCGCATGTTCATCGAGCAGAAGACCTGGGACGGCGCCATGGCGGCCCTGGCGCGGATTCCGGGCGACAGCGAGTACCGGCTGGAGGCCGATCGCCTCAAGAAGGATATCGACGAACTGATCAGCGGTTCGCTGGTGAACGAGGGGCTGGACTTGATGCGGGAGGGCAAGTACAACCAGGCCTTGCTCAAGTTCGACGAGGTCATCAGGCGGAATCCGGACAACGAGGAAGTCGTCAGCGCCAAGCGTCGGTGCGAGGCGGAGATCGATCGCCTCGAGCGCGACCGGATTAAGAGCGAGCGGGAATCATCGAGGAGCAGGCGAAGACGGCGCAGGAGCAGGGTCCACAAGAAGCCCGAGACCGGATTGACCGGTCAGATGCTGGCGTTGTACCGAAACGGCGAGATCGAAAGGGCCATCGCCAAGGCCGAGTCGGCGGGTTCGTCCAAGAACGTGGTGTTGATGAAGCAGTTCCGCGGCACCTACGAGATGGGGATGCAGCTGGCAAAACAGCCGGGGCAGGCGGACAAGGCGATCAAGGCGCTGAAGAAGGCCTACTCCCTCGACAAGAAGATCTCCGGCGGCAACGGCAAGTATTACCAGAAGCTGAAGACCGTCATGGCCAAGGTGTATTTCGTCATGGGAGTCGACTCCCACACGCGCAGGAGATTCCCGGAGGCCTACCAGGCGTACAAGAGCGCCCTGAAATACAAGCCCGACCATTCGCTCGCCAAGGGCAGGCTGAGGGAGTTGGAGAAGGTCGCCAAGAAGTTCTACGAGGAAGCCTATGTGATCAAGGCGACCAATGCCGAAGAGGCGATCAAGAAATTGAAAATCGTGATGAAAATCATCCCGCCGGATCACGTCTACTACACGAAGGCCAAGAAGCTCAAGACCAAGATCCAGGGACCGCTCGGTGACGGCCTGGACACCGATGATGGGTTCTAGGCGCTAGACCCTCTGACTTCGCGGCACGAGCGGAGAGGACATGCCCGACGGTGAGGAATCCAGGCCGAGCGGCCTGGTCGGGAAGCTCAAACGCTGGGGCGTACGGCTGCTGGTGGCCGCGGCCCTGTCGATCCTCTTCGGCGCCGTCGTGGTGGGTGTGATCCTGTTGTACTTCAACAGCGGCTTGCCGCCGATCGACAGGCTTTCCGAGTACCGGCCTCCCCAGGTGACCCGAATGGTGGACAGCCGGGGCGTGGTGGTGGCCGAGTTGTTCGAGGAGCGTCGCACGGTGGTGCCGTTCGGGAGCATTCCCGTACACGTGCGCAACGCTTTCCTGGCCGCCGAGGATGCGGACTTCTACAAGCACAAGGGGCTGGATTTTCCGGGGTTGCTGAGGGCGTTCTGGGCTAACCTGAAGGCGGGTCGGGTCGTCCAGGGAGGCAGCACCATCACCCAGCAGGTGATCAAGACCTTCATCCTGGGGCCGGAGCGGAGCTATTCGAGGAAGATCCGCGAGCTGTTGCTGGCCTTCCGGCTGGAGTCTAACCTGACCAAGGACGAGATCCTGTACCTGTACATGAACCAGATCTATTTCGGACACGGCTCCTACGGGGTGCAGGAGGCCAGTCGTTTCTATTTCGGAAAGGACGTCTCCGAGTTGTCGCTGGCCGAGGGGGCGACGCTGGCCTCGTTGCCCAAATCGCCGGGGCGTTATTCCCCGGTGCGTCACCCCGAGAGGGCCCGGAAACGCCGGAGCTGGGTGCTGGATCAGATGCTCCGCAACAAGATGTTGCCCGCCGACCAGATCGAGACTGCCAAGGAGGCGGAACTGGTCACCGCGGGGCGGTCGGTCGATTTCTTCGAACTGGCACCCTACTATGCAGAGCACTGTCGCCGCGTGCTCGAGAAACGGCTCGGTCGCGATCGGCTGTACAGGGGCGGTCTGCGAGTGGAGATGGCCCTTGACCTGAATCTGCAGCGGCATGCTAGGAGTTCCGTCCAGGACGGCTTGCGAGCCATCGATCGCCGACAGGGATACAGGGGCCCGCTGGGGCGGATCTCCAGCGAGCGTCTCGATCAAATACGCCAGCAGCTTCGGCCGGACCTGAGGGCCGGCAGGATCTGGAGCCTGGTCAAGCGCGAGCAGGACTCGGACGATGGCGCGGGGCCCGAGGCGGCCTGGAAGGCCCGCACCCTGGAACCGGTCGAAGGACTGCGGGTGATCGTTCCGGTGGTCGCAGTGGACGGCGAGGGCAAGCGTGCGATCGCCCGGGTGGATCTGGGCGCGAGCCGGGCTCCGCTCGACCTGGAGCGGGTGAAGTGGGCCCGGCGGTTCTCTCCGGTCAAGCGCACGCGCACGCCGAAATCCGTCGCCGAAGTCGTCTCGGTGGGCGACGTGTTGGAGGTGGAGTTGGACGCTGTGGGACCGGACCGCCTGTCGGTAAGGCTCGGCCAGCCGCCGCTGGTGCAGGGCGCCCTGGTGGCCATCGATCCCGTGAGCCGGCGGGTGCTGGCCATGGTGGGGGGCAGCGATTTCCGCCGGACTTCGTTGATCCGGGCGGTGCAGAGCCGCCGGCAACCGGGCTCGGCCTTCAAGCCGATAGTGTACGCGGCGGCCGTCCAGGCCGGAGCTGTAACGCCTGCGACCATCCTGATGGACACCCCGGAGGTCTACCGCTCCAGCTTGCGAGGCAAGGCCTGGAAGCCGTTGAACTACGAGCGGGTGTTCGTCGGCCCGGTCAGTGTCCGCCACGCCCTGGCTCATTCCATCAACACGGTTGCGGTCAAGGTGGCCGCCGATCTCGGACCGGCCGCAGTCATCCGGATGGCCCATTCGCTGGGCATCGAATCCGATCTCAGGCGCAACCTGTCGATCGCACTGGGGTCGTCCGAGGTCACGCCCCTGGAGTTGACCAATGCCTACACCACCTTCGCCGCAGGCGGGAAGGTCGCCGAGCCGCAGTTCATCGTCAGGGTTGCCGGTCCGGACGGCGAGGAGATCGAATTACCTGAACACCGGGAATCCCAGGCGATCGACCCCGCGGTCGCTTATGTGATAACCTCGCTGTTGCGCTCGGCGGTCGAGGACGGCACCGGCAAGAAGGCCCGGAGTCTCGGCCGTCCGGTTGCGGGCAAGACCGGCACGGCCAACCAGCAGCGCGACGGCTGGTTCGTGGGATTCTCGCCCGGGTTGGTTTGCGGTGTCTGGGTGGGATTCGACGATCATTCACGAATGGGCAAGGGCTGGGCGGCCGGCTCGGGAACGGCCCTGCCGATCTGGATCCAGTTCATGGAAGAGGCTCTCGAAGGCAAGCCCCGCATGAATTTTCCGGCGCCTCCGGAAGTGGTGTTCGCACGTGTCGATCCTGAAAACGGACTGCTGGCCCCGCCCCGTATGGCCGGGGCCAGGTTCGAGGTGTTCCTCGCGGGCAGCGAGCCGCGGGCGGTTTCCAGCCGGGTCGTGAGCGGGTTCGACGAAGGGTCCGGACTCCGTCCCCGAACCGACGTTTCCGAACCGTCGTCGTCACCCGGGCGCTTGCCCGATGGAATGTTCCGGTGATGCGAGCTGGGTATTCAGCTTTTTCTGCGTTGGTCTTGTCTGCTCTCGCGTTGTGGGCCGCTCCCGCTTCGGGAGGGGAGCCTCCTGCCCTGCAACAACTGGCGGACGAACTGGCTCGCCGCGTGACCGCGGTCCTGCATGACGAGACCAGCGGCACGCCCATCGTCGCGGTGGTGGTGGAGGGGGACCAGGCCATCCTGGGGCAGGAAGGCCGGATCGCCCAGGAACTGGAGCGCTTGCTGGTCTTCCGCCTCCAGGCGGGTACGGCCGTCGAGCGGGTCATTCCGCTTGGGTCGCGGCAAGGCGCACAAGCACTCGATCAAGCCCGCCTGCGCGGCGCCACCTGGCTGCTGCAATGCGTCTTCGGCCTGAAGAAGGACAGCGTTTATCTGACGGCCGACTTGACTCCCGCGCATGTGCCTTTCTGGGACAGGTTGGTGGATCCGGTTCCGCGCGGCAGCCAGCATCACCTGTTCGTCTCCGCCGGGATGGACGAGGAGATCGGCCTGTTGCTGGGCAAGTCGCGTGCACCGCCCTCCCTTGGCAACTGGCACATGGATGAGCTGTTGTACGTCCCCCGGCGCGTGCTGGACCTGGGGCTTGGCGATCTGGACGGCGACGGGGGCGGCGAGCTGGTGTTGATGTACGAGGATTCCATCGAGGTCTTCTCGTTCTCCGGGGGCGAGCCGCAGAGACTGGCCGGTTACGACCTGGCACACGTGCCGAGGGAGAAGAAACAGACCCGGGATCCGGTCGGTGGTTTGCTGGTCACCGATTTCAACAACGACGGGCGGTTCGAGGTGTTCTACAAGCACTTCAACAGGCGCTGGGGAGAGATCCTTTCCTGGACCGGCGCGCGCCTGCGCCCCGTGCGGAAGCTAAGGCGCATTCCCCTGTGCCAGTTCCGGCACGACAACCGCCCCGTCGTGCTCTACGGCAGCCCCGAGTCAGGTACGAACCGCTACCGGTCCGGTGTGGAACTGGTCGACGTCAACGCCTCTTCGGGTGAAGTCCACGAATTGCAGAACCAGTTCTCCTCTCTCCGCTGCTTCCAGCGGGAGGGGCACGAACCCTGGATCGTCGTCGTCGACAGCAATGGAGATTTGAGCCACCTGGGTGGCGACTGGCGCGTGGAGTCGACCGTCAAGGGCGTGGGTGCCGGCGCGGGAGTTCTCGACCTGGATCTCGACGGCAGGCCCGATCTGGTGCTGTCCGAGCCGGTCTGGCCGGGGGATCCGGACAGCCTGCGCGTGGTCTCGCAAGGCGAGGTCGTCTGGCGCTCCACCGATGTGGTGGGAGGGGTGGTCGCGGTGGCCGGCGGCGATCTGTCCGGGACCGGCAAGATCCAGGCAGTGGTGGCGGCGGTCGAACCGGGCGGCAAGGCGAGCCGGATATATCTGCTCGGCCGTTGAGGAGGCAGGATGTGGCGCGGGAGCAAAAGGTCCGGTCGGCCGACGGCGCTGTCGGCGGGCTTGCTGACGGCGTTGATCTGTATCACCGCCCAGGGCGCCTCTCGCAAGCCTTTCGGCGGAACGTTCGAGGTGCCCGTGCTGGATTCGCTACGGACCACGGATCCGGCCCGGGTGAAATCGGAGAGCGAGTGGATGGTCTCGCGGCAGATCCACGAGACGCTCTACCGCCTGCATCCCGACGGTCGTGTCGTGCCGGCGCTGGCCCAGTCGATGCCCAGGGCGTCGTCCGGGGGCGCCGAACTGGTCATCCAGCTCCGGCCGAACTCGACCTTCCACGACGGCAGCCCGGTGACGACAAAGGAAGTGATCGCCTCCTGGGAGCGACTGATCGAGTCCTCGACGGGCTCGGGATACTGGTGGTTGCTGGCGCCGATAAAGGGGGCGGTCGCCTATCGCCGGGGAAAGATCACCCGCATCACCGGGCTCGAGCGGATCAACAAGTTGACGTTGCGGATCCGGCTGGATCTACCGACCCCGGATTTCACCGCCGCCTTGACCGCTTTGCCGACGGCGGTCCTGCCCATGCGGGCGTTGAAGAAAAAAGGGCACATGGTCCCTCATCCGCAAGGTGCTGGCCCCTTCCTGGTGAGTGCCGGTGGCGATTCAGGGGTGATGGAACTGCATCCATTCGGAGGACACTGGCGCGGGAGGCCCTACCTGCAGCGAGTGGTCCTGCGTTCTTTCGATTCGCCGCGGAATGCATTACTGGCGTTCGAGTTGAACCAGGTTGACCTCGGCCTGCGGCCGCCGAGCCGTCGCGCCGGCGAGGTGCGGGCCGTCGACGGGCCGGCCAACCGGCAGGTTTTCCTGGTCATGAATCCGAAGCGCTTGGCCGGATTCACCGAGGGCTTCCGCCGGGCGCTGATGCAGGCCATCGATCGTAGATCCCTGGCGGAATACCTCGTGGGCGAGCGGGGTGGCGCGATGGACGAGATCCTGGTTTTCAGGGGGTCAGACCGGGAGGCCCGCGAGTTGACGCCCGAGCCCTCGAAGGCCAGGGCCTATTTCCAGGGGCTGGCGATCAAGCGGATGGGCTTGCCGGCCATGCTGGAATTCATCGTCAGAGAGGATCGCCCAGCGGATCGGTCTGCAGCCGAACGCATTCAGGTCGATCTGGTCGATGTGGGAGTCTCGGTGTTCGTGGTTCCTCTCAAGCATCAGGTATACGAGGAGCGGATCCGCGAGGAGCGGTACGATTTTCACCTGGCGCGCCCCTTGCCCATGGTCAGCTCTCCCGAGTTGCAGCTTCTTGGCATGGTGGCCCGGGTCGACGGCGACCAGGCAGTCGAGGACCTGTTGAAGTCGTTGGCCAGGTTGCCGTTCGACGGAAGCCGGCCGGGCATCATCCGGGAGCGCGCTCGCGGCTATCAGGTTCGCACCAGCTGGTTCCCGTTATTCATGCACAGCCGGCAGGTGTTCGTTCGAGACAGCGTGCGTGGGCTCCGTTCCGGCGTCGACGGCGTGACCGACCTGGCCGAGGTGTGGCTGGCTATGTGAAGGACGGTGTTGCGTGCGACTCGGAACTCGATTGACGCTGGCGTTCCTGGCGGTGGCGCTCATTCCCGCCGGCGCGATCTTGACCTTGACCTGGTTCACGGTCGAGGCCCGGTTCGAGGAAGAGTTCACGGAACGCCTGGACGGTGTGGCCTCCGGTCTGCGAACCGAGCTGGACCTGCTCGGAGAACGAATCCGCGAAAAGATCAAGGAGCTATCCGAGACCGAAGAGGTGGAGCGCATTCTGGTCGACATGATTCGCGGCACCCTGGACCGTCGTGCGTTGATCCGCATGGCATCGAAATGGATGCGGGCGTGGGACCTCGATTTGCTGACCGTTCTCGACGGCCAGGGCAAGGTGCTTTCCTGCGGTCACCTGCCCGCGCGATATGGAAGTCGAGACGATGCCTCGTACGAACTTGCCGCTCGGCAACCCTTGACACCCAGCATCCGCAGAGCCCAGGTGTCGCGCGAGGGACGAATTGAGGAAAACCTGGCCGTCGTGGTGGGTGCTTCGCGGCGATTCGCCGATGCCGAGGTGCATATCGTCGGCGGGAGGCTGCTGGATCAAGGCTTCGTCGAGCATCTCGAGAAGCTGTCCGGGGCGGTCGTGGCCGTCGTCGATCAGGAGGACCGTGTGATCGCCGGCGCCAACAGGACCGGGATCAGCGCCGAGGACAACCGCCTCGATCATCTGTCGGAATTGAGCTATCGGCGCATTCCCCTGGGCTCTGACGACGAGAGCAGTCTCCAGTTGCAGGTGGTCGTGGGAGTCTCGCGAGACAAGCTGGAGGCGGCACAGCGGCGTATCCTGATCGGTTCGGTCGGTGCCGCGTTGGCCGGCGTTGTTTTCTCCTGGCTGTTGGGGCTGTTGTTGTCCCGGCGGATCACCAGACCCGTGAACGCCCTGGTGGAGTGTGCGCGCTCAATCGCCACCGGGGACCTCGACCATCGAGTCGCGGGAGAATACACGGCGGAGATCGGCGAGTTGGTCAGGACCTTCAACAGCATGGTGTCCGACCTGGGCTCCTACCAGCGGCAGTTGGTGCGGGCGGAGCGGGTGGCCGCCTGGCAAGAGATCGCACGGAGGATCGCGCACGAGATCAAGAATCCACTGTCACCGATCCAGGTATCCATCGAGAGCATGCGAAAGGCCTATGCAGCCGGCCACCCGGACTTCGCCGAGATATTCGAGGAGTCGACGCGGGCAACCCTGGAAGAAGTGTCTGCCCTGAAGCGAATCGTGACCGAGTTCTCGAACTTCGCCCGCCTTCCCAAGCCCACCCCTTCAATGCAGACCATCAATCCGATCGTCGAGAGCGCCATCAGCCTCTACCGCAACCAGTTGGGCCGAGTGGCGTCGTCCTTCTCGCCGGCGGAGGCGCTACCCGATGTCTTCGTCGACAAGGAGCTGATCGGTCAGGTGATGGCGAACCTGCTGGCCAATGCGCTCCAGGCCGTCGGCGAGAGCGGAGAGATCCGGGTTTCCACCGGCCGGCGAGGAGATCGCGTGTTCTTCCGCGTCGAGGATGACGGGTGCGGGATGGCCCCGGACGTACTCGCCAGGGTGTTCACTCCCTATTTTACAACGCGCCAGGACGGTACCGGGTTGGGCCTGGCGATCGTCCAGCGCATCGTCGAGGATCACGAGGGGTCGATCGAGATCGACTCCACAGAGGGAGTGGGCACGACGGTCACCGTCTACCTGCCGGTCCGACAGGACTGACGATATGCGAAATTTTCTTTGCCGTCTGGCGACGATGGTGTTATGATGTTTTTTGCCACGAAGACAGGCAAGGCCATCCCATCGAGGGAGCCGGCCCCGATCCGGGGCCGGTTTTTTCACCTCGAGACCAGACGGGAATTGATTCTTCTTGATACCGGTATCGTCCAACCGTAGACTCGTTCATCATCGCAAGGGAGTCGAGCATGAGACGGTTGAGCATCGCGAACTTGTCGGCAATCCTGATGTTGCTGTTGCCGCCGGTGGGTGCGGCCAGGGCCGGGCCGGAGACTTCCGCAGGAATTCCCTGGGACCGCGTTCCGGACATCGAGGTCGGCAAGTTCAAGGATGATTTCGTCGCCAGGGTGGCCGGGAAGCTAGAGAAGGTCAACTCGTATGGCCGTTGCACCGAGTCGGTGGCCGCCTGTCTTCGCAAGGATCCACCCCACACGAGTGCCGCCAGGCTGGCCCGGGACATCTTTCTGCTGATGGCGAGTGAGGGCTCGGACGAGGAGATCGCCAAGTGGGTCGAGATGCGAAGGACCATGGCCCATCCCAAGCCAGAGGATATCCGGGGGATCGATCTAGACGGGTTGACGCCGCTGGGCGATCGCAAGGCACCGGTGGTGGTGGTGGAGTACTCGGATTTCCAGTGCCCCTTTTGCGCCATGGTATCGCCCATGCTGGAGAAGGTGGTCCGCGAGAGCAAGGGCAAGGCCCGTTTGTACTTCAAGCAGTTTCCGATCAAGGGTCACCCCAGGGCCTTGGCGTCATCCAAGGCCTGCGTCGCCGCGGACGCCTTCGGAAAGTTCTGGGAGTACTGTCCTAAAGTGTTCGCCAGCCAGGCCGACCTGTCGGATGCCAAGCTCCTCGAGCTGGCCAAGGACGCGGGCATCGACGTCGAGAAGTTCAAACAGCGGATGGGCCGTGATGAAGTTCTCGACCGTATCGCCGACGAGAAGATGGAGGGTTTGAGGAACCGGGTACAGGGCACTCCGACGATCTTCATCAACGGGAAAGAACTTCTGCCGCACCCCACGCTCGAGTTGCTGCGCGACCGGATCGGAGAGGAACTGGACATCTTGAATGGAAAGGACTGAGCGGTTTTCCTCCCGCTCTGGGGCCTACTTGATGGGCGTGGCCTTGAGGGCCGCCTTGCCGTTCTTGACGTACACCTGGAATTTGACCGAATTACAGCGATAGCGCGCCTTCAAGGCGGAGGAGTTCTTGCGGAGCTTCTCCACGAACTTGTTCGCGGTCAACCCGGCCACCGGTTCTCCACATTGCTTCTTGGTCTGGATGAACTGTTCGAACACCTCGTGGAAATGCACATCTGTCTCGGAGGCAGGCGGAGTGGTCGGGACGGCGGTCGCCACCACCGGAGGCCTGGGCAGGACCGTTGGGGGAGGCGGCACCGAGGATGCCTCTGGAGCCGACGGATCGGCGGAATCGGTCGCTGCGATGTTGAGCAGTTCCTCGGGCACCTGGGCGATGACAGTCGCGTCCGAGCCATACTCCGGGGCCTCCAGCCGGTCCTCGTCGTCAACGAATTCGGGAATGTGGGCGAGATCCATGCCACCGCTCAGCGGATGAGGTGGCGGGGCAGATACCATTTCCTCTCCGCCGGCCGGTTGCGAAGGAGATGCCGTAGGGGCCGGTTCTAGCTGCTCTCCAGCCCAAGGGGCGTCGGGTTCCGCTATCTCCTCGGTGGATTCCGGCTCCTTGTCCCCCTCGTCGAAGAAACTGGCCAGATCTCCAGGCATGTCCACCGTGGGGCCCTTCTGGTCGGTCGGCGGAGCGGGTACCGGTGTGACCTCAAGCGGTTCAGGAGCGGGTACCGGTGTGGCCTCAAACGGTTCAGGTGCGAAATCCTCCAGCGAGGGTTCCGAAGGCGGCCCGTCTTGCGGGATGGCATTCGCGGGTTCCGGACCGCCATCGCCCAGCAGGCTCTCGAAGTCGAGAGAGCCAGAGTCGGTCCGGACTTCCTCGGGCGGTTCGCTTTCCGGGGCCTGAGGGGCGGCCGCGCCCGGGCTGCCCGACTCCCCCACTCGCCTCAGGTCGCGAGCCAGTTCGTGGTACACACCGGTGTATTTGTCCGGGTCCAGGATGTAGCCGTTACCCTCGGCCATCAGGTGGACCGAGTCTCGCAATCTCGCGATCTGTTCGTCCACCTTGGCTCCGGACAGAAGCATGCTCAGTACCAGTCCGATCACGAGCAGGCCTATGATGCCGTAAAGCACCATCATCTGGGCTTCGTTGAGGGCGTTGAAACGCGCGCCCACATCGACCACCACCCCCAGATACGCCGGATCGGTTCCACCGGGGATCTCGATCACGTTGGCCATGAAGGCCTTGCCGTCCAGGTCCACCAGCAACGGAGCGCCGTCTGCGGGGTTGCCGAAAACGATCGGGTTTTTCTGGTCGAGCAACTGCGCCAATGCCTTGGCCGTCGTCTGGTCCAGTGTCGAAGCGACCACGGTTTTACGCAGAAACAGCGCGACCGCCATACCGGAGAGCTTGGCCATCCGTCCGACGTCTGCCGCACCCATGGTCTTCGATCCCATCAGACAGCCCAGGGGCTTGCCGTTCCTGTCTTCGATCGGAACCACGGCCACGCGTTGAAGCTTGCCGTCCAGTTCGTAGCGACCGTCCCGGGCAGCTCCTGCGAGGCAATCCTTGACGACCGGCAGGCCCTTGAGGCTCTTTCCGAACGCATCTCCGGGCGCCTGGGCCACGAGGTGGCCCTCGGGCGAGAGCACCGAAAGTTGATCCAACTCGAATCTCTTCTGCAGCCCGGCCACCACCGGCTTGATTTGTCCATTGACCGGTGCCAGCGCTGTCTTGAGCGCCTGGCCGGCCATGCCGGCGGTGGAAGGCAATCTGCCCAACGCTGCCGCCAGTGACTCGTTGCGTCGCTCGGCCGATATCGTCTGGATCATCTTGAAGGCTTCGACCCGCAGGGTGTCGATCAGGAGCATCTCGGCGCTCGCCAATCGGGACCCGGCCTCTTCGATGACTTGCGTCTCATAGAGGCTGCTCAATCCGCAGAAGGCGCCACCACCTCCCAGTCCAACCAGCAACAGGACGAAAATCAAAGGCTTGAGTTTCGACATCGACGTCCCTCTCTGCGCGTCTGGTTGAGGATCGGACCGTCAGTCATCGATCTCGATCTCGATATCCGGTTCCACGTCTTTGAATTCTGGTTCCTTCGGCGGTTTCTTACGCTTCTTTTTCTTCTTGACAGGCTTTTTTTCCTTCGGAGGCTTCTCATCTGCTGCGGGCGGTTTTTTATCCACCGCGGGCGGCTTCTCATCTGCCGCGGGCGGCTCAATTTCAATATCGGGCACCTCAATGTCTATCTCGGACGGCGGCCTCTTTTGGGCCGAAGGCGGCGGCTTCTTGTCCGCCGCGGGCGGCTTCTTGTTTGCCACGCGCGGCTTCTTGTTTGCCACGCGCGGCTTCTTGTTTGCCACGCGCGGCTTCTTGTTTGCCACGCGCGGCTTCTTGTTTGCCACGCGCGGGCCGGGCGGCTTGACCGGTTTCGGCGGAGGCGGCTCGGGGGCCACGGCAGGCTCGGGTTGATCGTCTCGGGTGGCCTGTCGGGGACCCATGGCGATCAGGGTCACACCGGCCGCAGCGACCATTACCCTGGAGTCCCAACGCCAGGAGCCACCGGCGAACACCCTGGCCGTGTAGCTGCCGGGCGGGACGTCGCGGATATCGAAATGCCCGCTCGTGTCCGCGGCGGCCACCAGGGGGCTCTCCGTCACCAGGATGGTAGCGCGCATGAATGGATATACGCGGCATCGTAGATACAGGACTCCCGGCGCCAGGAACTTGTGCTCATGCGTTTTACCCGGCCCGAGCTTATCCAGCTTGAAGGAGTTCGAACCGCCTTTCACTTCACAGGAATAGGGGTGGTCATCCAGGTTCACAAACGCCAGGGTCGATCCGACCCGGACCGCGATGGTGGACGGCCACAGGCCGTATCCCTCCATCCTGATCTCGGGTCGGGCTGGGTCAACCTGTCTGAGGTTGGTGGCGTCGGGACTCTCGAGCACCACCATCGCCGGCAAGGCTGGAGTTCGGGCTTCGGGAGCGGAACCCAGTCGCCAGAAGTACCGGTCCGCCGCGGGGGACTGTTCGAGAGCCGCCAGTGCCGGGGCGGAGATCTCTCCGCGGACGTTTCCCGCCAACGACTCGGAGGAAAGCAGACAAATCAGCAGAAACGACATCGAGAGACGCATGGCTATCACCCTTCTTTCCATCTGCACGCAATCTGACAGCTAAAAATCACGATAGGAGATTTTACGTTGAATGTCAAATGGCTGGAATACAGGGCTTTTTATGATGTGCGGGCAGATGTTTGACTGATGTGGGGGATCCGGGGTAGAGGGATCGGGTGATGGTCTTGGACTGGGTGCGCATTCTCAGGCCGGCTCACTGGGTCAAGAACCTGTTCGTGCTGGCGCCGCTGCTGTTCGCCAGGCAGTTGTTCGACTGGCGACTGTGGCTCGCGGCTGCTGCCTCCGCCGGGTTGTTCTGCCTGATGAGCTCGGGCGTCTATGCTTTCAACGACGTGCTCGATGCGGAGCGGGACCGTGCCCACCCGCTCAAGTCCAGGCGGCCCGTGGCCGCCGGGCGCATCCGGCCGGTCAAGGCCCTGGTCGGGGCGGGTGCGCTGGCGGTCCTGGCCCTGGCTGGAGCCTTCCTGGTAAGCCCCTGGTTCGGACTGGTCTGCGCGGGATACCTGTGCTTGAACGTGTTCTACTCGGTGGCGCTCAAGCGGGTGGCGTTTCTCGATGTGGCCCTGATCGCGGTTGGGTTCGTCCTGCGAGTGGTTGGCGGGGCGTTGGCCATCGAAGTGGAGTTCTCGGTCTGGCTGGTCGTGTGCACTTTCTTCCTCGCCTGCCTGCTGGGCTTTGGCAAGCGACGCCACGAGCTCGAGAGCCTGGGCGGCGGAACCAGAGGCACCCGGCCCTCCCTGGGCGGCTATACCGGGCGTTCGTTGCGGGCGGCCGAGTGGGCCGTGGCCGTCGTGACGCTGGTGGCCTACCTTGCCTACACGCTGGCTCCCGGAACGGTGGCCAAGTTCGGCGGCTATCAACTGGTCTTCACGGCACCGTTTCCCGTGTTCGGCATCGTCCGCTACCTGCAACTCATCGAGTCCCGGCGGGACGTCGCGCCGACCGAAGCCCTGGTGACGGATTTTCCCTCCCTGATCAACCTGGCCGCCTGGGTGGCCGTGGTGGTGATCGCCCTGTACGACGTGCTGTGACTTTCACGAATCAACCTTCGATTTCTTCGAGCAGCTCGCCGTCGGGAAAACGGCGCAGGCGCAGCCGACGCTGCTCGATCTCCAGGAAGCTTCCGCCGGGCACCGCCGCTCCCGGGTTGGCCACCAGACCTGCCGGAGTACGTTCGAGCAGCGGCCTGTGGGTATGGGCGAAGATCACCGCGTCGGCCTCGCTGCGATCGAGCTCGACCAGGGCCAGCCGGCGGGCGGTGTCGGCCTCGACGGCCCGGCCCGGCCAGGAGTACCGGCGGCTGAATACGGCGAAAGCCAGGGCGAAGCGGAACACCGTCCGGTCGGGCAACAGACGGTCCCGGGCGAAGCGGATCGGTGCGGACTGCAGCGCGGCCTTCAGAGCCCGGGTGCCGAGGTCGGTGGGGCTGGAGCGGTCGCCGTGCAGCAGACGGCAACGCAACCCGCCCAGCAACAGGTCGGCCGGTCCCGCGTGGATCCGGGCGTGGCCCAGGCCCGGGATTCGGTTCGACAGGTCGAAGTCGTGGTTGCCCTCCACGTAGTCGAGCCTTTCGAAGCGAGACAGTGAATCGAGAACCGGACGGTAGGCGCGGACCGCCGCCCGGTTCTCGCCGGCCAGGAATTCGAAGAAGTCTCCCAGCAGTACCAGGGCGCTTCCGGTGGCGCGCCGGTCGGACAGGAAGCGGACCATGTCGGCCTGGTTGGGGTCCGCCTCTCCACGAAGGTGGGCGTCCGCCAGGACCAGGGTTGGCGTGCCGGGACTCATGGCTCGGGCGGCCCTTGCACCACCCGCCGGAACGCCAACCGGCGGATGGGTATGCCAAGCCGGGCGCATTTCTCAGCCCGATGGGACTGGACCGCGCCCAGAACGTCGTGCAGCAGGACTTGTGCGTCGATGGCGCAGAAGCTCGGGCAGGCGAGGAAAGCGGAGCGGATCTCTTCCGCCAGGTCGGGCACGTCGCTCTGCACGTAGACCCATCCCCCCTCGACGAGATATCGTGAGAGCTGGTCGACGAAGTCCGCTTGCACCAGTCGCCGTTTGCGGTGGCGCTTCTTCCACCAGGGATCGGGGTGGTGGAGGGTGAAGCCGCTGACGCTGCCCCCGGCGAACAGCAGGGGCAGGTCGCATCGCACATCGCAGCGGATGGCGCGCAGGTTGGTCAGCGACTCGCGCGCCGCGCGTTCGCGTATCAATCCGATCCATCTGCGCTTGGTGTCCACGGCCACCAGGTCGATGCCCGGTGAGCGCCTCGCCCGCTCGATGACGTAGTTACCCCGGCCGCATCCGAGGTCCACTTCGATGGGAGCACGCCGGCCGAAGGCCGCTTCCCAGTCGGGAGGCCGGGGATCGAGCCGACCCATTCTTTGTCTGGTCAAAGGAAGCACGATTGACTGCCCCTGGCGATTGCCATAACATGTGGTCGCTGTCAAGCCGGAACTGCTCCCCGGGAGGCGCTCATGCCCAGAACGCTGGCGGATTTGTGGAACCAGGCCATCGATGCTTTCGACCGGGAGGATTGGGACCGGGCCTTGCGGCGCTGCATCGTCATCCTCCAGGGCGCCCCTGCCAGCTTCGAGGCCCGCATGAAGGTGGGCGACATCCTGCTCAAGCGGGGCATGGTGGACGAGGCCGTCGAGGTCTACAAGGTGATCGCCTGGCACTTCACCAAGGCCGGCTATCCGTTGCTGGCCATCGTGGCCATCAAGATGTTGACCGCGTTCGAGGAGTCCTACCACGACGTGCTCGAGGTGCTGGCCCACCTCTATTCGGCCGAATCCGACCGGGTGGATGCGGAGACTCGTTTGCCTCCCGCGCCCCGCCTGAAGAGCATCGAACTGACCGAAGCGGGCAGGAACGTGGACCAGGCCGTTCCTCTCGGCGGCCGGGAGTTGTGTGAACTGGCCGCTGAGCTGGCCCTGGACGAGAAGGGGCTCGGAGAGTATCCGGACAGGTTGCCGGCCATCCCCCTGTTCTCCGATCTGCCCGAGGACGCATTCGCGGCCGTGCTGCGGGACCTGAAGTTGCGTCGCTACGCGGGCGACGGGGTGGTGATCCGCGAAGGCTCGGCGGGCCACTCCTTTTTCCTGCTGGCCCGCGGCGAGGTCGAGGTGTCCAAGCGGGTGGGGGACGAGGATCCGGTCCTGGCGCGGCTGCGGGACGGTTCGGTGTTCGGCGAAATGGCGCTGGTCTCGGACCAGCCTCGCTCCGCGACCGTGCGGGCCCTGACCCACCTGGACCTGCTCGAGTTGACCCGCGAGGACCTGGAGCGCGAGGCCAACCGGTTGACCAGCGTCGCCCGGGCGCTTGTGAAGTTCACCCGCAGCCGGATGCTCAACAACCTGATGGCACTGTCGTCGGTCTTCCGGAGCCTGCCGGCCGGGGACCGGCACGCGCTCCTGGAGCGCTTCATCTCCACCGAGGTGACCAGGGGACAGGTGCTCATCGAGGAGGGCCGCGCGGGTCCCGGCCTGTTCGTGATCCTTCGCGGTGAAGCCGAGGTGAAGAAGCGCGAGGGCGACACCCTCGTACCGCTGGCCCTGTTGCGGGTCGGAGACGTATTCGGCGAGATCTCGCTGATCAAGGACGTGCCCACCACCGCCACCGTGATCGCCGGCAGCGACGGCGAGATGCTGTTCCTGTCGCGCAAGGAGTTCGACAAGTACGTCGCGCAGAATCCGAAGCTGAAGAAGAAGCTGGCGCGGATCTCCGACGAGAGGCTCAAGGAGACCGCCCGGCTGATGTCGGAGACGGATTTTCTGGGCGACGACGAGTTCGTGCTGCTGTAGACCCTATTTGCCGGTGCGCTTGAGCTTGGCGACCAGGCGCTGGTACTTGTTGTTGACAACCTTGAAGCGTCTCGAACCCTTCTCGGTCTTGTTCACCAGCTCCTCGATGGCCTCGATGGGCTTTTTCGAGTTGAGCCTGGAGAAGGCGAAGATCGCGCCCCAGCGCACAGTCTCGACCGGGTCGCCGATGATCCCGATCAGCGGATCGATTGCCTTGGGGTCGCCCAACTGGCCGAGCTCGTAGGTGGCCTTTTCGCGCACCTCCGCGTTGGAATCCTTGAGCTTGCCGATCCAGCAGCCGACGTCCTGCTTGCAGGCCGCGTAGGCCTCGAGACGCTTGATGGACTTGTCGATGGACGGCGCCAGGGTGACGTCCTTGAACTTCTCCTTCATCTCCTTCATAGTCGCCAGGGCCTCGTCCGTGCCCAGGTTGCCGACTGCATCGATCATCTGCACTCGAACCCGCGGGTGCTTCTCGCCTTGCTGGGCGTACTTGAGCAACTCGGGGATGACCGAACGATCGCCGATGAAGGTCAGTGAACTGGCCGCCACCATGGCCACGTCCCAGTATTCCGTATCCAGGTAGCCCAGGATGGGCTTGATCGCCTTTGGGTCGCCGATGTCGCCGAGGGCGCTGATCAGCCGCACCATCACGATCAGCTTGTTGGTGGATTCCCACTTGGAGACCTTCTCGACCATCTTGAGCAGCGGTTCGGTGGCCCGCTCGGAGCCGATGTCGCCCAGAACCTGGGCCGCGTTGGCCTCCAGGGCGCCCTTGAGCACCTCGACGTTGCCCTCCAGGAGGCGCTTGACGCCCATGTTCTTGCCGTTCATGGTCTGGATCAGCAAGTCCACGGCCGGCTCGCCGATCTTGACCAGGGCCAGGTTGGCGTGGGCGAAGAAGAAGGCCTTTTCCCTGTACAGGGCGAGCACCAGGTTGGGAACCAGCCCGGGCTCGCCGATCTCGCCCAGGGTGTAGACCACGTTGGCGCGGATGATCTTGTGCGCGTTCTTGTCGTTCAGGATGGCCACCAGATCGTCGATCGCCGCGGTCGCTTTCAACTCGCCCAGCGCCCGGATTGCGGCCCGCTCGACCTTGGCGTTCTTGGTGGCCTTCAACAAGCGCAGCATGTGACCAGAGGCCTGGGGGTCTCCGATCGCGCCCAGGGCGGAAGCGATCTTCTGGTTGGCCAGGTTGGTGGCCTTGGCCTTCTTGCCGTCCTTGTCCGGCCCGACCGAGAAGTCGAGGGCCTCCAGCATGGGCTTGACCGCGTTCTTGGTCTTCCACTTCTTGAAGATCTCGGCGACCTCCTCGCGGATCTTGGGCTTGTCAGCGCCGGCCTTGAATGTCTCGATCAGGGCCTGTTCGGCCTTCCTGTCGCCGAGGTCCTTCAACTCGGCGACGGCCTTTTCCACCTGCTCTGGATCTTTCAATACCTCGATCCAGCAGGAGGCGTCGTCGCCTTTCTTGCACTTTTTCTGGCATCCGGGCATGACCAACAGAGCGAGTACCAGCAGGACCAGAGCATTCCGAAAAGCGTTCACGGGCAACCCCCTTTTGAAGGTCGAACAGGTCATACAATGACCGGGTTTTTCCTGATTCGTCAAGCTCGTCCAACTGATTACCTCCGATTGGCATGAATAGTCAACGGAAAAAAGATCTTGAGAACGGCAAGCGACTGTGATATCGATTCCGATCTCAATGGCTACCGCCAGAACACAGCCCCGGGTTGCCCCGAGGCGGTCGATATTCCCCGCCGGTTTGACGCTCCTGTGCTCGGTCCTCGCCTTTCTGGCGGTCCCGCGCATCGCGGTCTCCGCGGAGGACAAGGTGGTGTTCCTGTCGGGAAAGCTCAAGGATTCCTCCAGCTTCAAGGTGCGGCTCAAGGCGGCGGTGCTGCTGGGGCGACTTGCCGATCCGCGTGCGGTCCGGCCGCTTGTCTCGGCCCTGCGTGACGAGAACTACGTGGTTCGCGGCGCCGCCGCCAGGGCCTTGGGCAACCTGGGCTTTCCGATGGCCGAGGGCGCGATCGAGCGCCTGTTCCGGGTAGTGGACGACGAGGAGCAGTTCGTGCGGAAGGAGGCCCGGCAGGCGCTCGAACGACTGGCCTCGGCCCAATCCCTGGACTACTTTGTCTCAGCCCTGAGCAATTCCAGGCCATCGGTTCGACTGGCCGCGATCCACATCCTGGCGACCCTGGACGAGGGCGAAGCCCGCGTCGCGCTGATCGAGCCGCTGGGCGACGAGGACGAGGAGGTGCAGGCCGAGGCCATCGTGGCGGTCAAGGGCCTGGGGCAGGCCGAGTTGGAGGCCTTGCTGAGCCGCGCGCTTGTGCGCAAGGACAGTTATCGGATACAGGCCGTCGCGGCCCGGTTGGCCGGGGAGTCCAGAATGGTCTCTCTCATGGGCCATCTGGCCGACTTGCTGGTCTCCGACGAGGTCGTACCGGAAGTCAAGAAGGAGGCCGCCGGCGCCCTGAGCGAGATGAAGGACAAGATGGACGTGGTCGGCCTGGTGGACCAGTTGAGTTCCGAGGACAAGTCGGTCCAGAGCCGGGCCATCCAGTTGCTGGGCCTGCACGGGGGCCGCGACGCGGTCGACGCCCTGATGGACCTGCTGCGCCACCCCGATTCCTACATGCGCAGCCGGGCCGTGTTCGCCCTTGGCGACGCCGGAGATCCCCGGGCCATTCCGGCCCTGGAATTCCTGTTCGAGTCCGAGGGGAGCGCCCGCTTGAAGAAGTTGATCGAGCGGACCCTGCGGAAATTGAGACCCTAGATTCCCGTGAGGACTAGATCTTGTTCCGGCGGGCCAGGTCGAGGAGTTGGCCGTTGGTACGCTTCTGAAGGTGCGTCCGAAAGCCCTTGTCTTCCTTCTTGTTCTTGCCCATGCGGGCCGCCAGCAAGGCGTCGATCAGCTTGTCCCGGCCGCTGTAGCGCTCCTTCAGGGTGGTCTCGCGGGAATGAAGGATCATCAGCTTGCGGTTGCTCTGCGACTGCAGCTTTCTCTTGAACTGGTCCTTGGTCAGGTCCAACGGCCGCTTGAACAGACCCATCAGCTCGACCACGAGCTTGTCCTTGCTGCCGAAGCGCTCCTTCACCTGCTGCAACGGGGTCTTCTTCATCACTTGAGTTCTCCCTGCCCGTTCTGCCTTCGCGGGCTGTGTCAAATACCATATCCGATGTCCGGGCGCAAGGAAAAAGCTTGCCCGGGGCATGACAGCGCCGCTAGCATCGAGCACAGGAGGAAGGCCCTTGTCCAGGAACAAGCTGCTGGTAAGCCTCTGTGCCGGTCTGGCGGTGGTTCTGTTGTGCGCGTCGGGCGCGCAGGCAGGCGACGGGCCGCCCGGGGGGGCAAGCCCACGGGCGGCCGGCCAGGTCCTGGTGCTGGAGGACGGTATGTCGGTCGAGGTCCGGCGGCAGCTGATCGGCCGTATGACCGGTCCGGCATTCCCCGGCGAGGTGCGCTTCTTCGGCAGCTTTGTGCCCGGGCTGCTGAGCGCTTCCGCGCGCGGGGAACTGGCGGCCCGGGTCCCCGGGAGCCTTCGCGGATCTGCGGGGCCGGTTCCCGACAGACGACCGCGACGGCCGGGGCTGCTCGAGGACCGCATGATCGTGGTGCTGGATCCGGGACACGGCGGCGGCGAACATGGGGGCACCGGGATTACCGGAACCAGGGAGAAGGAACTGGTGCTCGAGATCGCCAAGCGCATTCGGCGCACCCTCGAGGAACTGCCCGGTGTGCAGGTGATCATGACCCGGGAGCGCGACGAGAATGTCCCGCTCTGGGAACGCGTCGACCTGGCCGACCAGGTGCAGGCCGACTTGTTCATCAGCATCCACACCAACGCTTTCGTGCGTTCCGGCTTTGGAGGCGTGGAGACCTTCTTCCACTCGCTGGAGGCTTCCGACGAGGAAGCCCGTCGGGTAGCCAGGGCCGAGAACGCTCCCGGCCGGCGGGAAGAATCCGGGCCGTCCGACGCGGTCATGTCCATCCTGGCGGACATGCACAGGGCCGAGACGCTCAGGGACTCCAGCCGGTTCGCCCACCTGGTCCAGAAGGAGCTGGCCGCCGTGTTGCCCTTCGACAACCTGGGGGTCAAGCAGGCCGATTTCGTGGTGCTGCGTGGCTCGCGGATGCCGTCGGTGCTTTTAGAGCTGGGCTTCTTGACCAACCGCCGGGAGGAGAAGGCCCTCAAGCAGGGCAAGATCCAGGAGCGGATCGCCCAGGCGGTCCGCATGGCGGTGATCGACTACCGCCGCTTGCTGTTGCGCAAGCGGGTGCTCCCTTCCGCGCCGGAGGTGACCGGGCCATGAAGGTGGTGGTGGCCAGCGCCAACCAGGGCAAGATCGTCGAGGTCGAACGCCTGCTGGGCCAGCTCGACATCGAGGTGATCTCCATGCGACAGGCCGGGATCGCCGCCGACTTGCCCGAAGACGGCCGGACCTTTGCAGCCAACGCCCTGTCCAAGGCCCGGGCACTGTCCGCCCTGGCGCCGGCCGGCTGCAATTGCCTGGGCGACGACTCGGGCCTGGAGGTCGACGCCCTGGGCGGAGCGCCCGGGGTGTACTCGGCCCGCTGGGCCGGGGTGGACGCCAGGGGACGGATGCGCGACCAGGCCAACAACGAAAAGCTGCTGGCCGAACTCCGGGCGATCGCCGGGGCGGACCGGACCGCCCGCTTCGTCTGCTGCATGGCCCTGGCGGGGCCCGGCGATCTGCTGCTCACGGCCCGGGGCACCTGCGAGGGCCGCATCCTGACGACCCCGCGGGGAACGAACGGCTTCGGCTACGACCCCCTGTTCCTGCCCGACGGCTTCGACCGCACCATGGCCGAACTCTCCATCGACGAGAAGAACCGCATCTCCCACCGCGGTCGCGCCCTGCGCGCGCTGGTCGACGAGATCCGCGCCGCCGGTCATCAATGGCTTTCCAGCTGAACAATTCCGGCCTGATAGTCGCAGCTGCCTCCAATGCCAACGATAGGCTGCTGGGCGTAATACAACGGCTTTTTTCAACCAGAAATTCGCATGCTTATCCGGTTAACCCACAACTGGTTCGGCAGCTTTCGCAACCGCATACGCCCACCTCGAGCACGACGCCGGCGACGGCCGGCAGGAGTCCGGCAGGAGTTCCGCCTGGTGCTCGACGCCGG